>Ga0208124_100142_pt1 | contig 39372 bp, 45 predicted proteins | sample LakWasM104_HOW12_2_FD_183922 | JGI IMG/M metagenome (GOLD analysis project Ga0208124, IMG submission 183922) | Freshwater sediment methanotrophic microbial communities from Lake Washington under simulated oxygen tension - Sediment Metagenome... | ecosystem: Environmental > Aquatic > Freshwater >...
CATGGTGTAATTACGAATCTCAGCCACGATGCGCTCCTTCATCACGAATTACACGCGGCACATTATTGCGCTCATCAATAGTCACAGGCTGATAAATCACGCGCTGCTGCTCTGGGTCGTAACGCATTTCAACATTACCAATCATAGGGAAATCTTTACGGAACGGATGGCCAACAAAGCCATAGTCTGTGAGAAGGCGACGTAAGTCTGGGTGATTTTCAAACATGATACCAAACATATCAAACGCTTCACGCTCATACCAATTTGCAACTGACCATATATCGACCAACGTCGGCAGAATTGGAAAGTCTTCATCTTGCGCAAACACACGTAAACGCACACGATGATTCAGTGACACAGAAAGGAGATGACAAACCACTGCATAGCGCATGCCATCATAAGCACCGTCCCCATAAGCTTGATAATCTACGCCGCTTAAATCGATTAACTGTTCAAACTTTAAAGTCGCGACATCGCGCAATATTTGGCAAACCGCTAAATAATCTGCGGCTTTACATTCAATGGTAATTTCATCTAGCGCTACAACATGTTTAGTGATTTTTTCGCCTAACGAGGCTTGCAAATCACTTAATAATTGATCTAATTTAGCTGACATATTTTTCTTTTTGCTCGCACTATCTCGCGATGGTGTTAGTACGTTTGATTTTATTTTGTAGCTGGATAATGCCGTAGAGTAGAGCCTCTGCTGTAGGTGGACAACCTGGCACATAGACATCAACCGGTACAATGCGATCACATCCACGCACGACAGCATAAGAGTAATGATAGTACCCGCCACCGTTCGCGCATGAACCCATTGAGATTACCCAACGTGGCTCCGCCATTTGATCATACACTTTACGAAGTGCTGGCGCCATTTTGTTAACAAGCGTACCAGCCACAATCATCACATCAGACTGACGCGGACTTCCGCGAAACACGATACCGAATCGGTCTAAATCGTAACGTGAAGCGCCGGCATGCATCATTTCTACCGCGCAACACGCTAAACCAAAAGTCATCGGCCACATCGAGCCAGTACGAGTGTAGTTAATCACCGTATCCAGCGTAGTTGTGACGAAACCCTTTTCTAAAATACCTTCAATACTCATGGCTTACCTAGTCCCGCTCTGAGGTTTAATCCCATTCCAAGGCACCCTTCATCCACTCGTAAATAAAGCCGATCACCAGTACACCCAAAAATATCATCATGGCAATAAAGCCAAACAAACCAATTTCTTGCAACACAACCGCCCAAGGAAATAAAAAGGCAATTTCTAAGTCGAATAGAATAAATAGGATAGCAACGAGATAGTAGCGAACATCAAATCGCATACGCGCATCTTCAAACGCTTCGAAACCGCATTCATAGGGAGAATTTTTTGCTGAATCCGGCTTATGTGGTGAAACCAATAAACCCAATACAAGAGGTCCAACGCCGACAGCTAAGCCCACGAGAATAAACATCAATATCGGAAAGTAATTTTCTAACACTTACTAGCCCCAAACTCAATTTCTGAAAACTAAACTTTTGAAAAAATTCAATCAAGCGCAATTTGCAATCCGCTCAAATGAAAGTTGCACTTAATATTTACATGCTATTGATGACGCAATTATTACAAACATTTCAGTAACAAAAACTTAATTCATCAATTTAAGCAATTTGGCATATTGCTGGTGCCGACGGAGAGACTCGAACTCTCACGACTATTCGTCACAACCACCTCAAGGTTGCGTGTCTACCAATTCCACCACGACGGCAATTTTCTGAGACCAAGCTCAGAACATTTAACTATTTTGGTATATCTTGAGCTGGCGCTACTGGAGGCGTAACAGCATCAGCTTTTGCTGCTGGAGCAGTTGAGTTCACAACAGCACTTTTTTCAGCCATAGCTTTAACTACACTCCCATCGCCTTCTTTATGGCTAGACATATAGGCTAAAGTTAAGCTTGTAGTGAAGAATATCAGCACAAAAACTGCCGTTGCGCGGCTCATAAAGTTAGCTGAGCCAGATACACCAAACAAGCTGCCAGATGCACCACTACCAAATGAAGCGCCCATATCAGCTCCTTTGCCATGCTGCAAAAGAACCAAGGCAATCACGCCTAGTGCTGCAATCACATGAATTACTAATACTAATTTTTCCATTTTCCACCTAAAACTATTTAATTTTTACTACCAACATAGAGCACTTACCGCAATAATTTAATACGCATCTTCAGGCTGCTGCGCGGCAAATCTGTTCAAATTCTTGTGCATTTAATGAGCACTTGCCAACAAGACCACCATCTATATCCTGCATAACGAATAATTGTACCGCATTTTGTGGGTTTACGCTGCCCCCATAGAGGATTTTCATGCTTGTTGCAGCCGCTTTATCTAGCATTGCAACTTTACTGCGAATAAACTCATGCATACTTTGCGCTTGGTCAGAACTTGCAGCTAAACCTGTGCCAATAGCCCAAATTGGCTCATATGAAACCACTGATTTAGCAAATACGCCTGCGCCATATGTGTTAATAATAGTATCTAATTGCTTACCTACCACCATTTGCATGACACCTGCTTCACGCTCGATTAAGGTTTCACCTACACACAAGATAGGTATTAAATCATGTGCTTGCGCTTGCACGAATTTGGTTGCGACATTTTCATCTGATTCACAGTAGGCCGTTGCACGTTCCGAATGGCCAATAATCACATACCTTGCACCAAAATCTTTAATCATTGCGGCACTCACTTCACCTGTGTGTGCTCCCACTTCGTCTTTACTTAGGTTTTGCGCACCCCAAGCAATATTGGTATTTTCCAGCATGGATTGCGCCTGAGCTAAGTAAGGATATGGGACACAAACGACAATATCTGTATTTTTAAGGGATGATAGCTGATCAATATAAGCTTGAAATAACAGCTTATTTTCTGCCAGATTGCCATGCATTTTCCAATTGGCAACGACTAATTTTTTACCCATGCTAACCTTAGTTAATATTTACAGGTGTAATTTTACATTTTTAATGGTGGATAGTCATCGTTTAACGACAATAGGTTTAATTAACTAGTTGAACTGGTTAATGATATTACGCACCTCAATTGCCACCTCTGAGGCTGTAAGCCCTGCGGGGCCTATTCCTTTTGCAACTAGAGCATCTGCCGCTGCACCGTGTACAAAAACGCCAAGCTTAGCCGCGCTTAAACCACTTAACCCCTGCGCTAAAAGATTACCGATTATACCGCTAAGCACATCTCCTGTGCCGCCACTGGCAAGGCCAACATTACCTGTAGTGTTTATAAAATAAGCACCATCAGCTTGTGCAACTATGCTGTTAGGACCTTTAAGCACACAAGTAGAATGCAAGAGGCAAGCCAACTTAAGCGCACTTTCAATTCGGCTCTGCTGAACATCTTCACTAGTCGTTCTAAGCAATCTAGCGGCTTCTCCAGTGTGGGGCGTAACAACCGTTTCAGCGTGACGGTTTTTGCAAATTGCAATTAAATATGGATGCTTGGCAATTAAATTAAGCGCATCTGCATCTATTAGCAGCGCTATATTTTGACTCAACCAAAACTCCAACAGCTCAATAGCTATTTGCGACTGCCCAAGGCCTGGACCAATTACCACGGAATCCAGTTGAGCCAAGCTGGCTAAATCAGAAAGTTTGCGAAACATAATTTCCGGATGCAACATATCAACACTAGGCGCGTTGCTTGATAAACAAGCCGCATAAACACGCCCTGCTCCGCTCAATAAGGCTGCTCTTGCTGATAACAACACGGCACCTACCATACTAGCATCGCCACCAATAATCACCAGACTACCGAACGTGCCTTTATGTGCATCAGCTAGGCGCACAGGCAAAGTGTTTACTAGTAGACTTTGCAATAACAAATGAGGATTAGATTGTGTTGTGCTAATGATTTGAAATCCTAGAATTTTACGGAAAATCTATCAAATTGTTTAATGACCAAAAGTAGAATTAGCCTGCTTATTAGGCTCTAATTAACGGTAAACCTAAAAATCTGTAAGCTATTATAGTCATAAAGTTAGTCGTAAAATATAGTCGATCTGCATTGGAGATATTTTATACGACTACTCGTAGCTAAGACAAAACCAGAATCATAAAACATTGAAATAGGTGAGAATATTTTATTATGAATGTACTTTATATCGTTTGGAAACCACATGATGATTTAGGCATTCCCATTATTGATGAGCAACACCGCGCGATTGTTGCTACCATTAACTCACTCTACTATTTCATTCAAGAAGGCTGGGGGCTTTCTGCGCTTGCACCAACGCTCAACATTATTAAAAGCTACTCTAGCTTCCATTTCAAAACTGAAGAAGGCATATTGTCCAAGGCTGGTTATCAAGAAATACATAAGCATATTATGGCTCAAAAGCAGTTCGTAAAGGATGTAGATGCTGCTGCGCAGGAAGCCATTGCCTATAAAGATGCTTTTATATTACTTAAATTTCTAAAAGAATGGTGGGTATCTCATTTGAAGAAAGAACATCTAGAATATGCCGTCAGCCTTGATAAATTAAAAGAAAAAAACGACGATTAGTTAGACTCAGGCCAACACATAACGCAGATTCAGTTGCACTTTTTGCGTACCGTTGTAAATATTGGTTTGCAACTGATAAGCAGCTTGAATCGCGCTTGGTAAAAACTCGGCGTGATTAAAGTAAATCGCATCGATGACGCTTGCATCTTTGTTCAGGCTAAGTTTAAGATGCTTTTCGCCCAATAAGCGCTGATTCAGCACTTCAAACTCATCATAAAACAATGGTGGCGCAAACCCCTGCCCCCACACTTGGTTTTCTAGCACTTGTGCGGTTGCGAAAGTCATTTCGCTTTTGCTCAAACTACCGTCCACCTCTAACACGGACTCCAAATCGGCTTCAGTAATCAAGCTTTTCACTACAGCTTCAAAGCTTTGATTGAACAATTCAAAATCAACCTGTTTAATAGTGAGGCCAGCAGCCATGGCGTGCCCACCAAACTTTAAAATTAACTCTGGTTGATGTTTGCTGAGCAAATCAAGCGCATCACGTAAATGCAAACTAGCAATAGAGCGGCCTGAGCCTTTAAGCAAGCCATCGCCAGCACTTGCAAAGGCAATCACAGGGCGGTGATAGCGCTCTTTAATCCGCGACGCCAAAATACCAATGACGCCTTGGTGCCAATCTTCCTGATAAATGCTGATGGCATATTGATTATCAATATTAATCTCGTCCAACGACAGACTTGCACCATCTTGCATGTCAGCTTCTATGCTACGACGCTGTACGTTTAAATCTTGCAAACGTTGGGCGATGGTTGTGGCTTCAAGCTCAGATTCAGCAAGCAAACATTGTATGCCTAAGGTCATATCGTCTAGTCGGCCAGCGGCGTTCAAACGAGGGCCTACGTAAAAACCTAAATCTTGTGCATTGGTACTTTGCGGCTGACGGCCTGCAACTCTTAATAAAGCCAATATACCTTGCGAACAAGCGCCCGCACGGATTCTGCGCAAGCCTTGCTCCACTAAAATGCGATTATTGTCATCGAGTTTAACCAAATCAGCCACCGTACCCAGTGCGACTAAATCGAGTAGCTCTGTTAAATTCGGCTCTGGCTTTTCTGCAAATAGACCTCGCTCTCGCATTTCCGCGCGCAAACCAAGTAAGCAGTAAAACATAACGCCTACACCTGCCAGATTCTTACTAGGGAAACTACAACCATGTTGATTAGGATTAATAATACAAGCAGCTTCTGGCGTGACTTGGCCTGGCAAATGATGATCGGTAATCAGCACTTGTATGCCTAGCGCATTTGCAGCCGCCACACCTTCTACACTGGCAATACCGTTATCAACGGTAATAATCACATCTGGGTTTTGTGTAGCGGCTAGCGCTACAATTTCTGGCGTTAAACCGTAACCGTACTCAAAGCGGTTCGGCACTAAAAAATCGACCGTTGCGCCAAAAGCTTTAAGTCCTTTCACGGCGACAGCCGTTGCGGTAGCACCATCAGCGTCGTAATCACCAATCACTAGTAATTTTTTATTTGCTCGAATCGCATCTGCCAATAGCTTTGCCATGGCCACGTTATTGGTTAGCGTATTAGGGGGCAATAGATTGCTTAAATGAATGCTGAGTTGATTTGCATCGCTAATGCCGCGCGCAGCCAACAATCTCGCCATCAACGAAGATGTGCCAGACGCCTGTAAAGTCTGCGCGGCTTGCGGTGGAATATTTCGTTGTACAATTTTGGTCATTTGGTTTTGGTCATTTGGTTTTGGTCATTCAAGATATTGCATAATAGGTTTTGGTTTTCGCCAAAACTTATAAACATCTAATGGCTTGAACACAACTACTAAGCACTTTTCATAAAAACCTAAATTCAAAGTGAGCTGCTCGATCTGCTTATTTTTTAGTGCTAAAAAAAGTGATTCAAACCAAGTTTCATCTAAGCCATTAGTTTGAGAGTGATTACTTTGTGGCAATGCTAGCCGCACATGCTGTGCAGTACTCTGCAAAAGTTTTTCTAAACTCGCAGCTACGGGTTGGCAAGGTATATTCGCCCATGTTGCCAAGCCTTCTCTTAAAACATCATTTGCCATCATTAAATCAATATCGTGTTGCAAGGCTTTAAATGCTGGCATGACGCCACCGCCTGATAACCAAACGCTATTTACCACAGGATCACCTCTAGATTCGCGTGCTTCATTGGCTGGATGATTATGTAACAGCATTTGCACTTCATTCAGTATAGATTTCCACTTTGCGGAATCTACACCTTGCGGCATAAAGTGATGCACGTTTTTATCCATAGCAACGCTGGGCAAGGTTGTTGTCATCTGCGCAGCTTTATCCGCATGCAAATACCATGCGCCTGATTTTCCAATAAAGAATACCAAACCATCTTGCGCAAAATGCGCATTCAAACTGGCCACCATCAGCGTTGCATGTTCTGGCTTTATGAACAACGGTGCAGGTTCACTTAGACTAAAACAATCGCGCTGCATCACAAAATGTACTGGGTCGGCTCGCAACCAATAACTATCACTTACCGCTAAGCCATCGGCTGCGGCACTAATGGCAGCAATCGGCAAATCGCCTTTTTCAGTCAATCCAAATTGCTGAAAAATTAAGGCTTCTAGCGGTACATTTAATTGCGCAACTTGAGCTTTAGCCAGCAGGCGCGACAATGCACTTGCACTTTGCAAGCTGGCTAACGCATGGTTTAAAACGCAATCTACTGTTAATTTCACACAAAACTCATATCAATAATAACTACAAGCTAGATTTTACTTGCAAGCGTCATGACATGGGAGATTTCGCAAAATAAAAAACCCAGCAGACTTTTTGGGGCTACTGGGTTTAAGGATTACCTAGCTTTATGGGCTAGGCTAATGAACGACTACATCTTTAAGCACACTCAAGTCCAGTCTTAATAGTAGCGACCATCACCTCGGTCGTCATCATGTCTATCCCAACCACGGCGGCCATGGTCACGATGCTCGTGACGATCATGATCATCATCCCAGCCTCTGTTGCTATATACGGCAGGCTCCACATAACTTACTTGCGAAACTACACGGCTACGTGGCTCGATTGCTACATTCACATCGATATATCGACCGGGCTGTTCATTTGTGACAGTGCTATAAGTTCTACCGTTATATTCATAGTTCACTAAATAGCCTGTCGTCACACTTTGCCAATTATCAACCTGATAGCAAGTTTGGACTGGCACGCTACGTGTACCGCCATAACCACGTTGATTATTCGCGATACTATTACCTGCAATGGCACCAACACCAGCACCTACCGCAGCGGCTGCAACACGGCCATTACCACGACCTACAGTGTTACCTAGCAAACCACCTGCAATACCACCGATGATCGCACCAGCCATAGAATTACCACCATTGCTATAACTTTGTTGTTGATATTCTGTACGGCATTCTTGGCGCGGCACATTCACACGCTCCATTTGAGGTGTTGATGAAAGCACGCGGGCTGTATCAGCATATTGATCAGCCATTGCTGGCACTGCAAACACTGCAGTCAACAAAGCTGGTACTAACATTTTTACTCGCACGTTTTTTACAAAACTCATTTTATTTCTCCTTTTGTCTAACTTACTTGTATGCCTTAACTTAAGTAGCTAGAACTTAGTTACGCCTAATTAGCGCGATGGATTGAATTTAAAATTGATACTTTTACACTCAATCTCTGCGATTTATTTTGCAGATGGTGAGTTAACGCGTCTATTTTCTGTTTGGACTACAGGAAATTGTTAAGAATTTGTAACTAATGATTTTCATTAGAGAAACTAACCAGCTAATCAATAGTCTTAATGGTACTTATTTATTGTTATGTGACATGAGTTACAAAGTATTAGCAATGAAGTGTGAATAATGCATCTAACTGCTTAACCATAAAGCAGAACATTGGAGAACTATAATGAATATAATCAAACAATTAACAATAGTCATCGGCCTAATGCTAAGTAGCTACGCCTATGCCGCAGAGTTTAATAATCAATGTACTAATGGTTTATCACAAGGCATCTCATTTACAACTAACTGTGAAATAAAAGAGGTTTTTGGTGGCAAAACTTATTGCTTCAGTGGTGAAGCCGCAAGAGCAGCATTTCTGGCTAATCCGCAAGAAGTCATTAATAAAGCGAGTGCCTTTTATGCAAAAAGTGTAGATAAAGCAGTTAAAGATGCCGAACCTGAGCGTGAAAAAATCAGTCAAGCCGATGCACTTAAGCAAATTAACAGCTCAACTTGTGACTTAAGTAATAAAGACGCCGGCTATTTAGAGTTTGATAAAATGGACTTACGTCATTGCAAAATGGTCAATACCAGCTTCTTCGGCGCTTATTTACGCGGTGCAAATCTAAGTGGCGCCAATATGCAAAAAAGCTATCTTAACCTTGCCAGACTTGAAGATGCCAACCTAAGTGGCGCTGATTTAACTGACGCGACTATCTTTCAGGCAATCTTTGATAAAACCAACTTTCAAGGTGCAAACCTCACCAATGCACGCATGATAGGCACACTAGGCAACGTCAATATGAGCGATGCTACCGTCATCAGAGGTCGCTTTGGTTTAGATATTGGCAACCAACCGATGGGTGCAATGCGTTTTGATGCGATTGGTGGTAAGTTTGCCCACACTAATTTTGAAGGTGCAGACATCAATCGCTCCAACTTCAGATTTGCCGACTTTAGAGGCGCAAACTTACGCAATACCGATTTATTCCGCGCTGATTTTAGCAAGGCAGATTTAACAGGCGCCGATATTACAGGTGCAAAATTCGGTGAAGCGATATTAGATGGAACGATTATGACTAATGTCAAAGGTTTAGAGGCGATCAAAGGCTACGAAGAGTCAAAAGGTAAATGCGTAGATTGCACAATTACCGCCGCCCAGCCAGAATCTAAGGCCGAAACGCTACAGAAAGTAAGTGCGATTGACATGATGACCGCAGAAAATCCTGCGGTAAAAGTTTGTAATATTCGTGGTGCAAGGTTTTAAGACGGTATCTAGTTAAATTCAAAAGCCCATGGCACTAAAAGCTTAGCTGATTTAATGCTAAATCCATTAGCGGGGTTGAAATATATTACACTTATGCCATGGCGAATAATCAACTTAAGATAAGAATTGCAAACAACAGCTCTGTAGTCATGGGACCAGGTAAAGCTGAATTACTTGAGACCATTGATGCTTGCGGTTCTATTTCATCCGCAGCAAAACAAATGCATATGTCTTATCGCAGAGCTTGGGAGCTGGTAGACGTGATGAATAAATCGTTTAACCAGCCCCTAGTAAGCAGCTCACCTGGTGGTCATCATGGTGGCGGTGCACAGCTCACTGATTTCGGTCGATTTATTCTCAAAACCTATCGAGATCTTGTCAGTAAGGCGCAAGCTGCCGTCGAAGGTGAGCTGAACCACATTCTCAGTAATCTGAAAGAGTCTGATTAAATAAAAACCACTTTCCATTTGCAAGATGAAAATTAATTCAGTCACCGCTATTCCTGTTTGAATATAGCGATAGTTATGGTTAAATGTGAGTAATAAGCCGTGCGCCTAAAAAGTATTAGGTATAAATAAAAAATTGAGTATATAAAAGACAACTTACATAGAAAGAATCTAAGGGGATAGCCATGCAAATTAATCATCATTTTTCAAAATCACTGCTTGTTTTAGCGATTACGACTGCTTTTCCCACCACATTGTTTGCGCAAGATGATGACGCCGCAGCGCGTATCAAGAGTCTAGAGCTTAAAGTACAACAGTTGATTGATCAACGTGCCGAGCAAAACAAACAAATTGACGTATTAACCAAAGAGCTTGTTGGCATAAGCAACCAAGTGAGCCAGTCTAAAATTGCCAAATCTGAAGAAAAAGGCAATAGCAAAGGCAATCCAGTCTACGCCAATTTTAAAGAAGGCATTAAGTTTGAAGATGGCACGGGCAATTGGAATTTACAATTTAATGGGCGAGTTCAAGCTGACTACCGCTCGTTCAGCGGCGATGAGGGCAATCCTGATACTTGGAGCATCCGACGTGCGAGATTTAATACTCAGTTGGGGTTTTATCAAAACTATTTACTTCGTTTAGAGATTGATCATTCAGCAGCCAGCACGCGGCTTGTAAATGGCTATGTTGAAGCCAATTGGTGGCCGCAAGCTAAGTTTCGCATCGGTCAGTTTAAAACATTCAAAAGTTTAGAGAACTCAACAACTGATACCTACTCAGATTTCCTTGAACGTTCATTGGCCTACAATACGTATGGTGATGACATTTACGAACGAGGCGCGATGGTCTATGGCACACCGTTTAAAGGCAGCACTTATGCCTTTGCAGTGACCAACGGAACAGGCCAAGGCAATGACGAAGTGCTAGGCACCAACCAAAGTAAAGACGACAAAGATATCACCCTACGCGCAACGATTAACCCAGCACAATGGGCAGGATGGGATAAAACCGTGACCCATGTTGGTGGCTGGTATAACCATGGTATACAAGCCACGGCAAGCGCATCTGCGAGTCAAACTGAAGCACGTGGCGTCAATTTCTTTGCCCCAGCAGCCTTTACTGGAGATAGCGTTGAGAGAACACGTTATGGTCTTGAAACGGCTTTAGCGCATGGTCCAGTGAAGTTTCAAGGGGAATATGATGTTTCAAATTATCAAGGGACATCAGCTGCAATAAATGCCACAACAGGAACTGGAGCGACGCCACCTGTTGCCGCAAGAGCTTATGATAAAGACGTCAAAGCCTGGTACGCAGAAGCGATGTGGCTAGTCACAGGTGAAAACTATGCTGATAGCTACAAAGACGGTCAATTCGGTCGCATATTGCCTAAAAGTAACTTTGAAATCAATAAAAATGGCTGGGGAGCTTTAGAGCTTGGTTTAAGGTACAGCAAGTTTGATGCAAGTGACTTTGCATTGGCAAGTGGTGGATGTTCTGCAGCAACAACTGTACGAAACCTTGGCGATGGCACAATCACGCCAGCAGGTACATGTTTAGCTAGTGGAGGAGTAGGTACATTTACACAATCTAAAACTGGCGGCATTGTGCTCGGCACCAACGAAGCCGACGCATGGACGCTGGGCGCCAAATGGATACTCAACCCATACACACGCATCATGATGAATTACGTGCATACCAAGTTTGATACAAACATCAACGTGAACGGCAAGCTAAACGACAAAGAAGATGCTTTAACCATGCGTGCTCAGTTAGATTTCTAAGGTCAGTTCAACTCAAAATCATCATCAATATTAATAGGTAAAAATCATGATTAGAAATAGTTATACCAAGCTAATATTCAGCGCGATGCTTATGTTAATTAGCCTCGCGTCAAATGCTCAGGATAAAGTCACCATATTTGCTGCAGCAAGCTTAACCAACGCCATCACTGACATCGCCGCACAGTATGAAAAAGAACAGGCTGTGCAAATTCAAACTTCATTTGCTTCGTCTTCTACATTAGCTAAACAAATTGAAAAAGGCGCACCTGCAGACATTTTCATTTCGGCTGATACAAAATGGATGAGTTATCTGCAAGATAAAACTCTGCTTAAAGTGGATAGCAAAGTGAATTTACTAGGCAATCAATTAGTACTGATTGCACCTAAAAATAAAGCTTTTAAGGTGGAGATGGACAAAGGCTTTAATATCGCAGGGGCTTTTAGTGGCAAATTATGTACAGGTGAATTAGAGTCTGTGCCAGTTGGTATCTACGCGAAACAATCATTAAAAAATCTTAATTGGTGGGATGCCGTTAAAATGCGCATTGTTGGCACGCAAGACGTGCGAGCAGCATTAGTGTTTGTTGAGCGCGGTGAGTGTGATGCAGGTATTGTTTATGCCACCGATGCTAAAGTATCAAACAAAGTTGAGGTTTTATCTACGTTTCCTGATGCGAGCCACGATTTAATTGTGTATCCTTTGGCGCTGGTAAAAAGTGCAAGCCCTGCCGCTACCGGTTTTTATGATTATTTAAAATCCGAAAAAGCCAAGGCAATTTTCATCAAATATGGTTTTACCATTAACCCGTCTTGAGTATTTATAAAGCTAGATGCTAGATATATTAAAATTTACACCCTCTGAATTAAGCATACTCGCGCTATCTTTAAAGGTAGCGCTGTTTTGTGTCGTGCTGATTTTAGTCCCCGCAGTTGTAGTGGCTTGGGTGCTTGCCAGAAAGTCATTCTTTGGTAAATCGTTGCTGGATAGCCTTGTGCATTTGCCTTTAGTGCTACCGCCTGTGGTGCCTGGATTTTTGCTTTTGCTTTTACTCGGCAACCAAGGTTTAATCGGTAAATATTTGCACAGTATTTTTGGTTTTAGCTTAGCTTTCACTTGGATGGGTGCTGTGGTGGCTTCTGCTGTCATGGCATTTCCACTGATGGTACGCTCAGCACGATTAGCAATTTCGCAAGTAGATAAAGGCTTGGAGATTGCAGCACAATCTTTAGGCGCACATCCGCTAAAAGTATTTTTTACCATTACCTTACCCCTATCAATGCCAGGCATTATTACTGGCTTGATTCTGGCGTTTAGTCGCAGCTTGGGCGAGTTTGGCGCAACCATTACCTTTGTCGGTAATATTGAAAATGAAACACGGACACTGCCACTAGCCATTTATAGCTACACGCAGATTCCCGATGGCGATTTGCCTGCACTGCGGTTGGTTATCTTGAGCATGGCACTTGCACTGGGCGCATTGATGATCAGCGATAGACTAGAACGCAAAGCCAATCAGAATATTGGTCGTCATCATGATTGAAGTTCAGGCGCGTCTTAAACGCAAACACTTTGAATTAGAAGCCTCGCTGCAATTAAGTCAACGTGTTACGGCAATATATGGCCCCTCTGGCGCAGGTAAAAGCACATTACTCAGTATCATTGCAGGCATCACACAACCCGATAGTGGTCGCATTGTAGTTGATGGTGAATGTTTATTTGACAGCCAAGCACGCATCAATAAGCCGATTCATCAACGTAAAATTGGTTTGGTATTTCAAGAGGGGCGCTTATTTCCGCATCTCACCGTCGAACACAACTTAAGCTACGCCTTAAATTTCACGCCAGTGCAAAATCAACAGTTTCAACTGAAAAAAATAGTCGAACTGCTAGAACTGGAAGCCTTATTAAAGCAAAAACCACATCAACTCTCTGGTGGTGAGAAACAACGTGTAGCCTTGGGGCGCGCCCTACTGAGCTCGCCAAGATTGTTAATGCTAGATGAGCCGCTAGCTTCTTTAGACGACAGACTGAAAAATCAGATACTGCCGTTCTTAAAATTAGTATCCACCGAAATTAATATCCCGATGATTTACATTAGCCACTCCAAAAAGGAAATTATGCAAATCACCGACAACTTAATTGATATTCAACATGGCAAAGTGAGTTGTCATCTTGAGTAAAAGCGGTTTATTCATCTCCGTCGCCCTCCACCACTAAATCCGGAATATGGTTGAAAGCAATACGCATAGGCGCATCTTTTAAAGCATCATGCGCACCGCCAAAATAGATAGTGTTTTTACCAAACTTTAGATTTAGCGTATCAATGGCTTTATTGAGCTTTTTCTCATTCTCTAACGGCTCGATTTGAAACAAATCACGCGCCACTTCATCTGCAGTCACTAAACCAGAAAAAGACACGCCTACTGCATAAGGCTCATTCTTAGTATTTGGGTAATGCTGCAAAAAGGCTTCGAGCGCCTCAATCAAGCGCAAAGTGTTATCGGTAGGTGAAATCGCGCTATCTGGGCTCCAGCTAGGTTGGTTGCGGAACTTTACTTTCACGCTGATTTTTGAAGCCAATAAATCATAACTCCGCATGCGCATACAGGCTTTTTGCAGCAAACGATGCAACACCGCTTTGACACCTGCCGTATTGCGCTGCTCTGGCGGCATCACATGAGAATGCCCCAAACTACTGCGCGCATTTTTCACGTAATGGGGCTCTAAGCCGCGCAGTTTGTCATACATACGCTCGCCTTCTATGCTACCCCACGCGGACTGCAACTGCTGACGATTTGCCGCATACAATTGCTCAACCGTAGTAATCTTAAAGCGATTCAATCGCGCTTCCATCTGTTTGCCTATACCGTTTAAAGCACGCAAATTCAGGCTATATAAGCGCTGCGGTAACTCATGTTGCTCGATCAACACACAACCGTCAGGCTTGTGCATGTTCGAAGCAGTTTTTGCCAAAAAAGTATTCGGTGCAATACCAATCGAACAGCGGATAAAATCAAACTGCTTATTGATTTCTCGCTTAATTTTGGCCGCAAGCTTAAGTGCATTTGCAGGCAGCTGCTGACTACCAGTGAGCGTGCAGACCATTTCATCAATTGAAAGCACTTTTTCTACATGCGTACAGCTTTCCACAATCTCAATGAGTTTATGATGAAACGTCACGTACACAGATGGTCGAGCTTCCACGAAAACCATCTCTGGGCATAGCTTTCGTGCCTCTTTCACCAAAGTACCTGTTTTAATACCAAATGCTTTCGCCTCATAACTAGCGGCGATACAGCAAGTAGTCTCAGCCATTACCGCCAGCACACCTATTGGTTTGCCACGTAACTCAGGCCGCAGTTGTTGTTCTACTGAGGAAAAATAAGAGTTGAAATCTACATATAACGCGTTTAAGGACATGGTTTATTAAACATTACAATCATCGCAAAATGATACGCTGATTTATTAGCGCTTAAAGAATAGTATTAAAAAAATGGGAGCCTAAGCTCCCATTTTTAATACCTCTCTAATACAAATGCACTCTAAGCTTGTTTATTTTTACGACGAGTGACTGCGCCCATAATCCCCAATCCAACCAAAAGCATGCCGTATGTTTCAGGCTCTGGTACTGGGGCTGTAGAAGTTAATACAATCAACTGTGACTTCTCACCAGCCAGTGCTGTTGCATCTTGCACTTGCTCAGCCACTAGATAGATCGTACCATTTTCGTCAATAGTCACGCCTTCAATGGCATTGTGCGGCAAGACCGTTGAAAGATCAAAGCTACTTAATATATTGCCCAAACGGTCAGTTTCAACAAGTTTTTTTGAGCCTAAACTCAGGAAAAGTAAATTGTCCGCACCTGATGTTCCAGAAAGTGCACTCACTGCTGATAGGGTTTGCACGTCAGATAAACTTGATAAACCCAATAAAGCAGGGTTAAACAAATTCGTCACCGTTGAAGTACCACCGCCAGCTGGCGATGACCCATCACCAGAAGTGCTTGGTGGAATACCTGTTGCAGCAGCAAAAGTCAGGTTTCCAGAAAGAACATCCTCTGGAGATTGCTGTTTAATCGTCACAAAACTGCCATTACGTGAGTCATAACTAATACCTTCCATGCCGTTGTTACCAACCGCAGTGTTGCTCATCGACACGAAGTTGTTTTTTAGCGTAACCGTTCCGCCATTCACATAACTAAAGCTATAAGCGTCTTGCAAACGCTCTTCACCTACCACTAATTGACCATTACCCAAGTAGGTTAAGCCCTCAGTATCATGCTTGGTACTACCAGTGCCTGTCCAATCAAAGAAGTTATTGCCAAGCGTTGCGCCAGTTTTAGAAATCTCAATAACACCCGTGCCTTCATCACCAACAAAGAAAAGTGAGTTGCGGTCTTGAGCATAAGTGATTGCAGAACCTTCAAGGCCAGAAATTGACCCGCCTACACCCCCTAAAATATCGAGTGCGTAAGTGCCGCTAACACTGTAATTAGCTAAATTAATGAAGCTTGCCGCCTGTGCAGAGACAGAAAATGAAGCTGCAAGCGCAAAAACGATATGTGATATTTTCATGATAGATTAGCCTTTACGTCTACGTGAAATAAAACCCATTAAGCCTAGGCCAACCAACAACATGGCGTAAGAGTCTGCCTCAGGTACGGCCGCAGCAATCTTGCCTGGTGAACCGATTTCACTCACATCGTTTGACGCGACAAACGCACCGTTTACACCCACCACGCTTAAGGTAGAGATGGCAGCGTTGTTTAAGCCCGCAGCATTGTCAAAAGTTTGATACGGCGCAATCGCATCAGACGCAGCAAAGGTGACATTGGCTTGCAACACACCGCTAGCGTTATAAATATTCACAGCATCAGCTGTGGCGCTTAAACCAACACCAGCACCTGTATAGCTACCGATTTGCAAACCTGCTGGTATGCTTGTACCAAACCAAGTGCTAAGAAAGCTTGCATTAGCCGCGTTCTCTGTAAAAATGACTGATTCACCAGCACCGATGCTGGTAATACCTGTAAGACTAGTAGCTGAGGCAAATGAGTTAGAGTTATCATCCATTTTCCAGCCAGAGATATTCACCACAGAAGAACCTGTGTTGGTAAGCTCAAACCAGTCAGTCGCATAAGGGGCATTACCACTACCCCAAGGTGCTACTTCAGTAATTAACACCGCGGCATTTGCCTGAACAGTGATTAAGGATAATATTGCTAACCCAACGATTGATAATGGCTTTTTCATTTGCGATTCCTATAGTTTGAATGTTGAACGATTTGATAAACTTGATTTCAAAGTACATTCAAACTACAGGTGAATTGTTACCGCTTAGAATTTTAAAAGTAGTCCGGTTAGACTACATCCAACTTAAAGTTGAAATAATACAAGCAAGATATATTTTCAATCATCTGATTAATAAGTATTTATTTAGCAAGCCAGTTTTTTAATAAGCTTTAACAACCAGTCAATTTTAACGAGATAAAAATAACTTTAAAGGTAGCGCATCATGAGTAATGAACAAGTTGCAATTTTCGCAGGTGGTTGTTTTTGGTGCACCGAACCGGTGTTTAGCCAGCTAAAAGGCGTAAATAAAGTTGAATCTGGCTATATTGGTGGTCACACGACTAACCCAACTTACAAAGCCATTTGCAATGGCGATACAGGCCATGCCGAAGGCATTAGAATTAGCTTTGACGCAGATATCGTGAGCTTTGAAACTTTGCTGGAAGTGTTTTTAGTCAGCCACGACCCAACGACGCCCAACCGTCAAGGCAATGATGTAGGCACGCAATATCGCTCAGCGGTGTTTTGCCAGAATCAAGCGCAGCATGATGCAGTTGCAAAAATGATTGCAGAGTTTAATGAAGCACAGGTTTATGGCGCACCAATCGTTACGCAAATTAATGGCGCTGAGACTTTTTATCCAGCCGAAGATTATCACCAATACTACTTTGATAAAAACCCTGAGAACCCTTATTGCATGGCGGTTGCAGCACCGAAAGCGGCGAAGATTCGGGCGAAATATTCAGCTTTGATTAAGTGACCAAACTAACTGAAATATTGTCATTCCGTGCCTGACACGGAATCCAGTGGCTTTAATATTGACGACACTAGATACCGACTTTCGTCGGTATGACTTGAAATTTAGTTAATATTCGATTTTAGGCAGCAAATCCAGCGACTTTAATCCATGCAACCCTACGTCTACATTCTAACAAGCCAACGCAATGGCACTTTGTATATTGGTGTGACTTCCGACTTGGTTAAGCGTGTTTGGGAACATCAATCTGACGTTGCTGAGGGTTTTACCAAACAATATCAAGTTCATACTTTAGTTTGGTATGAAATTCATGAAAATATGGAAGGCGCAATCATTCGTGAGAAACAGTTAAAAGAATGGAAGCGGCAATGGAAGATAGAGTTAATTGAGAAATCAAACCCTTACTGGAATGATTTGTATCCTACGATTTTATAGCATTAAATTTTTAACTAGTTTACGACACTGGATTCCGATTTTCATCGGAATGACGAAAACTTAATATTGCTTGTCATTCCGACGAAAGTCGGAATCCAGCGACTTTGATCTTAAAAAATTGTTAATACTACGACTTACTACTCAGCCACTGTCTACGCCAGAATATCAAAATCATGACTAGTGCAATACCCGTCATAATGGCAAGGGCATACCAAAAACCGTTGTCATGGTCTGTCCATGGCATGTGCCTAAAGTTCATGCCAAAAATACCGGCTATCAACGTGGCTGGCATAAACAACATAGCCACCACAGTTAAGGCACGAAGCTCCAAGTTCACACGCTGGCTCACACTGGCCATATAGATATCCATCATGCCGCTCAAAGTGTCACGTATCGACTCTAGCGACTCAATGAAATTGACGGTATGGTCATACACATCGCGCAAGTACGGCATGGTGGCTGGCTTGAAAAAGCCTTTTTCATTGCGCGTTAAGCAGTTAATTACCTCACGCAATGGCCATACTGCGCGACGCAATTCAATGCTGGAATGTTTGAGTTGGTGAATGCTGTGTAGCTCTGCATTCGTTGGGCTTTTAAAAAGCTGTTCCTCTAAAATCTCACTCGCGTCGCTCACTTCTTCCAACACACTGAAATATCGATCGACTATGCTATCCAACAAAGCATAGGCAAGGTAATCCACGCCTAAATCTCGAATCGGCGCACGGGCTGCGCGTAGACGCTCACGTATGGGCTCAAATGCGCCAGTTGATCGCTCTTGAAATGTCAGTAAAAAGTTATGCCCTAGCACCAAGCTAATTTGCTCTGAGCTAGTCGACATGCTCTCGGCATGATAATAAAACAGCCGCGTTTCTAAAAAAATATACTCGTCAAATTCATCAATTTTCGGACGTTGCTCAGTATTAAGAATGTCTTCAATCACTAAGGGATGCAAATGAAACAAGTCGCCCACTTGCTTAATCAACGCCGCATCATGCACGCCATGTATGTTGAGCCAGACTTTCTTAGTGTCGTCACGTTTAAAGTTGGCGATATCATCAATCGATAACTCACACTCAATCAAACCACTAGCGTCATAGATAATCTTGCTGACTTTAGGTTTGGCTAAGTTTTTAGTATCGGCATCTCCCACATAAACCAGCGCGCCTGGTGGTAAGCCGATTTTACTTACACGATGTTTTTTACGGCGGAGTAAACGAGGTTTTTTCATAATCTAGTCATGCTTTACAATTGGATACATCAAACCATTGTAATGCCAGCTTGCAATAAATTGTTAGCTTTACTCATCAAAAATTGGTAAAAAAAGCGCACCTAAAACGACTAGGTGCGCGAAGGAGCAGCTTATTAAGGCTAACTCAAGGGGATGGGTGTAAGCTAAATTACATCAGCTTAATATCAACAACTTTGAATCAATATTCGGCTTTACTTTCTTAACTCACTCACTTGTTCTGGCGTTAAGAGCGCTAACACTTGATATTCACGCTCGGCCTGCAATACGGCTAGCTTAGCGGTGCCGTTAGCAATGCTATCCGCAGCAATATTAGCAATCGTTTCATCGTAAGTTTTTGCTAGCGCCATATCACGTAGCAAACTACGTGCGTATTCAATAGATTCAATGTTTGAACTAATCACTGGCATTTGTTTATTTAGAATTTGTGAAAACACGCCTCGTTGCTCTGCTGTAAGCGCTACGCCTTGCAAGAATGGAAAGCTAAACGCATCCACATCAACATTCTTAACGCTCAGCTTTTGCGGTAATGAAGTCGGCGCGGCTTTTACAGGGCTAGTTGTAGCACTTGGCGTTGCACTAAACGGAAATGAATCCGCCAACGCGCTGTTAGATACACTCATACTTGCAACAGATAATAATGTAGCGGCTAATAGTGGCTTAACGTTTACTTGTTTGGTTTTCATGATAACTCCTCATTGTTTAGGTCAACTTAAGTAACACTGCTAACCTCTCGATATGAAAACAATTATAAAGAGCGGCTAGTTAAATTACGTTAAGCGAAAGTAAAGCTGAGTAAATTCTCAAGTCTGTGCCAATTTAAAACTGTGTGAACACCTCCTTAAAATCCAGCTTTGTAAATTAACGTTAAGTAAGTGGAGTCAAACAATGTTGCACTTCACTTACGAATACAATTCATTTAACATCTAATCCCACTAAAAAATAGCGTCTAATTCAGGTCTAGGAGTCTTTGTGCACTATAAAAACAAACTAATCACCATTACTTTACTTACAAACGCATTGTTCAGCATTTCAGCACATGCAGACTGGTTAGGAGCATTAAAAGATGCGACAGATGTCGTCAAAAGAACTGGTATATTAGATAAAGCCAGCACACAAAGTACTGGTACATTTCCTAGCGCTGGTGCAAGTAAACAAAGCAATAATGGCACAACAACACTTAATGATGAAATGCCTATGGGTCTAGCCATTTACCCTGAAGCTGAACTCAAATGGAGAGTAGATAATCCATTTGATCAAGTCAATATGCCTATTAGCATACCTCGTAGAGCTCCTTCAGGAAAATCGGCGGTCACGTCAGTACCAACTGAAGGTAAAGTCACTATGTTGTCTTTTGTTCATCAAGATAATGACAGCCCTTTGTTGATACAAAAGCATTATGAATCTTGGCTGGCAAGTAATGGCTTTGAGCGCATGATGGTTTGCCAATCACCTTGCAAAGGCGCTGGCGAGAGCACCGATTGGCGAAACTTTGTTGACCCGCTACAAAAAATGGACTCTAACTATATTCCTAAAAAAGCAACAGTCATTGCCGCCTATAAAAATAATGCAATGGCAGTAGTCATGGTAGGGCAATATCTTTTTGCCTACAGCTCTTTTGTCAAGGTAGTCGATGGGCAAGTGATAGACAACACCAACTGGAAAAAATTAATGACTCCAGGTCGTCCTTTACCTGTAGTAGAACCTAGCAAACCAGCTCCAGTTGTCCAAGTCAACGCAGCACCTAGCTTATATGCACAACAAATTTTACCTAATGAGTTGCTAAAAAATGTAGAGAGCTCAAAAGGGCCTGTTATCGTACATTTGTCTTCTTTGGACAATGGCTGTGGTTATTGTGTTAAATCAAATCCAAATTTCGATACAGTTGCTAAACGCTACAAAGGAAAAGCAATTAAGTTTTGGCAATCTGGCGCGCAACCTTGGCCAGATAGCACAGCAAATGAATTTGCAATTAAATATCAAATATCAAGCATACCAACAACAATGTTATTTCAAGATGGTAAATTGGTTGAGCGTGTAATGGGATTAACGAGTGCCGATGAGTTGGAACGTAAACTTATTACAGTAACAAATGCTTTAGGCCAAACAGCTGTGGCGCCTGCTGCACCTGTAGCTTCACCAACGCCACAAACTCAAGTAGATGGTGTACAAGCCATCTCCGGAAATGATGCCTTAGCACGTATTCGCAATAGCAAAGGTGTTGTGTTTGTGCAAATATCATCGTATGACAAGCATTGCAATGGTTGTGCCAATGCGAATGCAAGCTTTGATGGATTAGCGACACGTTATGCGGGTAAAGGGGAGTTTTGGCAAGTGACTGCTCAGCCATGGGGAGACTCCCTTAAAAATGATTTTGCACGCTCATACGGCATTTCTGCTGTACCAGCTACGCTCGTTTTTAAAGATGGTCAAATTGCAAAATCTATTGTTTATGGTGCTGCTACCTTAGATGAGCTAGATAACAAGTTAGTTAAATAAACTAAAACATAATCGCCAATTTTATTTAAATAAAGCTAATAAATGCGAACAAAAAAATTAATTAAATATATATCGCTGCTAATCGGCTTATATACGCTATCAATAAGTTTAACATCACAAGCCGACATTTTCGACACTCAATCTAGCGAGCAGAAAATAGATATTTTTGGCAACGTAAAAACGGAAAGTAAGCAAAAAAATACCTTACCAAGTAATATCCAAGTGATGCCTTTGCTTGAGATTGAGAAGAAACTTAAGCTAACTAAAGGCTTGATCGCCATTCATCTTTCTACAGATGATGGCTCTTGCCCCTACTGTGTAGACTCCAACACTGTCGTGAATATCTTAGCTCAACGCCACTCTGGTGAAATGCCATTCTGGCGCACAAGCCCAGAATCTTATGAAAAATTACTCTTAAGTTCATTTGCACGTGAAAATCATTTACACATGATTCCTGCAACTTTAATCTATAAAGATGGACAACTTCAACGTCAGTGGATTGGTTATGATTCAACCAGTGAGATGGAGGGTTTGTTTAGACCTTTAGCAACACCAGAAAAGATTAGCTCAAAGCCGCTTAAATCCCGTCTTCCAGTCAATATTCCAGCTAAAGGTAATGCTAAACTTGGTATAGAGACAATTGACCCCTATGAACTACAAGTTCGTGTAGGTAGCTTTAAGGGAATCGTAGCAATTAATTTTTCATCGTATGATGCTCGCTGTGCTGATTGCATCGACTCCAACCCACAATTTGATGCGCTAGCTAAACGCTATGAAGGTAGAGTAACGTTTTGGCGCAGCATGTCTCATCCTTTTTGGAATACTGCACTCAGCAGCTCTTTTGCAAAACAAGATAGTTTTAATGCCTCAATACCAATGGTTTTGGTATTTGAAAACGGTAAAGTTTTAAGGGTATATCGAGGCAATAACACTACCGATGACCTAGAGCGCACATTGTTTTATTAGTATGTGGCCGTAAGAGTTACAGAAAAACTTAGTAAATATTAGGGAGCGTTAACCCGTGTTGCACTTTAACTAAACTGGCTAACCTCTCGATATGCAAACCATTATAGGGAGCGGCTTGTTAAATTAAGTTAAGCTAAAGTAAAGGTGAGTAAATTTTCCAGCTTGCGCCAAAAACGTACCTTTTCTAAAAGCGGATTCAACATGTTTGTCATCACACAATAGTGCGTATTTTTCTCACCACTATGGTGTTTACCGTGCTGGCGTGGTCCTTGCAAGATATGCATCGTTTGCAACCATTTCACAATGGCATGTTTTTCTGAGTGATTTTGATGCGACCACTTATGGATCTGGTTGGCGTTGGTAATCAACGCTGAAAACAGCACAATTTCCCAGCTAAGTACGTTAAACCACCAAGCAGTTGCCATCAGCACCGCACAAGCTAAAACAATATCCCATGAACTCTGCCACCAGTTCTTTTTAAGAAACTCGCGTGGGCGCGTGTGATGTAATTGGTTATCTACTGCAATTCGGTGAATAAAACGCATGCCGGGCTTTGCATACACATCTTCCAGCCAATGAATAAAACCAGAAACAAAGTCAGCCAGCAACGTAAGTAACAAGGCCTTAATGGCGATAAGCATTTCGACACTCCAATTCAAAACTCAGTTAAATGAGGGAGATTGGAGTGTATTTAACAGATACTTTGCCTACAACACCGGCAAATAAGAGTATTAAAATTCGATACCGAAAGGAGAGCTACACAGTGCGCTGTGCAGTAAATGAGTTGAAGCTATTGGTTTTCGTGCTTTTTAATCATGGATTCTAATAACCCATCACGCCATGGTCGCAGTGTGGTTGCCATGCTAAAGCCAGTGCGTTGACTCAAGGGCAAACGTTGGTCCTGATGTTTAAGTTCGTTAAATAACAAACTTAGGCGATCTAAATGTTTGGAGATTTCATCGCGAGAAGCGGCAGATAGCATGCCAGAAACGAACTGTTGCTGACCGCCTGCGCTTTCAATATCGCCTTCCATAAAGTCTTTTTGTACGGTTTGGCTCAATGCACGTTGAATCGGCCCATTTTTGCGCCACGAAAAATTAGGGGAAATCAGCAATCGAATACGGTTGTTAGGCTCTAAATCAATCACCCGTAATTTATCTAACACCAACAGATAATGCACCAAGTCCGCAGGGTTAATAGGATAGCGTGCCAGAATATTATCAAACGCCCAACCATTTACCACCAAAAAAGCTACACCTAGCAAACGCATATCTGCCGCCGCGACCTTTTCTTGCTCCTCAGTTAGCTCACTAATGCGAGGTTTATCACGGTTCATCATCTGCACCAGGTCAGATAAATCAATATTAATCAGCGCGCAAATTTGCTCTAAACGCTGTAAAGACAAACTCTCTTCAGCAAAAATACGCTTAATGCTCGACTCACTCATCCCCAGCTTATCCGCCAAGATTTTGTAAGTTACGTTATTAGCTTTAAGTGCTTTTTTAAGGGTAGCAATGAGGAGCGGTGTTTGCTGCATGTTGGATGCCTAAGCCTGAATTGCCACACCCGTTGCAAAAAATGCCCCACCCGCAATGTGATGTATGGTGCGCAGCTCATCATGACCTTCAAAATGCCAATGACCATCTGAAAACACTCGCTCATCCGCATGCGCCGCAATCACTTCAGCTATAAATAAATCATAAGTATTTTGATTATGCGGCTCTGGGATCAGCTTACACTCCAACCACGCCACGCAACCTTTTAGCAAAGGCGCATTAATTTCAGTCGCAGAAAAAATCTCTAAACCATACTCGGCGAATTTGTCAGTGTCCTTCAAGTCACGTCCAGAAGTCGTCCCGACTTTGCGCACAATATCCACCTGCGCCACACACGGCACGTTAATGGCAAACGTAGAAGCAGCCTCAATCAACTCTCGGGTATAAGCGCTTTTATCAATTACTACGGTGATTTTTGGCGGATCAAAATCCAGAGCGCATGCCCACGCGGCTGCCATGATGTTTTGTTTGCCATTGTGGCGAGCAGAAACAAGTATGGTAGGGCCGTGATTTAGGAGGCGGTAGGCTTGTGTAAGCAATATATTTTTCAACATAATATTTAAAGAACTGAATTTTTAACTTGCGATAACTTGTGCCCAAACTTTAAGTAAACTCCATTATTTACTTTTATTTCTTCAGTGAATGCCTCTATTCTGTAGCGCCTGTTTTTAGCTACCAATTTGTCAACCCATGGATGTTGAAACTGATAAAAAACCATATCTTCAGCGCTACGTATAATCAGCGTATTAATTTTTGATATCTCTTTTCGTGATGGTTTTTTAAAAACATATCTAAAATTCTTAAAATCAAACTCATTATAATTACTTTTAGAGGGAGTAATTCTTACTGCAATTCTCGGCGACAGCGGTATGATTTTGACTGTCTTTGTTAGATTGCTATCGTCAAGGGCAATTGGGTGGTCGCTAGTTAAAAATAAGCTGTCGTTAAATGTGTTTACCAGAAACTCCCAAGAAGAGTTTCCGAAAACTAGCACTAAGTCTTTTATTGCCGTAATACCAATAGCTTGAGTATATTTTTCATCGAGATTTAATTTAATCATCCCTGAATCAAGCATCTCAGTAACACTATTAAACTTTAATAAATCTGGCGGTTTAGGTAGCTTATCATTCGCATCTAATACTTTGGCTGTTACCTCAATGATATTTTTTAGTGGCACAGTTTGGGTTCGCATTGCTGTTGGTGAGCAAGTTGAAACATATGCCACAAGACCCGCTATCGTATATACAACTTCTTCATCAACTATTTTTAATTCTATTTTCCTTAATATCTTATTATAGTTAGGTTCAATTGTTCTTAAGAACTCTTCTACAGCACGTGGCTCATTTAAAAATGTAGTTGTATTTCCCTCAGGATTTCTACAAACCGAACTTGAGTTCGGAGTAAAAAATTTCAAATCAGATTTGCGAATCGCGTACATCAACTCACCTAATATCGGTGAGTAAAAATTTTTCAAATACACTTGAGGCACATAATGGTCGAGTGCCATTACTTCTGCCAAGCATCCTTCAAGGTCACTGTTCTATTAAACACAGGCTTACCAGCCACGCTATCTTTTTTATCTGCCACAAAATAACCATGGCGTTCAAACTGGAAGCTGTCTTCGGCTTTGGCGTCTTTCAAGCCTGGCTCAAGTTGCGCGGTGATGACGGTAACTGAGTTTGGGTTGATATCAGCTAAGAAATCTCTATCGCCTTCGCCCGGATGCGCTTCTTTAAACAGTCTGTCGTACAAGCGCACTTCGCACTCATAAGCGTGTTGTGCGGAAACCCAGTGAATATTGCCTTTTACTTTTACGCTGTCTGAACCCGGTGTACCTGATTTGGTGTCTGGTAGATATTCGCAATGCACTACAGTCACATTACCATTAGCATCTTTTTCGCAGCCTGTGCATTTCACCACGTATCCGTAACGCAAGCGCACCATGCCTTCTGGCGTGAGGCGGAAGTAACCTTTACTTGGTACTTCCATAAAGTCTTCACGTTCTATCCATAGTTCGCGGGTGAGCGGCACTACGCGTTTACCAAGTTCAGGTTTTAGTGGGTGGTTTGGTGCGAAGCAATCTTCCACTTGGTCTGCTGGATAATTGTCGATGACCAATTTGATTGGGTCTAACACGGCAATGCGGCGCTCTGCGTTGATGTTAAGCACTTCGCGCATGCAGTCTTCGAAGGTTGAATAGTCAATCCATGAGTCTGCTTTACTTACGCCAATGCGGTCGGTAAATAATTTAAAGCCTTCTGCCACATAGCCACGGCGGCGCGCACCTGCTAGCGTTGGCAGGCGTGGGTCATCCCAACCGCTGACGTGTTTTTCTTCTACCAATTGTATGAGTTTGCGTTTTGATAGCACCACATATGTGAGGTTTAAACGCGCAAATTCGTATTGTTTTGGTAGCGGATGCGCTAGCAAGCCAGCTTCGGCAAGACGCTCCAGTAGCCAATCATAGAATGGACGTTGGTCTTCAAACTCCAAGGTACAGATAGAGTGCGTCACTTGCTCTAGTGCATCTTCAATTGGGTGCGCAAAGGTGTACATCGGGTAGATGCACCATTTATCGCCAGTGTTGTGGTGATGCGCACGGCGCACACGGTAAATGGCTGGGTCGCGCAGGTTGATGTTAGGCGATGCCATGTCGATTTTAGAGCGTAAAATCAAGCTACCATCGGCATGTTTGCCATCGCGCATTTCACGGAAAAGCGCAAGGTTCTCAGCCACTGTGCGATCACGCCACGGTGAGTTTTTACCTGCTTCAGTCAGCGTGCCGCGGTTAATGCGCATTTCTTCTGCGCTTTGGCTATCCACGTAAGCATGACCGTTTTCAATCAGGCTCTCAGCCGCGCGGTACATAAAGTCAAAGTAGTTACTGGCAAAATACAAGCTTGACTCGTTATTACCATCTGCCAATGTTTTTTCCCAACCAAAACCTAACCATTTAACTGAATCGGTAATGCTATCAACGTACTCTTGGCTTTCTTTTTCTGGGTTGGTGTCATCAAAACGCATGTGACACACGCCGTTGTAATCACGCGCTAAACCAAAATTCAAAAAGATACTTTTAGCATGTCCAATGTGCAAATAACCATTAGGTTCAGGCGGAAAGCGCGTGCGAATCTTAGCTGGGTCTGGCTGACCTGTTGCTTGATGCGCCGCATCGCCAGGGCTGCCCGCCCATTTGCGTGATGCGTAAACGCCTTGTTCAAGGTCTTTATCAACAATCGCTCGGATAAAATTAGAGCCTAAGGGAATGGGTGCTTTTTCAGATGACATGTTTTTAACTTAAAGTTTGAAGTCGAAATAATTATGCTCATTTTACACTGTAATTTTTGTCATTCCATTGATTGTCGGAATCTAGTGTCTTTTTTTAGTAAGTAAGTCGCTGGATTCCGACTTTCGTCGGAATGACTTAAGTGTATTGTTGGTGCTTGTTTGTTGTGTATCAGCGCTATGTTAAGATGCAATCCAATCATGAACGAACTTACTTTCCCTATTTTAAGACTGCTCACCGATGGTAAATTCCACTCGGGTGAAACGATTGCGCAACAGCTAAAGGTCTCACGCGCCACAGTGTGGAATGCACTTCAAGACGCAGAAAAACTCGGCATTGAGATTTTTTCAGTGCGTGGGCGCGGTTACAAATTACCGCAGCCAGTCACGCTGCTAGACGAACAAGCCATATTGAGCGCCATGGGACCACAAAGTTCTTTGCTGAAATTGGAGATTCACGACCATATAGAATCAACCAATACCTATTTGATGAAAAAACTAAGCGCGGGCCAAGCGCACGCCAACTGCGTTGCCACTAACTTACAAACCAACGGACGCGGCAGACGTGGTCGCACTTGGCAAGCGGGCTTGGGTGCTAGTTTAACCTTTTCACTGTTATGGCGCTTTCAATGTGGTGCAGCAGGTTTATCCGGCTTGAGTTTGGCGGTGGGCATTGCCTTAATTCGTGCATTGCATCACTTTGGCGTGACGCAAGCGCAACTCAAATGGCCGAATGATGTGCTGATTGGTCGCGAGAAATTAGCCGGTATTTTGATTGAGTTGCAAGGCGATATGGAAGGCCCAAGCGTTGCGGTGATTGGTGTGGGCATTAATTTAAACTTGCCAGCAAGCATCAAACAACAAATTGATCAGCCCGTCACCGATTTAGCTAGCGTGACGCAAACACCGATCAATCCAAATTTGCTGCTTGGCGAATTATTGAAACATCTAACTGACGTTCTCAGCACGTTTGAACAACGTGGCTTTGTGAGCGTGCGCGATGAGTGGACGAGCTACCATGCTTATCATCAACAAGCGGTCAGAATGTTGCATCCCGATGGTCGCGAAACGACAGGTATCGTTATCAACGTGGCGGAAGATGGTAATTTATTAGTAAGCACCGCCGCTGGTGAACAACGCTTTTCATCGGGCGAGATTAGCTTGCGGGCTTCATGATGAATTATTTATTAGCCATAGATGCTGGTAACACCCGCGTTAAATGGGGTTTATTTGACGCGAATGGCACATTGCTAGTCAACGGCGCCTGCCTGAATGCTGAAATCGTTTACACAAAATTACCAGCCGCTGCACGTATCATCATTTCGAACGTGGCTGGTGAGTACATCAAAAAACAGCTTGAAGAAATACTGCCGAAACACATCCCTACCCATTGGATAACGGCAAAAGCAAACGAATGCGGCGTAAGTAGCCATTATGATCAACCAGAAAAACTTGGTACTGACCGCTGGGCAGCGCTAGTCGCAGCTTGGCACATTAAGCAAAGGTCTTGCGTGGTGGTGAATGCGGGGACTGCGCTGACTATAGATGCGCTGACGAGCAACAATGGTGAAGGCGAGTTCATCGGTGGAATGATTTTGCCTGGTATCCATTTAATGCAACAAAGTTTAGGTGTGGCAACTGCGCAGTTGCCTAATATTCAAGCAGAAAAATCAGCAGCATCTGTAACAAATCAATATCAGGATATTTTTGCCAAAAACACTGCTAATGCTATGCGCTCAGGCGCGATTAATGCTGCTTGTGGTGCAATCAAGCAAATGCATACTGCACTTGTTGCGCTCAACCCTGAGAGCAAACAAGCGCCTTATATTTTCATCTGCGGCGGTAACGCGCAACTAATCAAAGATAATCTTTTGAGTGACGTGACAAACCTTGCATTAATCGTAGATAATTTGGTCTTACGCGGCCTGTATCTGATAGACAATTTTGCGCCTGAAAACCTTACGAAGAGTAAACAGCAATGAAAAAGTTGGTATGGTTATTAGTATTGATTAACGTAGGTTTATTAGCCTCTTTCAATAAAGAACTTATTTTACCTAATGCGCCAAAAGCAGCATTGCTTGCCATGCACCCTGAAAAAATCAGTATTCTGACCCAAAAACAGATTGATGCTCTACCTAAAAAAGATGCTGCTGTAGCTACAGCGAACTCAAACACAACTGCGCCGCCTACTGTAGATGCTGCAACAACTGCAAATGCCACTCCAGCACCTACGCCAGAACCAGCGCCGATAAAAACAACGTGTTATGAATGGGGCGTATTTTCAGCCGCTAGTTTGACTAGCGCGCAAACCGCCGTATCAAATTTATCGATACAAACTATCGTTAAAGAACAGTCTTCGCTAGAAGCTAAACGTTTTTGGGTATATAAACAGCCACTAAAATCAGTGGAAGCGGCGCAAGCTAAGGCGTTAGAATTAAAAGCGCTAGGCATTCAAGACTTGTATATTGTGCAAGATGCCAGATGGAAAAATGCCATCTCATTTGGCGTTTTTGAAGATGAGCAACTCGCTACCAACTTACTGAATGAGCTTAGAGCCAAAGGCGTTAAAGATGTGGTGAAAGCATTGCGCAACCAAGGCAAGGGGCATGCAAGTCTTCAATTTAACAAACTGACAGACACTGAAGTCATTGAGCTTAAAAAACTAAAACCTGAATTCCCTGAGGCCGATCTTAAAGAAGTGGCTTGTAGTTAACCTAACTCATAGTTAACTAGGCAACACTGAGGATTAGCTAAAAAGCTTTGCTTTAAAACAAGGCTAATCCTCAATTACGCGCTACTTTTCGGACATTTCCCCTTTTCAAGCATTTTTTAGTGTTGCGACGTACTAAATAGCCCGTCTTACACTATAATTTGCATATGAAAACTCTTTTAGCATCAAGCTACGTATGAAAATACTACTTTCCAACGACGATGGTTATTTTGCACCAGGCCTTAACATTTTAGCTGAGCACATTGCTAAGATTGCCGACATCACAGTAGTTGCCCCCGAGCGAAATAGAAGCGGCGCGAGTAACTCGCTCACATTAGATAGACCGCTAAGCGTTAAAAAAGCCGCAAATGGCTTTTTTTATGTCAATGGCACACCAACAGATTGCGTGCATATCGCCTTGACAGGTTTGATGGATACCATGCCAGACATGGTGATTAGCGGCATTAATGATGGCGCAAACATGGGTGATGATACGATTTACTCAGGCACGGTTGCTGCTGCTATGGAAGGCTACTTACTTGGAATTCCATCGATTGCAATTTCGATGTCACAACACAATTCTACCTATTTTGAAACTGCGGCAAAAGTGGCGGTTGAACTAGTGCAACATTACCAAAAAGTCGGCTTTAAATCAGCCACATTGTTAAACGTGAACGTACCTGACATTCCATATAGCGAGCTGCAAGGCCGCGTGGTGACTCGTTTAGGTAAACGCCACAAAGCTGAGCCTGTCATAAAACTCCAGACACCACGTAATGAAACGGTGTATTGGGTAGGCGCAGCTGGGCAGCCAAATGACGGCGGCGAAGGCACAGATTTTTACGCAGTAGCGAATAACAAAGTTTCACTCTCACCGATTCAAGTAGACTTAACTAACCACTCGCAACTTGCCGAAACTAAAGGCTGGCTTAACCTCGATATCAGCAGCACTGAAAAGAATAACGCAGGAAAGAACTAATAGTGGCTCTCGCAAGACCTCCAACCCAGTCAGGCATAGGCATGACATCTCTGCGCACACGTGACCGCATGTTAGTGCGTTTGCGCGAGCAAGGCATCAAAGATGAAGTCGTGCTTTCAGCTATAGGTGGCACTCCAAGGCATATTTTTGTGGATGAAGCATTGTCGATTCGCGCCTATGAGGACGTTTCGCTGCCCATAGGCTTTGGCCAAACCATTTCACAGCCTTATATCGTGGCGCGCATGTCAGAGATTCTACGTAATGGCAAACCGCTCGATAAAGTACTGGAAATTGGCACGGGTTGCGGTTATCAAACCGCTGTATTGTCAAAACTTGCTAAAGAAGTCTACTCCGTTGAACGGATTCGCCCTTTGGTAATGAAAGCTCGCGGCCATCTGCGTGAACTTAAATGTATAAATGTAAAGTTAGGTCATGCTGATGGCAATATAGGCATTGCAGAATATGCGCCATTTGACGGCATTATCGTTACCGCTGCTGCCAGCCATATGCCACAAGACTTATTAGATCAACTCGCTGTTGGCGGGCGTCTAGTGATTCCTGTGGGCACAGACGAACAAATTTTATATCTTGTAGAGCGACACACTCAAAAAGATTATCGTCACACTAAGCTCGAGCCAGTGAAGTTTGTGCCCTTACTAGGGGGCACATCATAACGATGCGCAACGCTTTATATTTAATCATCTTTGCATTCCTTGCAGGCTGTAGCAGCACCCCTCCAGCACCCGTCATTGATCGCTTACCAACAAGCAAACCCAGCGCAACTAATACTGTAAACACTGCAAAAAAACCGAATAGACCCACTTACAAAACGGGTGACTGGCGGCCAGACACTTATATCGTTAAAAAAGGTGATACGCTATTTAGTATCGGCCTTGAGTTTGGTTATTACTATAAAGATATTGCTCAGGCGAATAATATTAGCGCGCCATATAATATCAATGTTGGGCAAACCCTCAAATTTAACGCGTTAAAAGATAAATCAGCAACAGTTGAAACAAAGCCAGTGCCAACCACTACTAGTGATGGCGTCGAAATTACGCCTATCAATACAGATGCTGGTTCCAGCACCTCTGCAACTACGAGTACAGCAGTTAAAGCACCAACCATAGTCGCGATTACTGAGCCTAAAGCCATACGCGAACCTTACAGTGATGAAGCGCTTAAAAAACCTTTACCTGTCGCTAAAACGATTGAAAAAACGGCTGAAAAAAACGTCGAGAAGCCTGTTGATAAATCGGCAGTAGCTATGCCAACAAGCAAACCAGTCATAGCGTCTGCAACTGACACTAAACCAGACAGTAAAATAGACACTAAGCCGAGTGCTGAAGTAAAACCAACTCCTGACGCAAAACCAAGTACAGATTCTAATGAAGATATTGATTGGGCATGGCCAACTAAAGGTAAGGTCGTAGCAAACTTTAACGAGGCAAGCAATAAAGGGCTTGATATCGGTGGCAGCACAGGTCAGGCAATTACTGCCGCAGCCGCAGGCAAAGTGATTTACAGCGGCTCAGACTTACGTGGTTACGGCAAGTTAGTCATCATTAAACATAATGCCAATTACTTATCAGTTTACGCGCACAATAGTCTAATACTGGTTAAAGAAGGCCAGCAAGTGAGCCGCGGTCAGAAAATTGCAGAAATGGGTAACACCGATAGTAATTCGGTAAAGTTACACTTTGAGATTCGCCGTCAGGGTAAATCGGTAGATCCAAGTAAGTATCTAGCTTCTAATTAAGCATTGATTTAGCTAAAATTCAGCTTGATAAGCTTTAAATATTAAGGGATGTGATATGGCCAAGCAGAAACCAAACGATAAGGTAGACCCAAATAAATACCTTAAAAATAAGGATATTGCCCCTGAAAGTAAATTGAGTGTTTTAGCAGCAATGGGTCGTATGGGCTTAATGCTGATTGGTATTGTGGGTATTGCCATGGAATTTTTTAAGGATGACGGCATACTAAAAAAAATACTGGGCAAGTTGTTCGAATCCACCACGAGTATGATGATGATTCCAGTGATTATCTTTGTGTTGTGGCTGCTTAATCGTTGGATGAGCTCTGGAAGTAAGTCTGAGACTAAGAAAAGTGGTGATGTGCCGATGTATGTGATGATGCTGATTGGCGCATATTATTTGTTCAGATTAATTACGACTGGTTCTTTCTAACAACGCACTATACAGCTAATAAAAAAGCGGCTTAAAGCCGCTTTTTTATTTTGTTCAACCTGTTAGTTACCTCTAGTTAGCTTTTTTGGCTTCTTGTTCGTAATAAGCTCGCACTTCTGTCATATCAAAATCACGCGCCCATTGAATAATGGCATCTAACGCTGGTGCGCCGATTTCACCGACTTGCGCATGAATACCAGCTTGCTCACGAATGACCAAAATACCTGGAATTTGATTCACTTCGAAATACTCACCAATTTCAGGGTCAGCTTCAGTGTTAACCATACCAAATACAATATCAGGATTTTTTGCAGCAGCTGCTTCAAATGTTGGCGTAAACGCTAAACATGGATCACACCAAGGCGCCCAAAAATCAACAATAATAAAATTATTGTTTTCGATTGTTTCTTTAAAATTTTCTTTGTTGAGTGCAACAACCGCCATAACTAGATCCTAAATTTAATTGATTAATTTGATGATTTAAGTAACTTGTAAATAATTTGTAACTATCAGACTAGATTTTAGCAGACCTAACAGTTTTAGTTAAGCACAGCGTTTCTAGCTGTTTAAAGCCATATAGTTAAAATGCCTATTTATTAATCGGCTGATCCCAGCCATTAGCAAAAAACAACTCGTTTAAGGGGCGACGTGAGCGTGGCGCAGTTTCACGTGCTAATGCTTCACCAGTCACCGTTGCAATATCTGCAGCATAACCAACGCAAACCATCGCCATAGGCGTGAATTGCGTTGGAATACTGAATTTTTCACGTGTTAGATCTGCATTAAAACCACCCATTTGATGCGCCATCAAACCCATACTTGAGGCTTGTAAGCATAGATTTTCGGCAGCTGCGCCAGTGTCATATTGCGCCCAACGATTAGGCTGCTGATTATGGTTAAACAAACTACCCGCACACACTAATAAAAGCACAGAAGCGTCTTTCACCCAAGCTTGGTTACTTGGTGCTAAGCAGTCAAACGCTTGTTGCCAAGCTTGAGCATCTGTATTTTTATCCCACACAATAAAGCGCCATGGTTGATCGCCAAAGCAAGATGGCGCCCAGCGAGCCGCTTCAAGCAAGGCAATAATCTGTTCTGTGCTGACCGATTTTGCTGCATCGAAGGCACGACCGCTCCAACGGTTAGCTAAGGTTTCATCAATGTTGACTTGGGTGATTGCTGGATTGTGCATGAAGGTATTTACTCCAAATTAGGCGTTTAAAAAAGGATAATCAGTGTAACCTTTTTCGCTTCCACCATAAAATGTATTTGAATCTGCTTCATTGAGTGCAGCATCTGTTTTATAGCGTTGCACTAAATCTGGATTAGCGATAAATGGCACACCATAAGCAATCGCATCAGCTTGACCGTTAGCAATTGCAGCGTTACCACGCGCTTTATCATATCCTAGATTAGCTAAGTAAGCGCCTTTGAACAGTTGACGTAATGCCGCAAAATCAAACGGATCTGCAACTCCTCCGCCATGAACGCCACCCTCAAGCACATGTAAATAAGCAAGATTAAATTGGTTAAGCTCGCCTACCACATAATTAAATAAGGCTTGAGGGTTGCTATCTTGCATATCATTGAATGGATTCACTGGTGAGATGCGAATACCAACCTTGTCTGACCCAGCAATACCAACAACCGCTTTGGTGACTTCCATCAACAAGCGAGCACGATTTTCAAAGCTGCCCCCATAATTATCTGTACGTATATTCGTACCATCACGTAAAAACTGGTCTAGCAAATAGCCATTGGCGGCATGTATTTCCACGCCATCAAAACCTGCAGCGAGTGAGCATTTAGCTGCATGTACATAATCCGCAATAATGCCTGCAAGCTCGCTGGCATCTAATGCGCGCGGCTCTACATAATCTACCAAACCTTGGTAAGTAAAGGCTTTACCTGCTGGCTTTATAGCTGATGGCGCAACTGGTAGCACGCCATTAGGTAATAAACTTGGATGCGAAATCCGACCTACATGCCACAACTGTAAGACGATTTTTCCGCCTTTGGCATGGACTGCGTCAGTGACTTTTTCCCATCCTGCAACTTGTGCATCCGTATATATGCCAGGCAAAGCTGGGTAACCGTGCGCCATGGTTGATATCGGTGTAGCTTCAGTAATGATTAGACCTGCCGTTGCACGTTGTTCGTAATATGCCACATTAATGGCTTGCGGTACGCCGCCCTCACCTGCCCGATTGCGCGTCAATGGTGCCATCACCATTCTATTTTTAAGTGCAATTGAACCCAAACTGATAGGACTGAATAAATCTAATGCCATGTATTTCTCCATATGATTTCTGTATGACTTCTGTGAATGTGCGATATAAATTACGTGAAGGATATTACTTAAAAATGATTACTTGATGACAGTCTCTGCTGGCTGCTTAACACCCTCTATTAATAAGGTGACTTCAATGTCGTCGCCAATGGGCGCACCCGCTTTGCTTGCCCAGCCAAAACCATAGTCAGATGCTTTGATCAAGGTATGTGCTTCAATGCCCACTCTGTAGCCACCCCAAGGATCTGAACCAAAACCTAGTACTTTAAATGGAAAAGATATTTCCTTAGTCACACCGTGCATAGTGAAATTTCCAGTCAATATACCTTCGGCAGCAGCACTATCAGAAGAGCTACTCACAGCAACTTTTGAACTGACAAAAGTAATCTGATTAAAATTAGCAGCATCTAAATATTCTTTCTTTTTGATGTTCTCATCTCGTTTAGCATGGCTGGAACTAACACTTAGTACATTTATTTTCGCCATGACTGATGAGTTCGCTAAATTTGTTGAATCGATTATCAACTTACCAGTCACGTCGCTAAAAGTACCGGATGTTTTAGACGCCACATGGCGGATCGTCCAATTTGCAAAACTATGTGTGTTGTCGATACGATAAGTATCAGGATCCGCCATAACCAAGCCAGAAACCATCATGTACACGAGTAGAGTTGATATTCTTAAGAGGTATTTTTTCATGCTCAAGCCACTCGGTTAATTAGTTTACAAAGCTATTTTTAACTTTACCAGTTAACCGAGTTTGACAAGCCGTTACATGACTACGTTCACTACTGCTGCATAATATCTACTGAATGATGAATTGGCAGATCAAACAAAAGTATTTCTGATTGCACTAGCGCCTTAAATGTAAACTCCTTTGCACCATCTGCCATCAACGCATCACCAGCAGATAAATGCTGCCCGCATATATCAACCTCGCCACTGGCAAGCTGAATATATAGACTTCTGTGAGCGGGTAGCATGTAGTCCAACGATTCATTTTCAGCCAGCGATGTGGCAAAAAGTGAAATATCTTGGTGAATTTTGAGCGAATTCTCGCGGCCATCATGCGAGACAATCAAGCACCAACGATTTTGCTTTTGAGCCTGAGTGAAATGTTGTTCTTTATAACTAGGTACTAATAATTTACGTTCTGGGAATATCCAGATTTGTAATAAATGTACCGCATCAGTGTCCGAGGCGTTCATTTCACTATGCACAATGCCTGTACCTGCTGTCATGCATTGCACATCACCAGCTTTAATAACAGAAGTATGACCAAGGCTGTCTGCATGTCGCAGCTCACCTTGCAGCATATAAGTAATAATTTCCATGTTTTTATGCGGGTGCATGCCAAAACCCTGCCCGACATCAATCACATCTTCATTAATCACACGCAATACTGAGTAATGCATATGCGCAGGATGGTAATAACCAGTAAATGAAAATGAGTGATAACTTTCTAGCCACCCTTGATGAACATAGCCTCTATCAGAAGATTTTCTTAATTTTGTGTTATTAGGGCTCGGTTTCACAATATTTCTTTCATGAAATTTGATTTTAATTAATTTTAGGCATCACTTATTTTTAATTTTTTCACTAAAAAAACACCAGACAAAATCCATACAAAGCCCACAAACAAGCCATCTAAACGCATATGAGTATTTACATACCCACTATAAGTGAGTTGCCTTTCTCCTAATAGTGGATATTTTTGCATATATAGTTCAAAAAGTTTGATGCAAATATAGCTATTCAACTATTAGATTCAACTACTATAATGATTATTATGACTATTAAAATATCTTTAGAATCTCTAGAAGTACTAGACGCTATTGCAAGCAAAGGAAGCTTTGCTGCTGCGGCTGAGTCCTTATTCCGCGTGCCATCAGCTATTACGTATACAGTACGTAAGCTAGAACAAGATTTAGGTGTCGCAATATTTAACCGCAGCGGGCATAGAGCCGAGCTTACCGAAGCTGGCGCCGAACTATTGCGTGAGGGGCGATATTTACTCAATGCCGCTAGCGAGCTTGAATCTCACGTGAAGCTCGTTGCCAGCGGTGTGGAAACCGAACTGACTATTGCTATTAGCGAATTGTTTACTTTAGATGCGCTATATAAAGTAATAGATGAGTTTTACGCACAAAATTTTGGTACACGTCTAAAAGTGATACGAGAGGTTTACGGCGGAAGTTGGGATGCTTTAGTCTCTGGTCGTGCGGCAATTTCAGTTGGCGCTCCGGGTGAAGGCCCTCACGCGGGTAGTTATACAACCAAAGCAATCGGCATTTTGGAGTTTCATTATGCGGTTGCAGTCGGTCATCCATTGGCGCAAATACCAGAGCCATTACAAAATATTGACCTCAAACAATATCGAGCAGTATCAGCCTCTGATAGCTCACGTAGCTTAGAGCCAAAAACTTCTGGCATTATTAATGGCCAAGAAGTGCTATCAGTTCCTGACATGCAAGCCAAACTTCAGGCGCAGATTGCAGGTTTAGGTACGGGATATTTACCGAAAAGAATGGCTGAACGACATGTCGCCACCGGGGAATTAGTATTAAAAGTGGTGGCTGAACCTAAGCCAAAAGTCACAAGTTACCTTGCTTGGCATAACAAAGGTGGCAAAGCACAACAATGGCTAATTGAAAAATTAAAACAACTGACTTTAGACGAACTACTCATGTAAAAATGAGTTGCTAATCTAGCTTTCTGAGTTGATTGACATAATCATTGATTTCATCTTGATTGATTAAGCTTCATTGATGTTTTTAATAGCTCTACGGCTTATAATTAATTTTTATATAATCTATATGATAAGCCATGACACAAGACCAGCTACCTGAAGAGTTCGCTCCCCTCAATAGACTAGCGGTTAAAGCTATGCTTTGGCTAAACGGTTTCGCACACATCGTTATCGGCTTGGCGCTCGCCACCTCAGTTATCATGTTCACTTGGCTTTTCTTTAAGGATGTTCAAGAAGCCGCATATGCACACAATCTAGTCCATGGTTTTTTACATGCCTTAGGCACACTCATGTTGCTATGGTCTATTTCGGCCCTTATTTCAGCAGAAATTCGCTACTTGAATGGTAGTAAGCTAGCTGTTGAAACTTTTATTGAAGTCGTACTGGTATTGTTTTTACGTAAATTAATCGTGATGCCAGTGCAAGACGCAGCACCAACCTTTTCAGAAGTGGGTATGTGGGCTGGCGGTGCTTTTATGATGGGCGTGCTTTACGTGTTAATACGTTGGAGCCAAAAACAACCATCTGACTAAGCTTTAATTTAGCTTTATCTGTATCATCATGTTTTGAATTCCTTTTTGAATTACGCACATGAAAAAAATCACAGATGCCATTATTGCCAAAACAAGTGAAGTCATTTTAGGTAAAGAGCA
>Ga0208124_100143_pt1 | contig 38894 bp, 35 predicted proteins | sample LakWasM104_HOW12_2_FD_183922 | JGI IMG/M metagenome (GOLD analysis project Ga0208124, IMG submission 183922) | Freshwater sediment methanotrophic microbial communities from Lake Washington under simulated oxygen tension - Sediment Metagenome... | ecosystem: Environmental > Aquatic > Freshwater >...
AGGGACGGGCTCGAACACCCCAGTCGCTACCAAACTGCACGGACCGGTCTGGCTACCCCCAAAAGGGCAATCAAACTTTACCGCGAGGGTCGGATGGAAGATACAAGTCGCTTCGCGCCTTCCCCCTTCTCTCGAAATCGCTGCGCGACTTCGGGAAGGGGAACGCAGCCCTCGCTGCGGGGCGGCCCTTGCTCGGCAGCCCTCGCATGGGCCGCGCCCACCTCGCGCGGCTATGGCCAAACATTCACCGTGATGAATGAATACCACTGGACCTGAATCGATCTGACTGGACCCGACTATGAGCACTGTTGCCGACAACATCCTGGGCGCCCCGCCGGGCATCAGCCCCAAGCCCTCGCAGCCGCCGCTGCGTGCGCCCAGCCCATCATCCGGTGCGCCCCGTGCTGCGGGTGCGCAGCCTGCCACCGCGCCCGACTTCAAGGCGGCCAAAGCGGCTCAGGGGGTCTGGTGGGCGGGGCTGGCCGCCGCCGTGGCCTGGGCGGGGCTGGCCTTGCTCACGGGCCTGTGGCCCAACAAGCCGGCGGGTTTCAGCGAATGGGCGTTTACCGAAGAGTTCGCCTGGGGTGCGGGGGGCGTGTCGGCGTTGCTGCTGGCGCTGACGGTGTTGGCCCGTCCGCTGGCTGCCGTGGTGCGCCGCGTGCGTGCGGCTGGACCGTGGCTGGTTGCCATTGCCGTCGGCCTGGCGGTGTGGGAGGTGTTCACCGCCAAGCTGGGCACGCTGCCGCCGCCCTTTTTTGCACCGCCCCAAAGCCTGGTGGAGGTGTACGCCACCGACTGGCCGCGCCTCCTGGAGAGCGCGGGCGCTTCCATCCGCCTGCTGGCACTGGGCATTGCCATCGGAGCGGCGGCAGGTTTTGTCACGGGCGTGCTGATCGGCTGGTCGCGCCAGGCCAGTTACTGGATCCACCCGGTGCTGCGCATCCTGGGCCCGGTGCCTACCACGGCGCTGCTGCCGGTCAGCTTCTATTTCTTTCCGTCCAGCTGGTCCACGGCGATCTTTTTGATTGCGCTGGGCACGGCCTTCCCGGTGGCCATCCTCACCTGGTCGGGCGTGGCCGGGGTGCACAAGAACTTTTATGACGTGGCCCGCACCATGGGTGCGTCGCCCTGGTTTCTGGTGCTGCGTGTGGCCATCCCGGCGGCGCTGCCGCAGGTGTTTGTGGGCCTGTTCATGGGCCTGGGCGCGGCGTTCTCCACCCTGGTGGTGGCCGAGATGCTGGGCGTGAAAGCGGGCCTGGGCTGGTACCTCACCTGGGCGCAGGGCTGGGCGGCGTATCCCAACATGTATGCGGCGCTCATTGTGATGGCGCTGTTGTTCTCGGGCGTGATCACGCTGCTGTTTGTGCTGCGCGACAGGGTGCTGTCGTGGCAGAAGGGGGTGGTGAAATGGTGAGTTCCGCGACGATTCCTGAAGTCTCTACGGCGGCCCGTGTGACCGGCGCACGCATTGACGTGCGCAATGTCAGCCACTGGTTTGACCTGCCCGCAGGCCCGCTGCACGTGATCGACGAGCTGGACTTGTCCATAGCACCCGGCGAGTTCGTGGCCCTGCTGGGCCCCAGCGGCTGCGGCAAGAGCACGCTGCTGCGCCTGGTGGCGGGGCTGGAGCCCGCCACCACCGGCGAGCTGCTGCAGGATGGCGCCCCCATCACCCAGCCCGACCCGTCGCGCATCGTGGTGTTCCAGGACCCCACGCTGTTCCCCTGGCGCACCGTGTGGGACAACGTGGCCCTGGGCCTGCAGGCGCGGGGCATCCTCAAATCCCAGCGCCACCGCGTGGATGAAGCGCTGGCCCTGGTTGGGCTGCAGGACTTTGCCAAGGCCTTCCCGCACCAGCTGTCGGGCGGCATGGCGCAGCGCGTGGCGCTGGCGCGTGCGCTGGTCAACGACCCCACCTTGCTGGTGCTGGACGAGCCGCTGGGCAAGCTCGACTCGCTCACGCGCCTGTCCATGCAGACCGAGCTGGTACAGCTGTGGCAGCGTGCGGGTTTCTCTGCCCTGCTCGTCACGCACGATGTGGAGGAAGCGCTGTTCATGGCGCAGCGCGTGGTGGTGTTCTCTGACCGGCCCGCGCGCGTCAAGCAGGTGCTGGTCAACGACCTGCCGTACCCGCGCCACCGGGGCGACCCGCGCCTGGCGGCCCTGCGCCACGAGGCGCTGGCGTTGCTGGGGCTGGACGCCAGCTGGTAGCCGCCGCCTTGGCCTGGCTGTCGTTGCCGCCCGAGTGGCTGGCCGCTCTGCTCGAAGGCCTGCAGGCCACCCAGCAGGGCCTGCGCGCGCTGCTGTATGTGGTTGGCCTGACGCCCGATGTGCACGGCCAGCCCGCCTGGCCGTTTGCGCACCGTGTGGCCGCCGAGATGCTGGTGGTGGATGCCGGCCACGCGCGGCGCGTGCTGCTGTCGCTGCTGTGTGTGGGTGTGGCGCTGCTGGCGCTGGCGGCATCCGTGGCGTGGCGGCGCGGCCGCAAGCCGCTGTGGTGGCTGGCCGCTGCACTGGTGGTGTTTGCGCCCTGGCCCCATCGCCACCTGCTGCTGACGCCCGCCGTGGCCACCAGCCTGCACCAGTCACCCACGGGCTTCACTGCGCAGGGCATCGTGCGCGGCCAGGCGGTGTACCAGCAGCATTGCGTGCGCTGCCATGGCGCCAGTGCCAACGGCGAAGGGCCCGATGCAGCCCGGCTGGCCATGTGGCCGCCCAACCTGAACGGCGCGCTGCTGTGGAAGCGGCTGGACGGCGAACTCTTCTGGCGCGTGCGCCACGGCATGCAGGGCCGCAACGGCGCGCAGACCATGCCCGGCTTTGACACCACGCAGCTCACCGACGCGCAGGTGTGGGAGGTGCTGGACTACCTGCAAGCCCATGCCGCAGGCCAGATGCTGCGCGAATCGGGCACCTGGGACCGCCCGGTGCGCCTGCCCGACGTGGCCGTGCTGTGCCGCCAGGGGCGCCAGCACACGGCGCGCAGCCTGGTGGGGCAGCGGCTGCGCGTGGTGCTGCCAGGCAGCGGCAGCCCCTTGCCCGCCGATGACCCACGCCTTGTCTCGCTGGTGGTGGCGCACCCCGGGCCTGGCGCGCCGCACACTCCCGATGCTGCTGCCGCCGATGCGGAATGCCTGACCACCGATACCGCAGCGCCGTTGGCATTGGCCCTGGTGCTGGGCGTTCCCGCCAGCGACCTGCCCGGCCACCAGCTCATCGCAGACCGCGCGGGCTGGCTGCGCGCACGGGGCCAGCCGGGCAAGGCCGCATGGTCGGAGGACGATCTGGTCTGCCGCACTGCGCCAGCGGCCCAGCAGCTGCCTTCTGCCGATGTAGCTGCCAACGCTGCGGGCGATGGCCTGCAGGCGCTGATTCGCCGCATGGACGCAGAGCCCGTGCGGCTGGTGCGGGGCGGCTTCCCGCACTGACAGTGCCTGCCACCAGCGTGTTGGCAGTCGGCCGCGAGCGAACGCCTGAGTCGCATTCAGGTTGCTCTTAAAAGAATAGCGGCCAGCGCTTTATCGACTAGCGCTTGAGGCCATTTTTCCTTAAATGAGCAGCGCAGGGGCTTTTCGCCCGCCCGGTGCCGACCTGCGCTACGCCTGTCCGTGCGACGCCACACACAGCTTGTTGCCGTCCGGGTCCCGAAAATACGCGCCGTAGTAGTTGGCGTGGTACTCGGGCCGCAGCCCGGGGCGGCCCTCGCACTGGCCGCCCAGGCTCAGCGCCAGCGCATGGGCCGCGTCCACCTGGCTGCGCGTGGCGGCCATGAAGGCCACCATCAGCCCGTTGCCAGGGTGGGGCACCTCGCCGTTGAACGGGCGGGCAATCACAAACAGCGGCCGGGGGCCGGGGGTGGACTCCCAGCCCGCCCAGGGCCGCTCGGCTTCGCAAAAGCGCTCCTGAATGCCCAACGAGGCCAGCACCGGCCGGTAGAACGCCAGGGCGCGCTCGAAATCTGTGATGCCAACAAAAACGTGCGAGAGCATGGTGGGTGGGGTCCTTTCTGGATGCGAAGCGGGCAGGCTGTTGCGAGGTGCCAGAGGCCAGGGCCAGGCGTTCAGGTCGGCAACGCACTGGCCGACCATGCCGACGCTGACGGCCAGGCGGCGGAGTCTGGATGGCAACCAGCCACAGCATAGCGGCGCGCACGGCGGCGGTGTACCCCCTTCGCCGTGCACAGCGGGGCCTATGCGCCGCACAACTTTGCAAACGCGTTTTTCTTCGTTGGCGCGCGCCAGGGGCGGGCAGATCATGGCTGCAGTCCCGCACGCGTGACGTTGCCAACCCTTCACCCAACCTTGTTTCACCCCATCGCCACAGGAGCCCGCTATGCCCGTCCAGTTCATCGGCATGATCCAGCCGCACGAAGTCTCTGAAACCATCGCCCGCAAGGGCCCGGCGGTGGACCCCGCCTATGTGCGCGTGTTTGCCCAGGCGCACGAGCACGCGGGGTTTGACCGCATCCTGGTGCCTGCCAGCTCGTCCAGCCCCGACACGCTGCTGACCGTCACGTACGCGGCATCGGTCACCGACAAGATCAAGTTCCTGCTGGCGCACCGCCCAGGTTTTGTGGCGCCCACGCTCGCCGCGCGCCAGCTGGCCACGCTGGACCACTACACCAACGGCCGCCTGGCCGTGCACTACATCAGCGGCGGCTCGGACGAAGACCAGCAGCGCGATGGCGACTTCCTGAACCACGACGAGCGCTATGCGCGCACCGACGAATACCTCACCGTCCTGCGCCGCGTGTGGGCTGAAGACAAACCCTTTGACCACGAAGGCACCTACTACCGCGCCAAGGGGGTGGTGTCGGAAGTCAAGCCCCTGCAAGGCCAGCGCGTGCCCATCTATTTTGGCGGTGCCTCTGCACCCGCGCTGCAGGTGGCCGGCAAACATGCCGACGTGTACGCGCTGTGGGGCGAGTCGCTGGCCCAGGCGGGCGACCTGGTGCGCCGTGTGCGCGCCGAGGCCACCTTGCAGGGCCGGCATGTGGACTTCAGCATCTCGTTCCGCCCCATCCTGGGCAAGACCGAGGACGAAGCCTGGGCCAAGGCCGAACGCATTCTGGAAGACACGCGCCGCCTGCGTGTGAGCCAAGGCTACTCGCGTGGCGTAGGCCCGCAGCAGAGCGAAGGCGCGCAGCGCCTGCTGGCCGACGCCGCCAAGGGCGACCGCGTGGACGAACGCCTGTGGACGGCCATTGCGCGCGAGCTGGGCGGCCGGTCCAACTCCACATCGCTGGTGGGTACGCCCGAGCAGGTGGCCGACGCACTGCTCAAGTACTACGACCTGGGCATCACCACCTTCCTGATCCGTGGCTTTGACCCGCTGGTGGACGCTATCGAGTACGGCCGCGAGCTGCTGCCCCTGGTGCGCGCCAAGGTGGCAGAGCGCGACGGGCAGCAGACACCGGTGGCGCCCGCCGCGCTGCGCAAGGCCGCCTGAGCGATTGGCTGCCTGGCGCCCTGGCCTGGATCACTCCCGGGCTGGGGCGTTGCCGCTAACGCAGCGGCCTCGCCCGTGCGGTTACCCCGCCACGCGCGCCAGAACGTCGCGGGCTTGCGCTGCGGTCACCACGGGGCCGCCAGCAGGCGCTGTCCAGGCCACAAACTGGTCGGGCCGCACCAGCACCAGCGGTGCGCCATAGCGCGCAGGCTCGGTGCCTTCGCCCCCGTCACCACAGTCCACCAGCCGCAGGGGCAGTCCCATGCCCGCTGCCGCCTCGCGAAAGGCCTGCACCGATGGCGCGTGGGCGCCGTCGCCGCCCACCACCAGCAGCGAAAAGCCCGGGCCCAGTTCCTCAAACACATTGCGCCCGCTGGGCAGCGTGGCGGGTGCCAGGTGGTGGCCAGGCCGCGCCTCAAACCGGTGCGATCCCTGGGCGCTGCTGGCGCGGCCCTCGCTGCCCCACACGATGCCCGAGCCCTCATAGTGCGGCTCAAACGCATGCACCTCGCCCACGGCGCCTTGGGCGCGCGCTTGCCACGCGGCCTCAAACGCGGCCTGGTCGCGCGCCGGGTCGTGGGTGTCCAGAAACTCCTTGTCTGTCTCGATGGACCGCGCAATGAAGTCGTTGATGGTGGACGCAAACACCGGGCGCCGCTCGGCGTCGTACGAGTCCAGAAGGCGCTCGCCGCCCCAGCCTTGCAGCGTTGCGGCCAGCTTCCAGCCCAGGTTGCGCGCGTCTTCCAGGCCCGAGTTCACGCCATAGCCGCCATAGGGCGGGTGGCTGTGGGCGGCATCACCCGCGATGAACACCCGGCCCTTGCGATAGCTGTCGGCCAGCATGAAGCGCAGGTCCCAAAAGCCGATGTGCTCAAACTCCACTTCAAACTCCGCGCCTACCGCCTCGTGCAGGTAGGCGGCAAAGTCAAAGTTGTCCTTGGTGGTGCCTGGCGGCACCGGGGCGTGAAAGAACCAGGTGCTGCCCAGGTCCACCCGGCCCAGAAACTTCCAGTAGCCCTTCAGCTCGGGCTGCAGCACGTTGTAGTAAGACTTGCCGGGGTAGCGCTCCAGCAGCTGGTGCAGGCCTTGCGACTTGAACACCAGCAGCACCATCATGCGGTCGTGGTCGGTGCGGGTGTGGGTGATGCCCGCCTGCTCGCGCACCACCGACCGCGCCCCGTCCGACCCCACCACATAGGCGCCGCGCAGCACGCGCTGGGCCTTGCCGTCGCCGCGCTGCTGGATGGTGACGGACACGCCCGCGTCATCTTGCGCCACGGTGCTGGTCTCCCAGCCGTAGAGGGTCTGCACCGACGGCAGCTGGGCCACGCGCTGGCGCAGCACGGCCTCGGTGGCGTACTGCGGCAGCCGCTCGTTGGCAGTGAAGTAGTAGGGCTTGACCAGGTCGCGTTGCAGCCAGTCGTAGCTGTAGGGCCCCAGCAGCGTGCCATGTGCGGTCAGGCCGCCAATGCCGTATTCGACCGGGATGGTGCGCGCCGCGCGCAGCTGCTTTTCGGCACCCCAGAAGTGAAAGTGCTCCATGGTGCGCTGCGTGAGGTTCTGGCCCTTGGGGATGGGCTGGGGCTGCGCATAGCGCTCCACCACGATCACGCTCACGCCGCGCTGGCCCAGCTCAATGGCCAGGCCCATGCCGACCGGGCCGCCGCCCACGATGATCACTTCGGCGTCCTGCTGCGGCGCCACGGTTGCTTGCTGGTTCATGTTGTTGGTGTTCTTCGCTACGGTCTGCTTGGTGGTGCGTGAGATCACTCTGCGGTGATGCCCTGGGCCTTGATGAGGTCGGCCCAGCGCTTGGCGTCAGCCGTCACCAGCTTCTGGAAGGCGTCTGGCGAGCTGTGGGCGGGCGTCATGCCCTGGGTCTCGAACGACTTGGCCACGGCGGGCGAGGCCAGCACGTCGCGCAGCTCGGTGTTCAGCCGGTCCACCATGGCGCGGGGTGTGCCTGCGGGGGCAAACACGCCGTACCACATGTCCACGTTCAGGTCGCCCAGCTTCAGCGTGCCCAGCGACGGCACCTCGGGCAGCAGCGGGTGCGGCGTGTCCGAGCTGATCGCCAGCGCCTTCAGCTTGCCCGCCTTCACATGCTGCAAGGCCACGTGGATGGGCAAAAACATCGCGTCGATCTGCCCGCCCAGCAGGTCCGTCACGGCCGGGGCGGTGCCCCGGTAGCTGATGTGGGTGAGCGAAATCTTGGCCCGGTTCTTCAGCAGCTCCATCGCCAGGTGGTGCGGCGTGCCCGCACCGGGCGAGCCATAGTTGAGCGAGCCGGGCTTGGCCCGGGCGCGGTCCATCAGGTCTTTGAGCGATTCGATCTTCGACCCGGCCGACGCCACCAGCAGCAGCTGCCCCCAGCTCGTCTGGCTCACCGGCACCAGGTCCGTCAGCGGGTTAAAGCCCTGCTTGGGGTACAGCGCCATGTTCATCACCAGCGTGTTCACGCTGACCAGCAGCGTGGTGCCGTCGGGCGTGGCGCGCACCACCTCTTGCGTGCCGATGATGCCGGACGCCCCCGCCTTGTTCTCCACAAAAAACGGGCGCTTGAGCCGGTCAGACAACGGCTGCGCAATTTGCCGCGCAATCAGGTCGATGCCCGTGCCGGGCGTGAACGGCACCACCAGCCGCACCGGCGCATCGGCCCCCGTCTGCGCCCAGGCCCAGGGCGTGGCGGCGGCAGCCGTGGCGGCCAGCGCACCCAGCACCAGGCTGCGGCGTTGGGGGGAGGGCGTGTGCGCGTTGGCACGCAGGGTGGGCAGCTGGGGCATGGGGCTTGTCTCTCTAGTCGTTGGAAGGGCGTTACAGGACAATTACAACGACACTCTTGACATTGATCAAACGGAAAATTCTGATGAATTCTTCATCAAAGCTGATGAATGTCAGTACCCGCCAGCTCCACGCTTTTCTGGAGGTGACGCGCCTGCAAAGCTTTGCCAAGGCAGCCGAGCAGGTGCACCTGTCGCCCTCGGGCATGAGCATGCTGGTCAAGGAGCTGGAGGACCAGGTGGGTGCCCGCCTGTTTGACCGCACCACCCGGTCGATCACGCTGACCGAGGCCGGGCGCCGCCTGCAGCCCGTGGCCGAGCGCGTGGTGGGCGAGCTGCGCGCCCTGGGCGCCGTGCTGGACGGCAACGAGGCCGCCGTGCGCTCGCGCCTGCTGGTGGCGGCCACGCCCATGATCTCGGCCAGCCTGCTGCCCGAGGTGATTCGCGGTTTTGCGCAAAGCCACCCCGGCGTGCAGGTGCAGCTCAGCGACGTAGAGGTAGGCACCGTGCGCCAGCGCGTGCTCGACGGCGAGGCCGACATCGGCTTTGGCTTCTTCGTCAAACCCGCCGTGGGGCTGTCGCGCCAGCCCTTGTGCAAGTTCCGCCTCATGCGCATCAGCCCGCCCGATGCGGCGCACACCAGCGGCCAGCTGTCCGACAGCCAGCCCTGGAGCCGACTCAAAGACGTGCCTCTGGTCAGCCTGCCGTCGGGCAACCCCATACAGGTGGTCATCGAAAAGCAGCTCTCCCGCCTGGGCCTGGCCCACCAGGAGCGCCCCCGCATGAACCTGATCGGCACCCTCATCGGCATGGTGCGCGCCGGCCGTGGCAGCGCTATCGTGCCCTCGTTCGCGCTGGAAGAATGCCTGCGCCAGGGCCTGGGTGTCGCCATGCTGCGCGAGCCCGTGGTGCATCTGGACCTGTACCTGGCCTACCGCCGGGGCACGCAGCAACAACCGGCGGCCATGGCGTTTGCCGAGGCGTTGCGGGAGGCTGCGGTGCGGTTGCCTGCTTGAAAGCCTGAACCGTCTTGGGATGATGCTGGGAAGGTGCGGGGCTGAGATTCAGTGCGAAATGTGCACCAAGCGCCAGAAAAACATACCGAGGCAGCTATCAAGTTAGGAGCGGATATGACATGGCACGCAGTTGTTGAGCACCATTCGCCCCCCTCATCCCATCGGTCTGTCGCTTCATAGCCCCAACAGCTTCTGCAACTCGCTGCGCAGCACCTCCACCACCTCTGCCAGGTCCAAGGCTTGCAGGCGGTTCTTTTTCAGAAAGGCGGCCCACTGTTTCTGCTTGGCCGCATCCTGTGCAAATGCGTCGCTCAGGCCTGAGGGAATAGCATTGGGCAGGGCTAAGTGCCGCCGATTAAACGTGGCAGCCACTGCGCGGTGCAGTTCTTGCGGGTCCAACACGCCTTCGGTCAGCAACACCCACAGGTCAAAGTAGTCCTTCATGCGCGTGTTGGCCATGCCCAGCAGGCACACCGCATGAAGCTTCTCTGCCACCACCGTGTACTTGGGGTAAGCGCGCAACTGGGGCGCAGGCAAGTCTGGCAGCAGCACCGGGTAGTGCACCGCCTCGGGCGCCGGGGTCACGGCGTCGCCAAAACCAATGTCCACCTGCAGCGCAATGCGTGCGCCATCCAGCGTGGCCAGAAGGTCCACCCGCACACCGCCGTACCCCGCCTCTTTGCGAATGGTGGCGCCCTTGACCGAGGCCGGGTCAAACGCCAAACCATCGTCCACCTCGATCTGGCATATCTCGCGGAACGCCAGCACGGCAGATTCAACGTCATCCGGTCCAAAACCCAGCAGGTCCGCATCGCGCGTGGGCCGGTGGGGCTGGTCGAACCACAGCGAGAACAGCAGGGCGCCTTTGAGCAGATAGCGGTCGGCGTGTGGCGAGATCGATAACCGGTACAGCAGCCGCTCCAGCCCGTAGCGGGTCAGCGTCAGGTTGAAGTCCTGCTGGTGCGCATCGGCGTACAGCTTGAGCCGCGCGCTGATGGAGGCGGCCACATTGCGCTGGCTCATGCCGTCACGCTCTCTAGATAAGGTCGCACCACATTGGCCACGCGGTTGATCGTGGCGTAGTGCCATAGTGCATCCATGGGCAGCTTGCCTTGCTGCCAGCCATCGCGCAGCGCCTCCAGCGCCACGTCCAGCCCGATCTTGTTGCGGTATTTGAAGCAGTCCGCCACCGTCTTGGCGGCGTTGAACACCGGTACCTGCACGCCGTCAATGTCCACCCGTTCGATGCCTTCCGTCAGCGCCGCGCCAGACATGCGCACCACACGCAGCGCCGGTTGGCCCGGGCGCGGGGTGGGCGTGTTCGGCGGTATCGCCATCCACACCTCAAACGGCGCTTGCGTGCCAATGCCATGCACGCGCAGAGCAGAGAGCAAACACACCACGCCCTTGGGCAGACGCAGCGCCACCTCGGCCAGCGAACGGTGTTCGCTGACGGCACGGCCTGGCAGGCTGTACATGCCGCGTGCCACGCGGTCCAGCTTGCCTGCGGCAACCAAACGGGTCAGCAGTACCGTGGGCAGGCCATGCGCGCTCAGGTCGCGCGCGCGGAGCAGGGGTTGGTGTTGGGCAAGCTCAAGCACCGTGTTTTCTTGGGAGGTGAGGGGGGCTGGTGGCACGCCACAAGTTTGTTGTATTAGATAGTTGTTTGTCAATAAATAACTAAAAAATGCAACAAACCAGGCTTTGATCCAGGTTGCTTAATCTATTCTTTTATCTATTCAGTTTTCCATTCAACCGGCGTATCCTTAAGGCATGCCCTCCGCCGCCCAAACCTACGCCAACGCCATCCGCCCCCTGCTGCGCCCCGGTCCTGCCAAGGCGCAGGCGCTGGCCCAGGCGCTGCAGGTCAGCCAGCCCACCGTCTCGCGGGCCCTTAGCGCGCTGGGTGACGAGGTGGTGCCTTTTGGCGCTGCAAGATCTATTCAATACACGCTCCGCGATCCCCAGCGCGCCGATCTGGAGGCCGCCGTCTACCGCGTCACCGCCCAGGGCGCACTGGAAACCCTGGGCACCCTGGTCCCGGTTTGCCCCCAGGGCTTTGTGATGGTCGAAGCGGGCGGGGCCCGGCTGCATAGCGACGGCCTGCCGTGGTGGATTTTTGACATGCGCCCGCAGGGCTACCTGGGGCGCGCCTACTGCCAGCGGCACGGCCAGCGCCTGGGCCTGCCCGAGCGGCTGGGCGACTGGAGCGACACCCACGCGCTGCGCGCCATCCTGGACCAGGGCGACGACATGCCCGGCAACCTGCTCATCGGCCCCACCGCGCGCGACCAGTTCGTCAACGCGCCCGACCCGGTGCCCATTCCAGCTGCGCAAAAGCTGCACGCCTACGCCCAGCTGGCCGACTTGGCCGCGCGCGGCGAAGTGGCGGGCTCGTCAGCCGCGGGCGAGCAGCCCAAGTTCACCGCCTACGCCGAGCAGGCCGATGGCACCGCCGCGCATGTGATGGTCAAGTTCACCGCAGAACTTGACACCCCCGTGAGCGCCCGCTGGCGCGACCTGCTGCTGGCCGAACACATCGCCCTGCAGGTGCTGCGCGAGCATGGTGTGGCTGCCGCGCAGTCGATGACCTGGATGCACGGCACCCAACGATTTCTGGAGGTGCAACGGTTTGACCGGCTGGGCGCGCGCGGACGCAGGGCGCTGCATTCCTTCGCCGCACTGGACGCCGAGTTTGTCGGCAGCGGCGGCAACTGGCCGGTGATTGCCAGGGCGTTGCTGAAGTCCGGGGTCATCACCCCTCAGGCCTTCGACACAGCCTGCCTGCTGTGGGCGTTTGGCACCCTGATCGGCAACGCCGACATGGACAGCGGCAATCTGTCGTGCTTGTCAGAGGGGCAACGGCCTTACGAGCTGGCGCCTGCGTATGACATGACGCCCATGGCGTTTGCACCCACGGCGGGGGGAGGCTTGCCGGATCGGACGCTTGAACTGACGGTGGGGGAGCAGGTCAGCGCGGCGGCTTGGAAAGATGCGTTCGCGATGGCCCGAGTGTTTGTTCGTCGGTTGGATGGCGAGGAAGGATTCAGCGCAGGTTTTGACATGTGCAAGGCTGAGTTGATGCGCCATGTGACAGTGGCTGGGGAACGGATCGGGCGGCTCGTGCTTTAGGCCAGATACCGGCGGGTTACGCAGCAAGGGCTGGCGGCGATGGTGTTTGCGGAGACCAGATCCGTCGGGGCAAGAGCGGGTTTTGGAAACGGATTCAATGCCAAATATGCCGATAGCGCTTGTCTAGATGCGGTATCAGCTATGAAGTTGAGAGCGAATGTTGTTGCGCTCTTTTTCTTTGAATTTCGAAATGAATGCGAGAGGATTGGCCGCTATCGATCCTGAGCCGCCGTTGAGAAGCGCCACCCGGAAGCTGCCATTGATTTGCTGCCTGCTGCCTCACCATTCCAAACATGCTGTTGAAAATCCCAGTCTCTGCCTATTGGCAAGCTATAGTTTGCCGACTTGAAGCGTGCCGGGTTTCGCGGAATTTTTATACCTAGATTTTTGAACAGGCGATGCCTGCACGCCTATGCTGCGAGCTACTTCTAGGAGAAATCAGTGTCCAGAATATCCCGCGCAGTCCATTTGTCTCGCAAGTTTTGCGGGATACATCACATTAGAAATTGTCAGCCTTACTGAAAGTGATTATCTAAAATGAAAAGACAATTGACTGAGTCAGAAAAATCGACTGTTCGGCAACAGCAACTCTTGCCCGATGGCTCGCTGCGATGCTTTATCTCCGGAGACATCATTTCGGACCAAGATGAGATCGAATTTGACCACATTAACCCGTATTCTAAGGATGGCGATACGAGCACATCCAACATTCGTATCGTTCTAAAAACACACAACCGGCGGAAATCTGACCAGTCGCTCTACGAGGTCAGGGACAACAGCAGGCTGGAGCGGTTATTCGAAAACAAGAAGAACAACATCAAGCTGCAAGACATTCTGGAGCTTAAAGAAGTCAAAAGACGGAATACTCATACGACCAAAAGTGGTGAAAACATTACAGTTGAGGACGGACAGATTTCAAGAAAATTCCCCCTATTTCAGGACGAAATTCTGGGCGTCGCCTACTTCTACGGTCGAATACCTATTGCATGGCTCGAAAATGACGATCAAGAGGGATTGCAACCTCGTGTAATCGACTACAAGCGTTTAATATCAATTCGAGATCATCTTAAAAATCATCCACAACTTGCGCCTTCAATTGCGAGATTGCTAGACAACCGGCTCAAACTTTTTGATGGCCAGCATAAGCTCGCAGCTCAAGTGCTGAACAATCACAGCGAAGTAGATGTCAAGGTCTATATTTCGCCAGGGGATCAAGAGGGATCAAAAAAGCTCTTCGATGCTTTGATGATTACCAACCTAGAGGCGCATTCCAAACTAAAACAGGTCCCTTTTTACACATCAACACTCCTTGATCGCTTATCGGTTATTTACAAAGAGTTTCTTGAGGAATTTATTTCCACCAAGCCTTCGGAAAATCATACAGAAGAAAATTTTGTTAATTTTCTCGCCATGCAAAAACAATTTACCAAATCTGAAGCTAAAGAGATGCTTCGGAGTGCAATCAAGAACTCCGCACTCGATGGTTCTAAATTGGATAAGTACGTTGCGGAGGCGTCTAAAGATGCCAGCTACCCCGTAACTATCGACCTATTGAATAAGACAGTATTTCCGTCAACCTTGTATCTAGAGCCCTCCTCCGCGAAATTCACTTCGGAACAAGATTACAGGAATGCCGAAGCTCAGAATTTTGCCGCCGTAACCGCATTGCTGGCGCAAGAAGCTTGTCTTGACAACTGGGTGCAGAATGCCAAAGGCAAGACCCTTTCCAATGAACAGTTGAAGGCAAGAAGAATCTGGCATAAAGGTTCTGTTCTCACTTGGTCACCTTATCTGAAGAGCATTTTATATTTTGCGCTTCAAACTATGACAAATGAGGAGCGTGAAAAAATACTGTACCGATCGCCCATTACGTCACATCAAGAGGCGATCATCAGCAAGTGTTTAAATCGGCTGTTCAGCCATCCTATGTGGGATGAACCCGAAGGTGAAATAGATAGCCTATTGGTTTCTGCAAAGAAACAGGATGATCTATTTATGCGGAAAGGGTTGACGGAGAAATATGTCATCTACGGTCAGTAATGAGTTTCTAACCCGGTCGTCCACGCGGACGCTGCGCGATAGAACCGCGCAGCGCCGGTGACTTCTACGTTGAGCGTCCGCTTTTATCTGCCGCCGCAGGTCGTTCCTGGCCGGTTACTGTCACTCCCAACAACCTTCACCCCACCGCCCGCATCCCCACCAACCCCGGCATCGCCCCCCGCATTGCCTCCAAAAACAGCCGCAACCGCGCCGGATAAAACCGCGCATACGGGTACACCAGGTACACCGGCAGTGGCGCCGCGTGCCAGTTGGGCACCAGGTGCAGCAAGTTCCCCTGCCGCACGTCGTTGTCCACGATCCACGCCGATGAAATGCACGCCCCCAGCCCGGCCAGGGCGGCGCTGCGCAGGGCGTACAGGCTGTCGGTGGCCAAACGGGGGGTGATGCCAAAGGTGTGAGCCTCGCCGCCGGGCTCTTGGGTTAGCGTGACTTCGCGGCGGTAGAAGGTGCTCAGGGCCAGCCAGGGCAGGGGTTGCAGGTCTTGCGCGTGCCGTGGCGTGGGGCGCCCGGCCATCAGGGTGGGAGCGGCCAACACGATGCGGGGCACTTCGGCCAGGCGCACGGCCACCACGCTGGGGTCGTCCACTGCGCCGACCTGGATGGCGCAGTCGATGCCTTCGGCGATGAAGTTGGGGCGGCGGTCGTGCAGCATCCATTCCACGTCCACCTCGGGGTAGCGGCGCAGGTAAGCCATCAGCGGGGCGATGAACTGGTCTTGCCCAAAGGCGTGCGGCGCCAGCACACGCAGGGTGCCGCGCGGGGTGTCGGCGGTGCCGCGCAGGTCGTCCTCCATGGCGCGCCAGTCTTCCAGCAGGGCCTTGGCGTGGGCAAAGCAGCGGTCGCCGTCTTCGGTCAGCTTCATCACGTGGGTGGATCGCTGCAGCAGCTTGATGCCCAGGCTGCGCTCCAGCGCCTGCAGGCGGCGGCTGACGGTGGGCTGGCTGGTGCCCAGTTGCTTGGCGGCGGCAGACAGGCTGCCGGCCTCGACGATGCGGACAAAAGTCTGCATCAGCTCGATGCGGTCGGCGCCGGGTTGCAAGGCTGGCAGGGTGTTGGTCATACGCTAAGCGTATAACGAATCTGCAATTCAGCCTACTACCCAGCGCAGCGGTGGGCTAGAAAAATCGCACCATTCCTTTCTAACCAATGGTGTTGTGATGTCTTCCATTCAAAATGTGCATGCAAGCGGTGCAGCGGGGCTGGCCCCGGTGGCGCCGCCTGCGGAGGGGGCGGTGAGTGCGCCGCTGCTGTTGCTGCTGGCGACCACGGCGGGGCTGAGCGTGGCGTCGCTGTACTACAGCCAGCCCATGCTGGGCGTGCTGGGGCCCGATATGCAGGCCGACAGCCGCGTGGTGGGGCTGGTGCCCACGCTCACGCAGCTGGGGTATGCGCTGGGCATCTTGCTGCTGGCGCCGCTGGGCGACCGGTTTGACCGGCGCCGCATCATTGTCATCAAGTCCATCGCGCTGATGCTGGCGCTGCTGCTGAGCGGCCTGGCGCCCGGCATGGGTGCGCTGCTGGCGGCCAGCCTGGCCGTGGGCCTGGCGGCCACGGTGGCGCAAGACGTGGTGCCCGCCGCCGCCACACTGGCCCCGGCCGCACAGCGCGGGCGCATGGTGGGCACGGTGATGACGGGGCTGCTGCTGGGCATTTTGCTGTCGCGCGTGGTCAGCGGTTTTGTGGCGCAGCAGTGGGGCTGGCGCACGGTGTATGTGGCGGCGGCGGTGGCCATTGCGCTGCTGACGGTGGCCGTGTGGCGCGGGCTGCCGCGCTTTGCGCCCACAACGCAGATGGGCTACGGCGCGCTGATCGGCTCCATGGTGGCGCTGTGGCGCCAGCACGCGGCGCTGCGCCGCGCGGCCTGGGCGCAGGGGCTGCTGGCCGTGGGCTTCAGCGCATTCTGGTCCACGCTGGCGGTGATGCTGCAGAGCCAGTTCAACCTGGGCACGGCGGCGGCGGGCGCGTTTGGCCTGGCTGGGGCGGCGGGTGCACTGGCAGCCCCGCTGGCCGGGCGCCTGGCCGACAAGCGCGGGCCCGAGGTGGTGACGCGCTATGGCGCAGGCCTTGCCGCTGCGTCGTTTGCGGTGATGGCGCTGGCACCGCTGCTGCCTGCGCAGGCCCAGCTGGGCTTGATTGTGGTCAGCGCGATTGGCTTTGACTTTGGCGTGCAGGCCACGCTGGTGGCGCACCAGACCATCGTGTACGGCATCGACCCCGCGGCGCGCAGCCGGCTCAATGCGCTGCTGTTCACCGGCATGTTCATCGGCATGTCGGCCGGGGCGGCGCTGGGCAGCCTGGCGCTGGCGCAGTGGGGCTGGCTGGGGGTGGTGGGCTTGGCCACCGTGGGGTCGCTGGCGGCGCTGGCGGTGCGCATGGGGCGGCGCCGGGGCTGATTTTTGGCGAAATATGGCTGTAGCGATAGTGAATCATGCGCTGGCAGCTATCAAAAAAATAGCGACCCTGGGGTCGCTCTTTTTGTTGGGTGCGGGGTTGAGGTGCTTTGCTATGCACCGGCCCGTCGGCGGTGGGCCTGCGCGGGCTCAGGCCTTCTTTACCTCGATGTGGTACAGCCCCCAGGGGCACAGGCCAAAGCGCTCCTTCACTGGCTTGTCTTTGAAGGCGGGCAGCACGTCCGCGTCGTACACGGCCCACTGGGGGCCCAGGCCGCCCAGGCCCATAGGCTGGCCGTCGATGTGGGTGGCGACGATCATGCGGTAGGCCTGCACGTCGGCCATGCTGATGTTGACGTTGTAGCCGTCCACCGCGCGCAGGCCCAGTTGCACGGGGCTGCCCGCTGCCACACCGGCGGCGGCCAGCACGGTGGTGAGCAGGGGGCCCTTGAGCGTGTGGGGCTTGCTGTCGTATTCGAGCGTGGGCTTGATGGTGACGGCGGGCATGCGCGCCAGGGCGGCGGCGTCCAGCGCGAAGGCCTTGTCAAACTGGATGCCGTGTTTGCCCATCATCTGGTCGATGGTGGTGTCCAGCGCGCCGCGGTTGGACTGGGTGATGGCGCCGCTGATGGTGAGCAGCGTCGGGCCGCTGGGGGCCTTGGCCGGTGTGGCGGCGTGGCTGCTGCCCGCGGCAGTCCACAGGCCTGCCAGGCCCATGCCGGCGGCGACGAAATTGCGCTTGTTCATGCTCATGGGAGGGTCCTCCTTGATGGAAATCAGGGGCGCATGGTAAGCGCAAGCGGTGCTCCCCGCCACGCAAAAAGTGGCACGGAATGTGGCTGCGGCGGCGGGGGTGTTTGTGCGTGTCAGGCCGCCTTGTCGATCGCGAAGGGGCGCAACACGTTTTTGAAGCTGCGGTCCCACAGGGGCGCCACTTGCGCGGGGCCGTCCAGCACGCCCAGTTGCAAAAAGGTGTCGGCCACCGCCTGGTGGCCTTGCACCACGGCGTCGTCCACGGGGCGCAGGTCGTAGTCGGTGCTGCGGCTGTTCCACAGCTCGATCAGGTCGCCCACGGGCACGCGGGTTTCGGCCGACTGGGCCCGGGCGTAGTCCAGGTAGTTGCCGTTGGCCCACTGGTAAGCGCGGCGCAGGCGCAGCAGGTAGTCGCTGATGGCGGCGTGGCGCGCGGGGTCGTCCACCGCGCGCGGGTTGGCATAGATGGGAAAGTTGCCCGACAAGTAGCCCACACCGGTCTTGATCACGCGGGCGCCGTAGCGCAGCCGCGCCAGCTGGCCGTTGTAGCCGTAGATGGCCCAGGCATCAAGGTCGCCCCGGTCAAAGGCCGAGAGCCCGTCGGCCGGCGTGAGGTTGATGGCCGTGATGTCGGCAAACGACAAGCCCGCTTCGGCCAGCTGCTTGCTCAGGTAGTAGTGCGAGGTGGTGGCGCGCACATAGCCCACGCGTTTGCCTTTCAGGTCGGCAATGCGCTGGATGGGGGCGTCTTTGCGGGCCAGGGTGACCTGATTGTTCAGGTCTTCGCGCACTACAGCGATGAAGCGCACCTGCGCTTTTTGCCGGGCGGCAAACAGGGCAGGGATCTCGCTGCCCGAGCCCAGGTCCAGCGCGTCGCCGTTCAGGGCCTCGATGTGCAGCACGCCGTTGTTCAGCTCGCGCCATTCGATGCGGTAGGGAGTGTTGCCCTGGCCCGATGCGGCAATGAGCGCGCGCCACAGGCCCTTGTAGGTGCCAATGCGCAGCGTGACCTTGGAAAGGTCGGGCGTGCCGGGCGATGCCGCCATTGCGGGCACACCCGCTGTGGCCGCCCATGCGGCGGCGCCCAGGCCGGTTTGGAGGAGATGGCGGCGGTTCAGTGAAGAAGGGGTATGGTGCATGGCAGGCTGGTGTGTGGATCGGTGTGTCAAGCCACAAGGTTCCAACAAGCCCGGCGGCAGCGCAAAGACCATTGCGTAGCATCGATATGCGGCAAACGCAGCACCCACCGTGGTGCATGCGAAAACCGCATGTGGTCACGCGGATTTCTTCGTTGGCGCGGGGCGGGGGCGCCCCTATGGTGGGCGGGTTCGTTTCTCTTTCGTCCACATCACCGATCTGGAAAGCCGCCGCCCATGTCTGCCGTCCTCAAGCCCCTGCCCGCCACCGACCTCGCCCGCAACCCCGCGCCGCAGCGCAAGGACTGGTTTGATGCGCCCAGCCCGCGCCCCACGGTGCAGGCCGAGCGCCGCTACCGGCAGGAGAACCTGGCCGTGGCCTTTCGGCTGTTTGCACAGCAGGGGTTTGACTACGGGCTGGCAGGCCACATCACTGCGCGCGACCCGGAGTGGACGGACCACTTCTGGGTGAACCCGCTGGGCGTGCATTTTTCGCAGATCAAGGTGTCCGACCTGCTGCTGGTGAACGCCGCAGGCGAGATCGTCATCGGCCAGGGCCCGCTGAACCGCGCGGCGTTTGCCATCCACGCGGCGTTGTACGAGACGCGGCCCGACATCATTGCTGCGGCCCACACCCATTCCACATACGGCAAGGCGTGGTCTGCGCTGGGCCGCAAGCTCGACCCGCTGACGCAGGACTCGTGCATCTTCTATGAAGACCACGCGCTGTTCGACGACTTCACGGGGGTGGTGCTGGAGACGGACGAGGGCTTTCGCATTGGCAAGGCGCTGGGGGCGCAGAAGGCGGTGATCCTGCAGAACCACGGCATCCTGACGGCGGGGCCGTCGGTGGAGGCGGCAGCGTGGTGGTACATCGCGCTGGAGAACGCCTGCCAGGCCCAGCTGCTGGCCGAGGCGGCGGGCACTCCCCAACCCATTCGCCATGAGATCGCGCAGCACACGCATGCGCAGATTGGCGGGCCCGGCGGTGCGCAGTTTGCCTTCAGGAGCATGTTCGACATCCTTGTGCGGCAGCAGCCCGAGGTGCTGCAATGAACGCGCCGCTGACCTGGGGGCAGGTGGCGCGCACGCTGGCGGTGGAGTTTGCCGAGCGCGCCGTGGCGCACGACCGGGACGGGAGTTTTCCGCACCAGAACTTTGCCGACCTGCAGCAGGCCGGGCTGCTGGCGCTGGCCGCGCCGCGCACGCTGGGCGGGCAGGGCGCGTCGGCCGCGCAACTGGGCGAGGTGATTGGCGCAGTGGGCCAGGGCTGCCCGGCCACCGCGCTGGTGCTGACCATGCAGTACATCCAGCAGCGCGGCATGGGGCGGCCCGGCTCCCCCTGGCCGCAGGCGCTGGCCCGGCAGCTGGTGCAGGAGTCGCACAACGAGGTGTCGCTCATCAATGCGCTGCGCGTGGAGCCCGAGCTGGGCTCGCCCGCACGTGGCGGCCTGCCTGCAACAGTGGCGCGGCATACGGCCGAGGGCTGGCGCATCAGCGGGCACAAGGTGTATTCGACCGGCGCGCCCATCCTGCGCTGGTATGTGGTGTGGGCCCGCACCGATGAAGAGGTGCCGCGCGTGGGCTCGTTCCTGGTGCGGGCCGGTTCGCCCGGCATCCGCATCGACGCCACCTGGGACCACCTGGGCCTGCGCGCCAGTGGCAGCCACGATGTGATCCTGCAGGACGTGCTGACCCCCCACGACCACGCGCTCGATGTGCGCCTGCCGCAGGACTGGGCCCGTGGCGAGCCCGCCATGCTGGCCGAGATGACGGTGATGCTGGGCGCGCTGTACACCGGCGTGGCCCGCGCGGCGCGCGACTGGGTGGTGCGCTTTCTGCGCGAGCGCACGCCCGCCAACCTGGGCGCACCCCTGTCCAGCCTGCCGCGCGCCCAGGAGGCCGTTGGCCGCATCGAGGCCCTGCTGCTCACCAACGACCGGCTGATCGCCAGCGTGGCGCATGACCTGGACACCGGCACCCTGGTGCCTGCGGTGGACAGCGGCCTCGTCAAAACCGTGGCCACGCAGAACGCCATCGACGTGGTGCAGGCGGCGCTGCAGCTGTCCAGCAACCACGGCCTGGCACGCAAAAACCCGCTGGAGCGCCACCTGCGCGATGTGCTGTGTGGCCGTGTGCACACCCCGCAGGAGGACAGCGCCCACATTGCCGCAGGCCGCCGCGCGCTGGGCCTGGGCTGAGACGATGAGAACGGATACACCATGAATGCCGTGCTGGCCCCCCGCCCCCTGGTGGTGTTGAACCAGACCGGTGCCGAGGCCGATGCCCTGGTGGCCGCAGCGGGCTTGCCCGTGGCCCTGGCCGACGATGCCGCTGCGCCTGCGTGGGAGCGCGCCGCTGATGCCGATGTGCTGTTCACCGGCCCGCGCAATGGCTGGCGCAATGCGCCCGCGCAGCCCCCGGCGGGCTGGCCGGGGCGCCTGCAGTGGGTGCATGTGGCGTCGGCGGGCATCGACTTCTTTCCGCCGTGGTTGCTGCAGGTGCCGCTGGTGACATGTTCACGCGGTGTGGCGGCTGTGCCCATTGCCGAATATGTGATCACGGCGCTGCTGGCACACCAGCGCGACTGGGACACACTGCGCGTGCAAGGGGCCGACCCATGGCGTGAGACCTTTGCGCGGGTGGACCAGCACCTGCCCGGCACCCTGCAGGGCCGCACGCTGGGCATTGCGGGCTATGGCGCCATTGGCCGCGCGGTGGCCGTGCGTGCACAGGCGCTGGGCATGCAGGTGGTGGCGCTGCGGCGTGGGGGTGCGCGGGTGGATGGAGGGGGTGAAGGGGATGAAGGCGTGCAGGCGGTGGGCTCCATCGAGCAGCTGCTGGCGGCGTCTGACCACCTGGTGCTGGCCCTGCCCATCACCGCGCAGACCTACCACCTCATCAACGCGGCCACGCTGGCCCATGCGCGGCCGGGGCTGCACCTTGTGAACATTGCGCGCGGCGCCCTGGTGGACCAGCAGGCATTGCTGCATGCGCTGGATGCGGGCCGCCTGTCGGGCGCCACGCTGGATGTGACCGACCCCGAGCCTTTGCCCGACGGCCACCCTCTGTACCACCACTCGCGTGTGCGCATCACGCCGCATGTGTCGTGGGCCGCACAAGGGGCTGCGGAGGTGACGGCGCGCAAGTTTGTGGACAACCTGCAGCGCTTTGTGGCCGGGCTGCCGCTGCACGACGTGGTGGACAGGGTGCGCGGCTACTGAGCGCCGCAGGCCAGCGGGCCACCCCACCCACACCCCGCGCGCGCATGCGAAAACCGCATATGGATGCTTGCAAGCCTTCGTTGGCGCCGCGCGGGGTGGGTGATGCAATGAATGCCGAATCAACCTTGCCTTCATTGACCACACCATGCTGCGCCGCCAATTCCACCATCTGCTGACCGCCTCGGTCGCTGCCAGTTCATTCCTGTCGCCCGTTCTCACCCATGCCCAAACCTCGTCACGCGTGCTGCTGCGTGCGGGCGATCAGAAGGGTGGGCTGCAGGCGCTGCTGGACGCAGCGGGCGAGCTCAAGAACCTGCCCTACGACATCAAGTGGAGCGAGTTCCCGGCGGCTGCGCCGCTGGCCGAGGCGCTCAACGCCAACGCGGTGGACTTTGGCCCCATTGGCGATGCGCCGCTGCTTTTTACGCTGGCGGCGGGCAGCCGGGTCAAGGCGTTTGCGGCCAGCCGGTCAGATGCCTACGGCACGGCCGTGCTGGTGGCGCCCCACTCGCCGCTCAAGACGGCGGCCGACCTCAAGGGCAAGAGCATTGCCACCAACCGGGGCTCCATCGGCCATCTGGTCACCCTCAAGGCGCTGGAGTCGGCAGGCCTCAAGGCCGACGATGTGCAGCTGCGCTTCATCCCGCCGCCAGACGCCAAGCTGGCGCTGACGCAGGGCTCGGTCGATGCCTGGGCCACGTGGGAGCCCTACACCGCGCTGGCCGAGACCAGCGGCCATGCGCGCGTGCTGGTCAGCGGCCGGGGCCTGTGGTCGGGCCTGAGCTTTTTGGCAGCCACCGATGCGGCCCTGGCAGAAAAGCGTGCGGCGCTGGCGGACTTCAAGGAGCGCGTGGCGCGTGCGCAGGTGTGGTCGTACCAGAACGCCAAGCCGTTTGGCCAGTCGCTGGCGCGCATCGTGGGCATTCCGGCCGATGCGGCGCAGCTGCAGTTTGAGCGCCGCGCCACCCGCTGGCAGGACATCGACGCCCAGGTGCTGGCCGACCAGCAGAAGACGGCCGACTTTTACCTGGCGGCAGGCCTCATCAAGCAGCGGCTGGATGTGCGGGGCACGTTCGACACCAGTTTCAATGGGGGTAAGGGCTGAGGACGTCTGCTCCCGACCGTTCGCCGTTCGGCATTCGCCGTTTGCAGTCCGTCCGTCCCGGTGGGCGTTGGGCGGGTTGATGCGCTGGATGTCGTTCGCCAACCATCAACGGAACGCGCTGGTGTGTCCAACGCGCCCCTCCCTGACCTTGAGCCACCGGGGTGCATGCCGCCCCGCGCCAGCAACCTTGCGCCAGCCGCACCACAATCGGGTCATATGACCTCTTCTTCGACGATGCTGCGAGTGATCAGCCTGGCAGCCTTTTGCAGCATGGCCTCCATGCGTGTGTGCGACCCGATGCTGGTGTCTCTGGCTCGCGAGTTTGCTGTCACCACGGGCGATGCTTCGGCCGTCATTGCGGCGTTTGCCGTGTCTTATGGCGTGCTGCAGTTGTTTTATGGCCCGCTGGGCGACCGGCTGGGCAAGGTGCGCGTGGTGATTGGCGCCACGTTTGCCTGTGCGCTCTTCAGCGGCGTGACGGCGCTGGCGCCCACGCTGCCGGTGCTGGTGGCGGCGCGTGCGGCCATGGGGGCGTCAGCGGCGGGCATCATTCCGCTGTCGATGGCGTGGATTGGCGACAACGTGCCGTACGAGCAGCGGCAGGAGACCCTGGCGCAGCTGATGGTGGCCACGGTGTCGGGGATGATGGCCGGGCAGTGGTTTGGCGGCTTTGCGGTGGAGGCGCTGGGCTGGCGGGCGGCGTTTGTGGTGCTGTCGCTGCTGTTTTTGACGGCTGCCAGCCTGCTGTGGCGGCAGTCCCGCGCCATGGCTGCCGGCACGCCAGCGCCTGCGGCTGGCAGTGCGGTGCCACCCGCTTTTTCGCTGTCGGCGTACCTGGCCAACACGGCCGCGCTGCTGCGCATGCCCCGGGTGCGCTGGGTGCTGACCGTGGTGGCGGTGGAGGGCGCGCTGGCCTTTGGCACGCTGGCTTTTGTGCCCGCACGCATGGTGGACGGGTTTGGGCTGTCTGCCTCGGCCGCCGGTGGGGTGATGGTGCTGTATGGCGTGGGCGGGCTCATCTACAGCCTGCTGGCGCGCCGCTGGCTGGCGCTGCTGGGCGAGCGGGGCCTGGCGCTGGTGGGTGCGTCGCTGATTGCCGCCGGCCTGTTGCTGCTGGCCTGGGGGCCGGTGGCGGCCTGGGGCGTGCTGGGCTGCTTCTTTGCCGGGGTGGGGTTCTACATGCTGCACAACACGCTGCAGGTGCAGGCCACGCAGATGGCGCCGGAGGCGCGGGGCACGGCCGTCACGCTGTTTGCGTGCCTGCTGTTTTTGGGGCAGTCGCTGGGGGTGCTGCTGGTGGCGGCCAGTGTGGACCGGGGCTGGATTGCGCCCGTGTTCTCGGTGGCGGCGCTGGGGGTGCTGGTGCTGGGCGCGCTGGTGTCGCGCAAGGTGAATGGCAGGGTGGCGGCGCCTGCGGGGGCGTAGACCAGACTTGGCTGCATCGCGTCGGCTGCAATGCGCAAATAACTTTGATGTCTTATTACTTTATTTTTTGATAGTTTGATTCTTTATGGCGCAATAGTACATTCCCTGATCTTTGTGTCTTTTGGGGCCGAACCCGCGCCGCCCGGCGTGTGGCGGCCCTTTGTGTTTCATGATCGAACTACGGGGTATCACCCAAACCTACCAGGGCTCACAAGGCCCGGTCGAGGCGCTCAAGGGCATCGACCTCACCATCCAGCCGGGCGAAGTGTTCGGCATCATCGGCAAGAGCGGCGCGGGCAAAAGCTCGCTGGTGCGGGTGATCAACCTGCTCAACCGGCCCACCACGGGCCAGGTCATCGTGGGCGGGCAGGACCTGACCCGGCTGAACGACGCGCAGCTGCGCGAGGCGCGCCGCGAGATCGGCATGGTGTTCCAGCACTTCAACCTGCTGTCGTCACGCACCGTGTTTGACAACGCCGCGCTGCCGCTGGAGCTGGCGGGCATGGACAAGGCCGCCATCCGCGCGCGTGTGAACCCGCTGCTGGAGCTGGTGGGCCTGGCCCACCTGGCCGACCGCTACCCCGCGCAGATCAGCGGCGGGCAAAAGCAGCGCGTGGGCATTGCGCGCGCGCTGGCCAGCCGCCCCAAGGTGCTGCTGAGCGACGAAGCCACCTCGGCGCTGGACCCGGAAACCACGCGCTCCATCCTCGACCTGCTGCGCCAGGTCAACCGCGAGCTGGGCCTGACGGTGGTGCTCATCACCCACCAGATGCAGGTTATCAAGCAGGTGGCCGACCGTGTGGCTGTGATCGAAGCGGGCCGCATCGTGGAGCAGGGCCGCGTGCTGGACGTGTTCACCCGCCCGCAGCAGGCCATCACCAAGAGCCTGATCGACGAGATCCTGCCGCAAGAGCTGCCCGCCAGCGTGCTGGACCATGTGCGCAAGCTGGCAGGCCAACTGAGCGCAGGACGAACCGGCCAGCTGCTGCGCCTGTCTTACGCGGGTGACAGCGCCTACCAGCCCATCCTGTCGCAGCTGATCCGCCAGTTTGGCGTGGACATGAGCATCCTGCACGGGCAGGTGGATGAGATCCAGGACGAAACCTTTGGCTCGCTGGCCGTGTACGCCAGTGGCGAGGCCGAGAGCGTGCGGGGCGCCGTGGCGCACCTGCGCGCGGGCGGGGTCGAGGTGGAAGAAGTGGCCGTGGCCGGTTAAGAGGGAGCACACATCATGTTCAACAACTTCACGCCAGCCATGCTGGATCTGTTTGCCTCGTCGCTGTGGGAGACGCTCATCATGGTCGGCATCTCCGGCCTGGTGGGGGGCTTGCTGGGGGTGCCGCTGGGTGTGTTCCTGCGCCTGACCGATGACGGCGGTGTGCTGGAGAACGGCCCCGTCAACAAGCTGGTGGGCTGGCTGGTCAACGCCGTGCGGTCCACACCCTTCATCATCCTGCTGGTGGCCATCATCCCGTTCACGCGGCTCATCACCGGCTCGTCCATCGGCACCGCCGCCGCCGTGGTGCCACTGACCATTGCCGCTGCCCCGTTTGTGGCCCGCCTGGTCGAGGCCGCGCTGCGCGAGGTGGACCACGGCCTGGTCGAAGCCGCGCAGGCCATGGGCGCCACCACCAGCCAGATCGTGTGGAAGGTGCTGCTGCCCGAGGCGCTGCCCGGCATCGTGGCGGGCCTGACCATCACGTTTGTGAGCCTGACCGGCTACTCGGCCATGGCCGGTGCCATTGGCGGCGGCGGCCTGGGCGACCTGGGCATCCGCTACGGCTACCAGCGCTTTCTGCCCGAGATCATGCTGGCCGTGGTGCTGGTGCTGATTTTCTTTGTGCAAGCCGTGCAAAGCCTGGGCGACTGGGCGGTGCGCAAGCTCAGCCACCGTTGAGTGGTGGATGATTTGCTATTGAATCAATAGCTGCCGGCGCATGATCCACTAGCGCTTGCGGCCTGTTTGGCTTCCAACCCACGCGTGAAGGCACTGCGTGGGCCTCTGCGCTGGTCCTGGCTCTCTCGCACCCTCTGGGAGAGGTGCAGAAGCCAATCTCAGCCCGGCACCCGGTAGTGGTAGCCGTAGGCCGTCTTGAACCCCATCGATTCATACAGCCGCAGCGCAGGCGTGTTCTGCGCCCGCACCTGCAGGTAGGCGCTGGTTGCACCGGCCTCCATGCCCCAGTGCAGCAGCGCCTGCACCAGCGCGCGCCCGCGTCCGCCGCCCCGGTGCTCAGGCGCCACGGCCAGGTCGTACAGGCCCACCGCGCCGCGTTCCAGCACCGTCAGGCCAAAGCCCACGGCGTGGCCCTGGGCGTCGTGTTGCAGCGCATAGCCCACCGGGTGGGCGATGGCGTCCAGGATGCCGCGGTGCAGGTTGCGGTGGTGCGGCGCCACGCCGTTGGCCGCCGCAAAACCTTCCAGCCACGCGGGCGAGGGCGAAGTGCTGACCACGGCGGTGCCATCAGGCCGGGGCACCGAGCCCGGCGCCAGCGGCCGGTGCAGGACCAGCGAGGGGTCAAAATGCTGGTAGCCCGCATCCGCCAGCTCCTGGTCGGCCTCGGCCGGAGCCAGGGGGGAGATGCGGAACACAGCGGGCAAACCATGCCGCGCATACAGCGCCGCCGCCGCCTCGCGCACGCCGTCAAACGGTGCGCCGGGCACCAGCGCGTTGACCGAGTTGGCGCGCTTGGTGTAGCCGCCTGACAGCCGGAACACCCAGCCCCGGTGAAACACCGTCTGGTGCGCAGGCCAGGCGTTGAAGGCGCGCTCTTCCAGCGCGCGGACGAGGGCAGCGGGTGCGGTGTTGGCAATGAGGGCGGCGGTGTCGGTCATCGTTGGTTTATACCAACCCACCTTGACCATTCACCTCGCCAGCCACCCTGTGCGACAACTCTGTGCAACTGCTCTTGGCCCCTCGGTCAGTCGGTGGTGATCTTGTTGTCGGCCACCAGCTTGGCAAAACGTGCGGTGTCGGCCGCAATCTGCTCGGCCATCTGCGCGGGGGTGTTGCCGATGGGTTCGGCGCCAATGTCGTGCATGCGCTTTTGAAAGTCCGGCGACTGGATGACCTTGACCATTTCGGTGTTCAGCCGCGCCACCACATCGGCGGGCGTGCGGGCGGGGGCCAGCACACCAAACCAGGTACCGATGTCAAAGCCCGCAAAGCCACTTTCTTGCAGTGTGGGCACATCGGGCAGGGTGGACGAGCGCTTGGCCGTGGTCACCGCCAGGGCGCGCAGCTTGCCCGCCTTGATGTGCGGCAGTACGGGGGTGACGGTGTCGAACGACATCGACACCTGCCCGCCCAGCAGGTCGGTGGTGAGCGGGCCGCTGCCTTTGTAGGGCACATGCAGCAGGGGCTGGCCGATGGACGTGGCGAACTGCGTGCCGATCAGGTGCTGCGCCGTGCCCGCGCCGTTGGAGCCGTAGGAGAACTTGTTGGGCGTGGCCTTGATCAGCGCCACCAGCTCCTTCACGTCCTTGGCGGGCGTGGCCGCACTCACGGCCAGCACGTTGGGCACCAGCGCCACGGTGGTGATGGGTGCAAAACTCTTTTGAAAGTCGTAGTTGAGCTTTTTGTACACGCTCGTTGCAATGGTGTGGTGCACCGCGCCCATCAGCAGCGTGTAGCCGTCGGCGGGGGCCTTGGCCACGTAGTCGGCCCCGATGGTGGCGCCCGCGCCGCCCCGGTTTTCCACGATCACGGGCTGGCCCAGGGCCGTGCCCAGTTTTTCGCCCAGCGCACGGGCCAGCACATCGGTGGTGCCGCCGGCCGCAAAGGGCACAACGATGGTGACGGGTTTGGCCGGCCAGGCCTGCGCTTGCGCCGGTGCGCTGGGTAGCGCACAGGCAGCGCCAGCCAGGGCGGCCAGCGCCAGCAGGTGGTGCCGGCGTGTGGAGGGCGTTGTGGGCGGCGTTGATGGTGGGTGGTGCGGGGTTGCAATGCGTGTCATGGTTGTCTCCGTTGGGTTGTGGTTCTTGTGGTTGCTGGGCTAGGGACGTCGGTGCATGGCGTCAGCCCGTGGCTGCGATCAGGATCGCGCGGAAGTCGTTGACGTTGGTGCCCGTGGGCCCGGTGACCACGGCGTCGCCCAGCGCGCCAAAAAAGGAGTGGGCGTCGTGTGCGTCCAGCGCTGCGGTGGCGTGTTGGCCCAGTGCTGAGGCGCGCTCCAGCGTGTCGGGCGTGGCGATGGCGCCTGCCACGGGCTCCAGGCCATCGATTCCATCGGTGTCTCCGGCCAATGCGTACACGCCGGGCAAGCCCTTGAGCGACAGGGCCAGGGACAGCAGGCATTCCACATTGCGCCCACCGCGCCCCGGGGCTGGCATGGCTTGCCCTGGTGCCGGCGGGCGCAGGGTGACGGTGCTCTCGCCGCCACTCAGCAGCACGCGGTGCCGTGGTGACGGGGCCTTGGCGGCGTAGCGGGCGACACCGGCCAGCACGGTGCCCATGTCGCGGGCTTCGCCCTCCAGTGCATCGCCGAGCAGCGTGGGCTCGATGCCCGCCTGGCGCGCCACTTGGGCGGCTGCCTGCAGGGCCAGGTCGGGTGTAGCAATGACATGGGTGGTGATGGGGCCCAGCCGGGTGTTGCCGGGCTTGATGCTTTCGCTGGCGGCAGTGTCCAGTGCGGCCAGTACGGCGGGTGGCAGCGCAATGCGGTAGCGCTGCAAGATGGCCAGCGCCTGTGCACGGGTGGTCGGGTCGGCCACGGTGGGGCCTGAGGCCACGTCCAGCGGGTCGTCTCCCGGCACATCGGACATCACCAGGTTGACCACGCGGGCGGGGCTGCAGGCCAGGGCAAGCCGCCCGCCCTTGATGGCCGAGAGGTGGCGCCGCACACAGTTCATCTCGCCGATGCTGGCGCCGCTGCGCAGCAGGGCCTGGTTGAGCGCCTGCTTGTCTGTCAGCGTGACCCCAGGGAATGGCAAGGGCAGCAGCGCCGAGCCGCCGCCCGACCACAGGCCAATCACCAGGTCGTCCGCTGTGAGGCCCGCCACTGCGGCCAGCATCTGCTGCGCAGCCGCCAGGCCCGCCGCATCGGGCACGGGGTGGGCAGCCTCCAGCACGCGGATGTGCTGGCAGGCGGCAGCATGCCCGTAGCGTGTGACCACCACGCCAGAGAGCGGCGTGGGCCAGTGGGCTTCCAGCACCTGCGCCATCTGCGCCGATGCCTTGCCCGCGCCGATCACCACCGTGCGGCCCCGGGGCGGGGCAGGCAGGTGCGGCGGCAGACATATCGCGGGCTGCGCGGATGCGATGGCGGCGTCGAACATGCTGCGCAGCCAGTGGCGGGCCTGGGTGTCGATGTGTGTGCTCATCGGGTCGAGGGGCAGGGCGCAGTGTGTTGGAGCCACGCAGCTCAGGCGGCCTTTTGCAACTGCGTGCTGCTGATCAGCGCGCACATGGCGTCGGTCACCTGCGCCGTGGTGGCCGTGCCGCCCAGGTCGCGGGTGTGCAGGGCAGGGTTGGCGGTGACCTGTTCGATGGCCTGCATCACGCCGCGCGCGGCGTCGGCCTCGCCCAGGTGCTCCAGCAGCATCACCACCGACCAGAAGGTACCGATGGGGTTGGCCAGGCCCTTGCCCATGATGTCGAACGCCGAGCCGTGGATGGGCTCGAACATGCTGGGGTAGCGGCGCTCGGGGTCGATGTTGCCGGTGGGCGCAATGCCCAGGCTGCCCGCCAGCGCGGCGGCCAGGTCGCTGAGGATGTCGGCGTGCAGGTTGGTGGCCACGATGGTGTCGAGCGTGGCTGGGCGGTTAACCATGCGGGCCGTGGCGGCGTCGACCAGCTCCTTGTCCCATTTCACGTCGGGGAACTCGGTGGCCACCTGCGCGGCAATCTCGTCCCACATCACCATGGCATGGCGCTGCGCGTTGCTCTTGGTGATGACGGTGAGCAGCTTGCGGGGGCGGGATTGGGCCAGGCGGAAGGCGTAGCGCAGGATGCGTTCCACCCCCACGCGGGTCATGATGGACACATCGGTCGCCGCCTCGATGGGATGGCCCTGGTGCACGCGGCCGCCCACGCCCGAGTATTCGCCCTCGGAGTTTTCGCGCACGATGACCCAGTCCAGGTCCTTGGGAGTGCAGCGCTTCAGGGGCGCATCAATGCCCGGCAGGATGCGCGTGGGCCGCACGTTGGCGTACTGATCGAACCCTTGGCAGATCTTCAGGCGCAGGCCCCACAGCGTGATGTGGTCGGGGATGTCCGGGTCGCCCGCCGAGCCGAACAGGATGGCATCCTTGCCGCGCAGCGCATCAAGCCCGTCGGCCGGCATCATCACGCCGTGGGCGCGGTACCAGTCGCCGCCCCAGCCGAAGTTTTCGAACTGGAACTGCAGGCCCGCATGGCGGGCGGCCAGGGCTTCGAGCACGCGCTGGCCGGCGGGAATCACTTCCTTGCCGATGCCGTCTCCGGGGATGGTGGCGATTTGGTAGATTTTCATGAAGGTCTCTGGTCTTGGTGTGTGAAAGCGTCGGGAAAGGCCTGTGGGGATGTCGGGCCGCGAAAAGCGGGTGGAACAAAAAAGTGAGAGCGACTGTAGGCATCCGCTCGTTGTAAAAATGGCGGCCAAGTGAATCCATCGTTAACCTGCAGTTGATAATGCGGCGATGAGCTCCACCATCCAGCCCGCAGAACTGGGCTTCTTCTCGGCACTGGCGGCCAGCCCCAGCCTGAGCGCCGCCGGGCGCGAAATGGGTGTTTCCACCGCCGCCGTGAGCAAACACCTGGCGCAGATGGAAAAGCGCCTGGGTGTGGTGCTCATCAACCGCACCACCCGGCGCATGAGCCTCACGCCCGAGGGCGAGCTGCTGCTGGAGCACGCGCGCCGCATCCTGCGCGAGATCGATGCGCTGGACGAACTCATCGTGCAGTCCAAGGCCAGCCCCAAGGGCCTGCTGCGCGTGAATGCCACGCTGGGTTTTGGCCGCATGCACATTGCGCCCGTGATCTCGGACTTTGTGCGCCAGTACCCCGAAGTGGATGTGCAGCTGCAGCTGTCGGTGCACCCGCCACCGATCACCGACGATGCCTACGATGTGTGCGTGCGTTTTGGCGAGCCGCCCGACGGCCGCGTGATTGCCCGCCGCATGGCACCCAACCGGCGCGTGCTGTGCGCCGCACCCGCCTACCTGGAGCAGCATGGCAGGCCCCGCGTGCCGCGCGACCTGATGGAGCACCAGTGCATCGGCATCCGCCAGGGCGACGAGGCCTACGGCCTGTGGCGCCTGACCACCGGGCGTGGCAGCAAGGCGCACACCGAGTCGATCAAGATCACCGGCAACCTCACCACCAACGACGGCGAGATCGCTGTACTGTGGGCGCTGCAAGGCCACGGCATCGTGATGCGCGCCGAGTGGGACGTGAACCGCCATCTGGCCCAGGGCCTGCTGGAGCCCGTGCTGCCGCAGTACCACACGCCTGCGGCCGACATCTACGCGGTGTACCCGCAGCGGCACCAGTTTTCGACGCGGGTGCAGGCGTTTGTGGGGTTCCTGGCCGAGGCATTGGACGCGTCAGGCACGCTGGCAGGAGTGGGCGTGGGTGGCCGCACGGACAAGCGGCGGGCCGTGCGGGTTTCTTGACCTGATGGGTGGCGCGCGGGCCGCTGCCGGGTTAGGGTGTTGCCGAGGCATCCTGTGATGCCTCTCTGCCCCCGGACCTGTACCTGGCTTTCATTGCCCCTGCTTTGCCCATGAAAACGTTGTTGCCGCTCATCCCCCCGCTGTTGGTTGCCCTGTTTGCCGGGCCTGCGCAGGCCGCCGATTCGCAGGTGGCAGCCGATTGGTCCCTGTCCGCCGATGGCGCTTATGTGTTGGACCAGCGTGCCGGCCTGGCCTGGCCACGCTGTGTGGAGGGCATGCAATGGACCGGCAAAACCTGCACGGGCCAGCCCCTGCTGCTGGACCGTGCCGAGGCCACGGCCCTGGCCTCTGACCGCTGGAAGGCCGAGGGTGTAGGCTGGCGCCTGCCCCGTGCGACAGAGCTGCAGCGGCTGGTGGACAAGGCGCTGTCGCCCCCGGGCCTCAACCCCCTCCTGTTCCCGGCGGCGCCGGGCCAGTGGCACTGGTCGTCCACTGCCAACGTGAGCGCGCCCAGCGTCAACCCTTACACCTACGGCAACATCGCCCAGGGCCGCGCAGGCGACGGCGCACGGCAGGCGGCCATGATCAACGGCTGGGCGGTGAACCTGTCCACCGGCGAGGCGCGCGGCGATGCCGCGCGGGCCAGCAAGCTGCCCGTGCGGCTGGTGCGGCCGATGCCGGTAGGGCGGTAAGGGCCTCAGCCTGCGCGCGCCTCGTCGCCGCGCTGTCCCAGGCGCTCCTGCAGGAACTCGATGAAGCGCTGCACCTTGGCGGGTAGCAAGCGGGTTTCCGTCAGCGCATAGACCGGCGTCGGCTTGCCCGCCCACTCCGGCAGGACCTTCTGCAGGCGGCCCGCCGCCACATCATCGGCCACGATTTCTGCGGGCAGGAGAACGACGCCCATGTCCAGTGTGGCCAGGCTGCGAAACATGCCCACGCTGTTGACCAGAAACCGCCCGCCCACTTCCACCCTCACGGTTTCTTCGCCCCGGTGCAGCTCCCAGGTGGCGGCCTTGGCAAACCCCAGGCACTCGTGCCCGGACAGTTGCGATGGGTGTTCTGGGACTCCCGACACCTTCAGGTAGCCGGGTGACGCATAGGCCTGCACCGACAGCCTGGCCAGCAGCCGGGCAATCAGATTGGAGTCACGGAGTTCACCCATGCGGATGGCGACGTCAAACGGTTCGGAGACCAGGTCTACCCGCCGGGGAGTGAGGTCGAAATCGAAGCTGATGCCAGGATAGCGGCGCGCGAAGTCTGCCACCAGTGGGGCCATGTAGATGGTCGCGAAATCGACCGGGAGTGATGCGCGCAGCACGCCGCTGGGCTGCGCGAGCATTTCGCTGAGCTGTTCGTGTGCTATGCGCGCTTCATCCACGATCCGTCGGCTGCGCTCGTAATACAGCTGCCCGGCCTCCGTGAGTTCGACCTTGCGGGTCGTGCGATGCAGCAGTCGCAGGCCGATGGCTTTCTCCAGTGCGCTGATCCTGCGTGACAGGGTCGAGTTCGGTACGCCGGTCACATCGGCCGCGCCCCGAAAGCTGCGTGCCTGTGCCACTTCCACAAACAGCGCCATGTCATTCAGCAACTCCAATTGATTGCTCCATTTTTGAATCAATGATTGCCATTTTGATGTATTTATCTCTTGGTGGGAATAATAAAAAATACCGACATCGCAGTCACAGGACCGATTCGATGTTCACCAGCACAGCAGTTCTATCCCGCACCCGCAAAAGCACAAGGCGTGTTCCCGCTGAGCGGGATGCTCCAGGCGGCCCGCGCTGTTGAACGGGCCATCGCGGCCTCTTTGCCAACCCCAACCTCAAACCCAAGGAATCCCCATGAACCCCCTGTTCACTCCCGTCCGCATCGGCCGTCTCGTCGCCCCGAACCGCGTCCTCATGGCTCCCATGACACGCTCTCGCGCCAGCGATGACGGTGTGGTGGGCGACATCACGGTGACCTACTACGCCCAGCGCGCCAGTGCCGGTCTGATCATCACCGAGGGCGTGTTTCCTTCGGCCCTGGGCAAGGGCTACGTCAACACGCCCGGCATCGAGACGCAAGCCCAGGTCGTGGCCTGGAAGAAAGTGACCGAGGCGGTGCATGCCCGTGGCGGGCGCATCTTCATGCAGCTCATGCACTGCGGCCGTGTGTCGCACCCTTCGCTGCTCCATGGCCAGACGCCTGTGGCGCCCTCCGCCATCCAGCCCGAGGGGCAAGCCTGGACACCGACGGGTCAGGTGGACTTCGTGACGCCCCGTGCGCTGGGTCTGGAAGAAATTGCCGGGGTCATCGACGACTACCGCCAGGCCACCCGCCGGGCCCTCGACGCGGGCTTTGACGGTGTCGAGCTGCACGCTGCGTCGGGGTACCTTCCCGAACAGTTCCTGTCCTCGGGAAGCAACCAGCGCACGGACCTGTACGGCGGCTCGGTCGAGAACCGCGCGCGGTTCGTTCTGGAGGTGCTGGACGCCATGACCGCCGAAGCCGGCGCAGACCGTGTCGGTATCAAGATTTCGCCAGAGATGAACTACAACAGCATCACGGATGCCGCGCCCCCAGAGACCTACACGCACCTCGTGGGTCAACTGCGCGACCGGGGCCTGGCGTACCTGCATGTCGCACTGTTCGGTAACCCTGCCGTGGACTACCACGCCGTGCTGCGACCCCTGTTCAACGGCACCTACCTGGCGGGAAGCGGCCTCACGCAGGAAAGCGCCGAGAAGCTGCTGCAAGACAAGCAGGCCGACGCTGCGGTGTTTGGTGCGTCGTTTCTTGCCAACCCCGACCTGCCGGAGCGCTTTCGCGTGGGCGCCGCGCTCAACGCACCTGACCGCAGCACGTTCTTCGCACCACCGACTGCCAGGGGCTACATCGACTATCCCGTGCTGAAGCCCGCCGAAGTCGATTGAGGTGCCCTGGCGCTACAAGGAGAGATCACCAATGACCACCATTGCCCGCATGCAGCGCGCCAACAGGGGAACGCAGTTCCGCGCCTACCGTTTGCACGGCGCCGATCCAGCGCTGCTCGATCCCTTCATGGGCATTGACCACGCCTGGATGAGTGCGCCCACCTTCCCGCCGCATCCGCATGCCGGGTTCTCTGCTGTGACCTACCTTTTCCTGGACTCGGAAACAGGCATCGCCAACCGCGACTCGCAAGGCAATCGCACCTTGATTGAACCAGGTGGCTTGCACTGGACGGCTGCAGGGCGCGGGGTGGTGCATGAAGAAAACCCGGCCGTCCTGGGAAGCACCACGCACCTGCTGCAAATCTTCGTCAACTTGCCGCAGGCCCGCCAGACCGATGCTCCGTTCGCATTGACTTTGCGCCCGCAAGATGTGCCTGTCATCCATCGTTCAGGGGCCAGAGTGCGTGTGCCATTGGGAAGCTTTGGAGACGCGAAGTCGCCATTGACTCCTCCGACCGACGTCACCCTGCTGGATGTCACGCTGGAGCCATGGGCATCGGTGGACATACCGGTGCCCGCCGGTCAACGGGCGTTCTTCATGCCGGTGTTTGGCAGCGCTGAGATTGATGGCGAGGTGTTCGGTCTCGATGACCTCAGCGCCCCCGTCCTGCCAACCAGCGCGGAGGCGACGACCCACAAGCTGATGGCCAGGACGAGCGGAGCCAAGGTGGCCGTCTTCATCGGTCAACCCCTGCACCAGCCTGTTGTGTCGAACGGACCGATGGCGTTTGCCAACCAGGATCACCTGGTTGCAGCAGCCGCCGCCTATCAACGTGGCGAGTTGGGAAGCCTGTAAGGGCGCCACACACCGCCGGGGCGGGTGTCCCCTACGCCCCATTTCATTCATTGACCACTTAGGTACTCAGGAGCTACACCATGAAAGTTGAAACATTCACCGCCGAAAACTCTGCCTTGCTGCTCATCGACCACCAGGTCGGCACCATGCAGCTCATCAAGAACATCGACAGGGAACTGGCGGCCAAGCAGTCGATTGCCCTGGCGAAGATGGCCAAGATTCTCAACATGCCCGTCGTCATCACGTCCAGCCAGGAAGACCGCGCCCAGGGCCCCATCCTTCCTGAGATTGCAAAGATTCTCCCTGAGGCCCATGACGCTCGCATCAAGCGCCCTGGCGTGGTCAACGCCTGGGCTTACCCCGACTTCAAGAAGGCGGTGCTCGCCACCGGTCGCAAGAACCTCATCATGGCTGGCGTGACCACCGACGTCTGCCTTATCTTTCCGGCCATCGATGCCGCTAAGGAAGGTTTCGGTGTGCAGGCGGTGATGGACGCCTCCGGCTCGCCCAGCGACCTGTCCGAAGAGTTCTCGCGCCAGCGCATGCACGACGCCGGTGTCGTGCTCACCGCCACCAACACGCTGATGGCTGAAATTGCGCAAGACTGGTCTACGCCCACCGGCCAGCAGCTGATCACCCTGCTGTTCACGGATGTGTTCCCGGCGCTGGGTGCAGGCATCGCCTGACGATCGATGTGAATGGGGGCCGCCAGATAGGCGGTCGCCGCTCTCCATGCGCATCAGGCCGGACAGGGCGGGACGGCAGGGCGCTTCAAGCGGTCTCTGGTTGCGCGTCGGCCGCTGCAAACACCTCGCGTGCTGCGGCCAGTCCGTTGAGCGCGGCCGGAAAGCCTGCGTACACCGCCATCTGCATCAGCACCTCCACGACCTCTTCGCGGGTGACGCCCACATTCAGCGCCGCCTGCAAATGCACCTTGAGCTGTGGCGTGGCGTTGCCCAGCGCGGTCAGTGCGGCGATGACTGCAATCTCGCGGCTGCGCAGATCGAGTCCGGGGCGTGAATAGATGTCGCCAAACGGAAACTCGATCAGGTAGCGTGCAAAGTCGGGGGCGATGTCGGCCAGGCTGGCGACGACACGCTCACCCGCGTGGCCGTCGATTTCGCGCAGCTTGGCGAGGCCCTGGAGATAGCGGGGTTGGGTTTCGGGGGGCATGGGAGCTTCCTTGGTGGGTGGACGACGGGGTGGACCGAAGGGAAGCTTCCAGGCCCTGGTAGTGCGCGATCTTGGCTTGCAGCGCCTGTGCGGCTTGCTGCATCGTGGTGATCGTTGCCAGCACCTGCGCCAGGTGCTGTTCCAGCAACTGGCGCCGCTCAGGGGTGGTGGCGTTCCCTTCGCTGCGCAGCCGCGCAAAGGCCTGCATCTGCCCGATGGGCATCTGGGTCTCGCGCAGGCGCAGCAGGAATCCGATCCATTCCATGTCCGACGCCGCATAGCGGCGCTGGCCACCGGGTGCACGGGCTACCGGCGCAATCAAACCGGCGCGCTCGTAGTAGCGCAGGGTGTGTGCGGTCAGGCTGGTGCGTTTGGCGACTTCGGCAATGGTGAGGAGGGATGCCATGGGAACGATTCTGAAAGTTGGAGTGCACTCTAAGTCAAGTGCTGAATCAGTCCATGGTGACGAGGCGCCGCAAAAGGCCATCGTCTAGCCATTTCTCGCTTCCGCAGCCTCGCGACCTTTTGCCACCCGCGTGGCTTGCGAGTAGTCTTTTCAATGCAGCTGCAACGCCTGCAGCACCAGCGAGAACGCGGGTGATGGCTGGCGCCGGCTGGGGTAGTACAGGTGGTAGCCCGCGAACGACGGGCACCAGTCTTCTAGCACCCGCACCAAGCGACCGTCTTCGATGTGGGTGCCCAGCTCGTCCTCGGGCAGTAGCGCAATGCCCAGCCCGGCCAACGCTGCATCGACCTGGGGCGGGGCGGTGTTGAAGATCAGCGGGCCATCTACCCGCACGTTGACCTGTTTGCCCTTGCGCGCAAAGTCCCACACGTACAGGCCGCCCGAGGTCGGCATGCGCTGGTTGATGCAGCGGTGCGCCGTCAGGTTGTGCGGGGTTTTGGGAATGGGATGGGCGGCAAAGTAGCTGGGCGATGCGACCACGGCCATGCGAAGCGGCGGGCCGATGGGCATGGCAATCATGTCCTTGTCGATGGTGTTGCCCAGGCGCACCCCGGCATCGAAACGGTCGGCCACGATGTCGCGAAAGCCGTAGTTCATGTCGAACTCCAGCGTGATGTCGGGGTTGTCGTGCAGCAGCGGCATGAGCTTGGGCAGCAGCGTGGTGTGCATGACGTGATCGCCGCAGGTGATGCGCACAGTGCCTGCGGGTTTGTCGCGCAGTGCGGTCAGGGCATCCAGTTCGGCCTCAATCTCGTCAAAGCGGTGGCCGATGGCGTGCATCAGGCGTTCGCCCGCTGGCGTGGGCGAGACGCTGCGCGTGGTGCGTGTGAGCAGCCGGATCTGCAGGCGCTCTTCGAGGCCACGGATGGTCTGGCTCAGGGCGGACTGCGTGACGCCCAGCGTGGCTGCAGCCCGGGTGAAGCTGCCCTCGCGCGCCACGGTGACAAAGGCCAGCAAGTCGTTCAGGTTGCGTCGCGCCATGGCAGGTTCTGTGGGTTGATTGGTTAGCCATTCTTATAAACCTATTCGTCATTCATTATCTAGTCAGTGCGGCGAGTGCTGGGCAAACTTCTTGCCATGGCACAACGCATCAGCACCCACCCCTTCCAACGCCTTGCCTTCACGGGTGTCGCCGTGGCATTCACCCTGGCAGCTGCGGGGACGCCAGCTACCACCTTTGCACAGCAGGGCTCCATGAAAATTCAACTGCATACCGACGGCGCCATTGCCACCGCCATCCTGGATAACAACGCCGCCACGCGCGATTTTTTGGCCCAACTGCCGTTGTCGCTGACGCTGCAGAACTATGCGGAGATCGAGCGCATTGCCACACTGCCGCGCAAGTTGTCTACCCCGGCCGCATCGACGGGCATGACCCCTGTGACCGGTGACATCGCTTACTACGCGCCGTGGGGCAACCT
>Ga0208124_100147_pt1 | contig 37603 bp, 26 predicted proteins | sample LakWasM104_HOW12_2_FD_183922 | JGI IMG/M metagenome (GOLD analysis project Ga0208124, IMG submission 183922) | Freshwater sediment methanotrophic microbial communities from Lake Washington under simulated oxygen tension - Sediment Metagenome... | ecosystem: Environmental > Aquatic > Freshwater >...
GCATAAGTCTCGTTAAACACTTTAGTGAATAGCCCTTTTTTTGAAATGATTTCTGCGTTGGCATCTAACACGATGACTTTGCTTTTTGGTTTATGCGCTTTGAAGTAACTCGCCACTTGGCAGGCACGCTCGTACGGCCCTGGCGGACAACGATACGGCGCTTTAGGCACGTTCATCACAAACACACCACCATCAGGCATCGCTTCTAATTGTTTGCGTAAATTAACGGTTTGCCAACCGGCTTTCCATGCATGAGGAATCTGCTGTTGAGCTTCAGCGCTCACCAACATTGGCAATGAGTCATAATTAAAATCAACGCCTGGGGCGACGACTAATCTATCGTAACTAAGCTCACCACGCAACATAGTGACTTTTTTAGCAGAAGCGTCAATTGCTGTAACGGTATCTTGCACCCACTTAATACCGTGGTTGCTTTTAAGCGCATCGTAGCCAAAGGTTAGGTCATTGATGCTTTTACTGCCACCTAATACCAAGTTACTTAATGGACATGAGACGAATTGCGAGTTAGGCTCAACCACAAGCACTTCAATGGAGCCCAAACTCCAAAGCCGTAAGTACTTAGCGACTGTAGCACCAGCGTAGCCACCACCGATAACGACAACACGGCCGATTGGAGGTTTAGTTGCACGTGCGAAACCACTCTTGCTAACAACTAAAGCACCAGCTGCACCTGCAAACTTAATAAAATCGCGTCGATTAAACTGATTAGTATTACTCATGGTCAGCCTTTAATATTTGTGATTTTAGCGCGGTGGTTACGACACGTTTTTGTTGCGAAAAATGCTCTGCAAGTTGATTGATTTCATCTACCGTTAAACCTTTAGCGTGATGATGCATCACCGTGGCTTTGCGGCTACCATCCTTAAAACCTAGCATTTTTTCTGTGAATTCTGCAGGTGCCATGCCCGACAATACTGCATTTGCGCCATCGTCACCGCTAGCTGCAACTGAATTTCCTTGTGTACCATGACATGCCGCACATGAAGCCGCTAACTGTCGTATATGGATGCTTTGGACGTTTGAAAAAGCAGAAACCTCAGCTGCATGACCAATTAGTGGCGTGCAAACTGAGGTTATCAGTAGTAAAGCTAGAAAAGCTGAATCTTTAAACCAAGAATTTTTAAACCAAATGTTTTGTATAGATTTCATGGTATTTTGCAGAAAATTCAAAACACCATTCTAATTGGTTTTTTTACTTTGCGTGTGTGACTATAGATAAAATATAGTAGTCACCCTAACGCATTAAATTAGAAGCATTTTTCGTCTTGGCAGCCGTCATCTTTAACGCCTACAGATTCCATTAACTTCACCATATCAGGTTGTCCTTGGTCACGGAAATAACGAATCAGAGAAACATCGCCTTTTAATTTTAAGTTCACATTAACGCCGCTTTCAGCTAAAAATTTAATCAGTGCAACATTACCGCTAAATGCTGCCATGTGGAAAGCTGTATTCTCGCTAGCTGGATGCACGTAGTCTTTATCTGCGCCTTTAGCGATTAAATATTTCACAGTATCTAAGTTACCGTGCGAAGCAGCCATTTGTAGAGGCTCCCAGGCAAAAAACTTTTGGTTTACTAGTTTTGGGTCAGCTTCCATATATTTTTTGACAACTTTAGTGTTCCCTGTACTAAGTGCGTCAGTTAAATCTAGATATTCTTCATCGGTAAGCGCAAAACTATTGAGTGAAAAACTTAAGGCTACCATTGCTAATATTGCTTTAAACATATTCATGCTAATTAATCTCCAAACTTCTAGTTAATGTGTTTTTTTAAATTACCCAACATACTTTCTTGCATTACGGAACATCCGAATCCAAGCACTATCTTCACTATCACCGCAACGCTGCCATGTGTTTTGCACATTTCGAATCACCCGTTCAGGATGTGGCATCATAATACTAAAACGTCCATCTGTGCTGGTTAATCCAGTGATCCCTTGTGGAGACCCGTTTGGATTAAACGGATAGCTTGTCGTTGGCGTTGACGCATGGTCAATAAAGCGCATCGTCACCAGTTTTTTAGCTAACACGTCATTGACTGCGGAATTTTCAGAAGGTTCTTTGAACTCTGTAAATCCTTCACCATGCGCCACAGCAATTGGCATTTTGCTACCAGCCATGCCGTTAAAGAATAATGATGGTGACTCTAGAACTTCGACCATCGCTAGTCTAGCTTCAAATTGCTCAGATTTGTTTTTTACAAAATGTGGCCAATGTGCCGCGCCTGGAATAATGCTTTGTAAATTACTCATCATTTGGCAACCGTTACACACGCCTAATGCGAAGCTATCGGTACGATTGAAGAAAGCTGAAAACTCATCGCGTGCACGTGAGTTAAACAAGATAGATTTTGCCCAACCCTCACCTGCACCTAATACATCACCATATGAGAAACCACCACAAGCCACAACCCCTGCAAAATCTTTAAGTGAAACTCTGCCTGCAATGATGTCACTCATGTGTACGTCATAGCTTGCAAAGCCAGCACGGTCAAATGATGCGGCCATTTCTACATGACCATTGACGCCCTGCTCACGCAGAATTGCCATTTTAGGACGTGCGCCAGTCGAAATGTAAGGTGCAGCAATATTTTCATCTGGCTTGTAAGTAAGCTCTACAAATAACCCACGATTTTTTTCGTCTAATATGCGGTCAAACTCTTGCTGTGCACAAACTGGATTATCACGTAGCTTTTGCATTTGATAAGTAGTTTCAGACCACATGCGATGTAAGTTAACGCGTGTATCTGTGAATACTACTTTGCCATGCTGTTTAATTTCAATTTGATTACCAGTGACAACTTCACCAACAATATGCGCTAAACCATTAAACTGATTAACGATAACGTCTGCATCTGCCGCTGCTACTTGAATCACAGCACCTAATTCCTCGTTATACAATGCGCTCGCTACATCGCCTTGCAAGGCTGAAATATCTGCATTTAAACCGCAATGACCAGCAAACGCCATTTCAACCAAAGTGGTAAATAAACCACCGTCTGAACGGTCATGGTAAGCTGAAATTTTGCCCGCTTTATTCAGTTGTTGAATGGTATTAAAGAAATGCTTCAGTTGTGCTGCATCATCCACATCTGGGGCTACATCACCCACCACACCATAAACCTGTGCCAAGCTTGAACCACCCATACGGTTTTTGCCTGCGCCTAAATCAATCAAGATTAACTTAGATGCCACTTCTGTTTGCAATTGCGGCGTTAAAGTTTTACGTGCATCTGGCGTCGTTGCAAAAGCGGTCACTACTAATGAAATCGGTGAGGTGACGGCTTTACTTACAACTGTATTATTAGCACCGTTTTCGTTCCAGACGGTTTTCATCGACATTGAGTCTTTACCTACAGGAATACTTACGCCTAATTGTGGGCAAAGTTCCATACCGACTGCTTTTACTGTTTCAAACAAAGCGGCGTCTTCACCTGCATGGCCAGCTGGCGCCATCCAGTTGGCTGATAGTTTCAATACGCTTAAATCATCAATCAAACAGGCTGCGATATTGGTAATCGACTCTCCAATTGCCATGCGACCCGATGCTGGAGCATTGATTAAAGCCAACGGTGCTTTTTCACCTATTGCGAATGCTTCACCTACGTAAGTTTCATAGCCAGCAAGCGTTACAGCAACGTCTGCCACTGGCACTTGCCATGGCCCTACCATTTGCTCACGCGCCACTAAACCTGTCACTGAACGATCACCAATGGTAATCAAGAAAGTTTTATCCGCTACACCAGGTAATCTCAATACGCGAGCTGCAGCATCTTTTAAATCGATTTTGCTGGTATCAAAAGCCTGTAATTGTTTAGTCGCACTTTTGACATCGCGTGTCATTTTTGGCGGTTTACCGAGCAATACCGACATATCCATATCCACTGGATTATTGTCAAAATGTGTATCAGCAACAGTTAGATGACGCTCTTCAGTAGCAATACCCACGACTGCAAATGGGCAACGCTCACGCTCACAAATAGCTTTAAAGCGTGGCAAGTCTTCTTGCGCAATCGCCATGACATAACGTTCTTGCGCTTCATTGCTCCACAATTCACGTGGTGACATACCCGGCTCTTCATTATGCACGTCACGCAATTGGAAAGTCGCACCTACACCAGCATCATTCACTAGCTCTGGGAAAGCGTTCGAAATACCGCCTGCACCTACATCATGAATGCTCAAAATCGGGTTGGCATCGCCTAGTTGCCAGCAGCGGTCAATCACCTCTTGTGCTCTACGCTCTAGCTCTGGATTACCCCGTTGCACTGAGTCAAAGTCCAAGTTTTCAATATTGCTACCAGTATCCATACTTGATGCCGCGCTACCGCCAAGGCCAATCAACATCGCTGGACCGCCGAGCTGCACTAAAGCTGCCCCTGCTGGGATTGGATTTTTCTTAGCATGTTTTGCGGAAATGTTACCTATACCACCAGCTAACATAATTGGTTTATGGTAACCGCGCACTTCGGCTTTTCCATTTGAATCCAGTGACTCCAACTCAAATGTACGGAAATAACCTGCAATATTAGGGCGACCAAACTCATTGTTATACGCCGCGCCACCAAGTGGACCGTCAATCATAATCTGGAATGGTGAAGCGATACGGCTAGGACGACCGTAATCGTTAGCTTCCCAAGGCTGCCCAAAATTTGGAATATTTAAGTTAGATACTGAAAAGCCAGTCAACCCCGCTTTAGGTTTAGAACCGCTGCCAGTTGCACCTTCATCACGAATCTCGCCACCCGCGCCCGTTGCCGCACCCGCAAACGGTGAAATCGCCGTTGGATGGTTATGTGTTTCCACCTTCATTAAATAATGCATTTCTTCTTCAACAAAGCTATATGCGCCATTTTCACGTGGGTAAAAACGCTTGGTTTTTTCGCCAGAATTCTGACCTTCAACAATAGAAGAGTTATCTGAATAAGCCACCACAGTACTACCGGGGTTCAACTTATGCGTATTACGTATCATGCCAAATAGCGATATTTCTTGCTGCGCACCATCAATCACCCAATCCGCATTAAAAATCTTATGGCGGCAATGTTCCGAGTTTGCTTGTGCAAACATCATCAACTCAACATCGGTTGGGTTACGACCCATGCGCAAAAAGTTTTCTAGTAAGTAATCTACTTCATCAGGTGATAGCGCTAAACCTAATGCCGAGTTTGCTTGTACAAGCGCCTGTTTACCGCCTTGCAGAATATCTACCGTGCTAAGCGGCTTAGGCGCATCGGCGTGATACAGCTTGGCGGCATCGTCTAAACTCGCAAACACCATTTCCGTCATGCGGTCGTGAATCAATGGTAAAAGCTGCTGACGCTCTTCTTGCGTTAATTTTTCACCATTTTTGGTTTGTACAAAATAGGCAATGCCGCGCTCTACACGTTGTACAGCCTCTAAGCCACAGTGTTTAACAATATCAGTCGCGCGTGAAGCCCAAGGTGAAATCGTGCCGATCCGAGGTATAACTAGAAGCAACTCACCCTGAGGATCTTCGGCTTGCATCGTCGGGCCGTAAGTCAAAATCTCTTTCAGAGTACTTTGCTGCACATCATTTAATGCAACATCAGCCCAGATAAAATGGCGAAACTCAGCATAGAAATGCTTAATATTTGCAGCATTTTGACTGATTTGAGATTGGATCTTCTCGATACGAAATTGAGATAAAGCGGCGCTGCCACGCAGGCAAGCCATTTGTGTGTGGGCTTTAGATTGAGTCATTGAAGTTCAGCTAAACAGACGATTTTCGAAAGCGTAATTCTATCAGATTGGAGGCAATTAAGCCTCAAAAAAACTCGGTTGGATTATGCATTAGCCATTGTGGCTGCATACAACCACCAAAACTATCTAACAACCAATAATTGGCTGCTTACAACCAGTTATTGATGTTGAAATTTTTTAAATGAATATAACTAATTGTTTTAAATAGATAAATGTTTGGGTATGCATCTTGCTGAAAGCACCTTTGCAATTAAATTAATCATTAAAGAATTAATTAACTCAAAATTTAGGGGATTTAAACAGTGGTCACACAAAATAGCTATACACGCATTAATAATAAAATACACCTTGCCGTTTTAGCAGCGTTGCCCGTGCTGGCATTGGCTTCACTAGACGCCAGCGCGGCATGTACTGGCAGCATCGCCAGCCCAGTATCCTCAGCCATTACTGTGCAATGTAATGGTGTTGGTACTGATGGCAATATTACCAATACAAGCAGCACAACTTATAACGACACAACAAGCACAACAACCGCTGGTAACAATGCCTTGATTCAGTTTGACGGCCAAGGCAGAACACTGACCAACACAGGCAACATTATCAATAACCGTGAGATTACAGGCACAACTGGTGCACGCGGTCGCACTGCAGTATTGATGGGAGCCGCTACATTAAATGCAGGCTCTGGAACTGTATTTACAACCAATTTACCAACAACTGGCGTAACGACCGTGACCCTCAATGCGGCACCAACAGCCGCTTATGTGGGACAAACAGTTGTATTTGGTCGTTACAATGCGGCTGAGGGTGATTTTGCTGCTGGTGTAACACGCATTATTACTGCAGTAGATGTCGTGGCTAAAACCATTACTTTTGCAGATGCGCTTCCAGCTGATTTTGCTGGTACTGCCAACACTGATCCAGCTGGCTACAAAGTTGTTTCTAACTATGGCGTAACTAGCATTGTGAATGGTGAAACTTACAATAATGTCATCAATAACTCAGGCACCATTTCAAGCCGAATTACTGCGACAGAAATTAACGCAGATAAAACAGGAACGGGTCCGTTTGCCTCAGTCTCAAATACTGCAGCGGTTAAAGGCATCACAATGTCGGTTGAAGGCGACTATCTGATTAATAATGCCGCAACTGGTGTCATTAGCGTTAAACATGATGGTATTGGCGCAGCATATGCAATTGAAGAAGGCGGTGCAGTTGAGGGATTAGTCGTGAATAACGCGGGTATCATTAGCGCTGAACGCACGGCTGCACTTACTTTAGTCAATAACAGCGCGACTGGAAATCCAACGGCAACAGCAGTCATTGGTGGCAATACCTACTCAGCGCAAACAGTTGCACTTGTCAACGCCATTAACACACAAGAAGAAGCTGAGGAGTTCACACTCAACAATAGTGAAACAGGTATCGTACGCGCTACTGGCGATTATGCCGCTGCAATTTACATGCGTGCTGGTGAGAAAACTATTGTGAATGAAGGTTTAATTGAATATGTAGGCAGCAAAGGTTTTGCGATTGGTGCCGTGTCTGACCCCGGAGCAGTTCGCACATTAGAGCTAGAAAATGCTGAAACAGGCATTATTAAAGGCGATATTTTAGTGACTAGTGGCAATGCCTTACGTTGGTATCTACTCAGCACAGAAGGCGGCACGGCGGGTAAGGACAGTCGCTTGAACATCAACAGTCATTATGGTCAGTCTGACAGCAAAATCGAGAATGCGGGTCAGATTATTGGTAATTTATATTTCAGCAATGGCACGCATATTCTTACCAACGAAGAAACAGGGGTGATAACAGGTAATATTGATTTAGATCAGCGTAATACTTACAGTGCAAGTGGCAACGGCACATTACTTGGTACAAAAGATTTTACCTTTGAAAATGCTGGTACCTACGCAGGCAATATTACGATTAGAACTGCCGCTAACAGTAGCGCAACTTTAATTCCAACAATCACTGGTAGCGGTGCTGGATCTTCTTTAGCATCACCATCAACAAATATTGCTGGCATGGGCAGTATATTAACCATTGATGCTACCGCTGGTGCGGGAACTGTCACAGTTGCGCCAAAAACTTTAGTGACGGTAAAAGCAGGCGAGTATTTTAAAGTAGCCGATACGGTCACTTTAGCTGGAGGTGCTGTTACACCTGTCGTTGATAGCATTAACACGCCATTGGTCAACTGGACGATCACAACTAACGCAAGTAATAATTTGGTGATTGGTGTTGATACCTTGAATAGTGCAACGACGATTGCTGGCGTTAGCGCAAGCAGTGCCGTTGCAATTGATGCTTTAATGAACAGTAACGCATCAACTATTGGCGGTGCGTTGCAATCCCCAACCATCACCACCACTCAACTTAACACAGCTGGACAGCAACTATGTCCAGAAGCTAACAATGCTTCCATGCAAGCGACCATTGCTGCAGTTGACCATGTTTCGGCCTTAATCGTTAACCATCAAGATGAGATTCGCCTTGCTAGCTCTGAAAATAGCGGCATTTCAACAGGTGAGAGCGCACAGGGTACCAGCATTTGGATGCAAGGTTTTGGTTTTAAAGGCGACCAAAATGAGCGCAAAGGCATTGATGGGTACACCGCCAACACAGGTGGTTTTGCAGTGGGTGCCGATACTGTTGTTGGCAATGGTGATTTTCGTGTAGGCGGCGCAATAGGTTATGCGTCAACTGGTATTGATGGCGAGGGTGTCACTCAAGCAAACCGCACGGATATTAACAGCTACCAAGGCACGTTATATGGTTCTTGGAACGCGGGTGCGTGGTATTTAGATGCAGCGCTAGGCTACGGCAAACACCAATATGACACCAAACGGTTTGTTAGCTTAGTCAATGCTTCAGTCACAGGCTCGCACGATGCAAACCAATACTTAGCAAAAATTGGCGGCGGCTATCCTATGCAAGTAGGCAAAGTCACCATTACGCCGATGGCATCACTCACTTACATTAAATTAGACCAAAGCGGCTATACCGAAAAAGACCCTAGCAACTCAGGCGCTGCTTTAAATGTAGATAGCGTCGATAGTGATTCATTTCGCTCAGGCTTAGGTGCAAAAATTTCAGCACCATTATCTAGCGGTAAAGTTAAAACTACTGCAGATGCACGCTTAATGTGGAACCACGAGTTTGCTGACACAAATCAAGACATTGCAGCAAGATTTGCTGGCGGTACTAGCTTTACCACTAAAGGCATGAGCCAAGCGCGCGACTCTGCTAACATTGGTTTAGGCCTAAATTTTATTGCGGATAATCATCAGAACCTATCAGTGAATTATGATGCTGAAGTAAAAAGTGGTTATATTGGACATACTGCATCGGTTAAATTGAGAATTGATTTCTAATCGATTCATCATGCAAATAAAGTAATTTAAGCAATAAAAATAGCCGAGCTTGCCTCGGCTATTTTTTCATACGCCGTCATGTTTTTCAAAATAGAATATGGATGGAACGAAGAGAGTGAGTATGTTTTGGAAAAGGCGTTTATTGGTGATTTTGTATGTTTTATTAAGCGCTTGCAGCTCAATAGACACCCATGAGCATGCCAACCAACTTGCACAACATAGTGGTTTAATAAAGCACTCAACAACAATTGATGGTTTTGTATTAACAGCTTATGTGCGTTTAAATAATCCTAAGCTGCCTATTAACGTTTATATCGAAGGTGATGGTCTAGCTTGGTTTTCTCACTACCAACTCTCGACCGATCCCACACCCCGCGAAGCAATCGGCTTAGCGCTTGCCGCACAGGATAATGCAAGCAATGTGCTGTACTTAGCAAGACCATGCCAGTTTAATGACTTCAAAACCATCCCATGTGACAGCACATACTGGTCAAACAAGCGCTTTTCACAGAAAATAATTAACGTGATGAATGATGAGTTGGAGACATTTATCAGCGCTGACAACTCACAGAAAATACACTTAACTGGCTACTCTGGTGGAGCCGCAATTGCTGTACTCTTAGCTGCGCAACGTAATGACGTGCTCAGTCTAAGAACCGTCGCTGGCAACCTAGACCAGTCGTATGTAAATCAATTTCACCATGTCAATTTAATGCCAGAGTCGCTTAACGCAATAGATGTCGCCAATAAAATAAGTAGTATCCCACAACTACATTTTGTAGGAGTAAATGACAAAGTAATTCCGCAGGAGGTAGCAAAACGTTTTATTAAACAACAGGAATCCGCACAACAAAAAACCGCGCATTGCGCGGCTATTGTAGAATTTGATGCCGAGCACCAAAAAGGTTGGATTACACAATGGCAAAAGCTTTTACAGCAAGCTTTCCCCTGCTAACTATTACAGTGCCCCAAACACTTTTTTCAACAAACTACTCGCCTGACCAACAGGGTCTTGGCGAATGGCGGCCTCTTCTTTAGCGATCATCAAGTACACGCCATCTAGCGCTTTATTAGTGACATATTGCTCGATTTTGGCATCTTCTTTTTTCACCACGCCATATTTGCTGCCCATTTCAGCATATTTGTTATAAGTTTCAGCTAGTTGCACTTTTTCGGTAGCTTTCGTCACAATTGGTAAAAACTTCTCTGCCATTTGTGCTGATGTAGTCTTTTTAAAATATTGTGTAGCAGCATCTTGCGGGCCTGTCAGAATTGCCTTGGCATCTGCCACTGACATTTTTTTGATTGAGTCTATAAGCAAAGTCTTAGCTTCTGGCACAGCCGCTTCTGCTGCACGGTTCATTTTGAGGACGAGTTCATCAGATTGCTTGCCCATACCCATCATTTTCATGACTTTTTCAACTTTTTTCAGTGAGCTTGGTAGTGGAATTTTGACTTCTTTATTACCCAAGAAACCATCTGTAGCGCCCAGTGTACTTACCGCCTTACCCACGCCTTGCGTAAGTGCTTCTTTCAGGCCACCACTAGCTTCGGTGTTACTTAAATCGCTAATACTTAGCGCGTTTGCGTGAGTTGCAAATAGAATAAAACCTAAGGTTGCTAGTAATTGTCGCATATTGATCTCCAGTGAATGACGTGCAACATAAGCATAACCCTAAATGGTAGCTTTTGCATGTGGCTAACCATAATTTACGTTTGCTTATTTGGACATACTTTCATTCACACGTACCACAAAAAGACAATGCACTGGGAGCCAGATATATATATTGGCTTCCAGGGCAGTGCTTATTAAGACGTCTTAAGACATCTAAATGTTAGATTTAGCTTTTTACATGCCAAATATTCTTTGCATAATCGCCAATCGCGCGGTCACTTGAGAATTTAGCCATATTTGCCACGTTTAATATGGCTAAACGTGTCCATTCGTCTTGATGTTGATATAGCTTGCCAACTCTATCTTGCGTTTCGATATAGCTCGCGTAGTCTGCGAGCAACAAGTATTGGTCGCCATTTTTCAGCAGGTTATCAATAATCGGCTGATAACGGTTTGGTTCTTCAATTGAGAAGAAGCCGTTAGCAATCATATCTAGCACTTGTTTGAGTTCTGGGTTGCTATGGTAGTAATCATAGGGGTTATAGCCACTGGCTTTTACTTCCGCTACTTGCGGTGTAGTTAAGCCGAAAATAAAGATATGCTCTTCGCCGACTTCTTCCATAATCTCAACGTTTGCACCATCTAAAGTACCAATGGTCAGCGCACCGTTTAGCGACATTTTCATATTACCAGTGCCACTTGCCTCGGTGCCTGCGGTTGAAATTTGCTCGGATAAATCACTGCCTGGGAATAAAATCTCAGCTGCTGAAACTTCATAGTTCGGATAGTAAACCACCTTCAGTTGGTCGCCTACAGCCACGTCTTCATTGATGATAGCAGCTACATCATTGATTAAACGAATGATTTGTTTCGCCATCCAATAACCTGGTGCCGCTTTACCTCCAAAAATCACTGTGCGTGGCGTAATACCTTTTTCGCCGTTACGAATGCGGTTATACAAAGTAATCACATGCAATACGTTCAACAATTGACGTTTATATTCGTGAATACGCTTAATTTGCACGTCAAACAGGCTGTTGACGTTTAATTTAATACCAGTTTTTTGTTCAATTTTAGCGGCTAATCTAGCTTTATTCGCATGCTTTACCGCTGCGAATGCTTTTCTGAACTCTGCATCATTAGCTAGAGGCGTGATTTTTTTGATTTGCGTTAAATCTCTTTTAAAGCCTTTACCAATCACCTTTTCTAACAAAGCTGTTAAACCAGGATTTGCCTGATTCAACCAGCGACGCGGCGTAATACCATTGGTGACATTGGTCATTTTTCCTGGGTAAATACGGTCAAAATCTGCAAATAAGTGCTGTCTCAATAACTGGCTATGCAATGCAGCTACACCGTTTACGGTATGGCTACCTACCACTGCCAAATGCGCCATGCGCACACGACGACCATTTGACTCATCAATAATTGAAACACGTTTCAACAACTCAGGGTCACCTGGGAAGTGATGGTTAACCATGTGCAAGAATTCAAAGTTAATCTTGTAGATAATCTCTAAATGGCGCGGTAACAGGCGTCCAAACAAATCAACGCTCCAGGTTTCTAACGCCTCTGGCATGAGCGTGTGATTAGTGTACGCAAAAATCTTAACAACTAGTTTCCATGCAAAATCCCAATCTAATTTATGCACGTCTACTAATTGATACATCATCTCCGCCACACCAATTGAAGGGTGTGTATCGTTGAGTTGAATCGCAATTTTATCTGGCAGAATATTCCAATCTGCCTGTTTCTTCATTTCATGCGTACTTAAGAAGCGACGTAAAATATCTTGAATTGACGCTGAAACAAAGAAGTATTGCTGTTTCAAACGTAACTCTTTGCCCAATACTGAAGCATCGTTTGGATATAAAACCTTAGAGATACTTTCAGTCTCGTTTCTCTCTTGTACGGCTTGCTCAAAATTACCGTCATTAAAATGGCGTAAATCAAATTCACGCGCGGCTTTGGCTGACCATAAACGCAAACTGTTAACCGTTTCGCCACCATAGCCTGGCACTGGCATATCGTATGCCATGGCGACTACGTGTTCTGCATCAATCCAATGCTGCGAGCCTTCTCCGCAAACAACATGTCCATAAAACTTAATGTCATAGGTCGCTTCTGGACGTTGAAACTCCCAATTATTGCCGTAGCGCAACCAGTTATCTGGGTTCTCTACCTGCTGACCATTCTCAATGGTTTGTTTAAACATACCGTATTCATAACGGATCCCATAGCCTGTCGCCGGAATACCCATGGTTGCCATAGAATCTAAGAAACAAGCCGCAAGACGACCCAAACCACCATTACCTAGTGCAGCATCTGTTTCCATCTCTACAGTATTTTCTAAATCACGCCCTAAAGCGGATATCCCATCTTTAAGCTCTTTATTTATGCCCAAGTTTAGTGCGGCATTACTTAACATACGCCCGATTAGGAACTCTAGTGATAAATAATAAACACGCTTAGGGTCATCGCGATAATAAGATTCAGCTGTTTTTACCCAACGTTCAACTACATGATCGCGCACTGTATAGCTGGCTGCATCGTACCAATCTCTTGGAGTAGCGGCGGCGTTAGTTTTGAAACTAGAAAAAATGAGGTGATTTTGTAAAGCTTGATCTATCGGTGTGAGCTTAGGCACTATGCCTGACTTAATCGCTTTCGGCTTTGTAGTTGGTTTAGCAGTAGTGGCTGTTTTACTCACCCGTTTAGGTTTAGCAGCTGTGGTTAATGTGTCTTTTGCAATTGATGTAGTAGCTTTAGGCTTGGCTGGCGTTTTCATTTGCTGAACTCATTTAGTAATGTATGTATATGTATTCTAGCAAAGAATATGCCATGTTAATGCTGCTTATTTATCAGCTTTTTAACTTTAATTTAGCACCAGCTTTAATATTAATGACTTTTAAATTGATCGCTAACTGTTACATACTTTTATATCATTCCAAATTGAGTTGGTCATACTTAAACCCTGGCGACACTTTGATGGCTTTAAGTACCGATAATTTAATTGCCGCATGCCCTAACACGGTTTGAAGGTTATACAGCGCCGTTAATTCTAAGCGCACACTGATTGCGCCAAACTCCACCTCAGCGACTTGGCAACCTTCGCAATACACAATTCTGCAACCTTCAGCACCAGCAAGCACAATCTTTTTGCAATCTTCGTCTTCTCTCATCACCATTTCCAATCACCGTTAGTTTGAAGGTAAGCTAAATTAGCTTAAGTTAAAAAAAGTGACCGGCTGACATGAATAAATTCAATGCGGTCATAAAGATAATACAAGGAGATGCACGTTGCCGTGCAGTTACAGCTTTATAGATTGATTCGCATCAACCTAGTATTTAAGCACTGTGTTAGTCAGCACTTAAATTCGGTTTGAGTAATATTCAACAACTTGCTGAACATCAATCGGAAAAGGTACTTGGTCAGCATCGGGCAAACGCGCTACTTTGATACGTTTATCAGCCGCATCCCATTGCAACCAATCTGGACGGTCTAATACTGGTTTAGCTAGCGTTTCAATTACTAGTGGTATTTTCAAACTAGTCACTTTAAGTGAAATTTCATCAGCTAATTTCACGCGAATCGATGGAATATTCACTGACCTACCATTCAAAATAACATGCCCATGTGTGACTAATTGGCGGGCTGAGATGACGGATGGCGCAAAGCCAGCTCTAAAAATTACGTTATCTAGGCGGCGTTCTAATAATTGTAAAAAGTTATCGCCAGTCGGCTCACTACCTTTACGCGCTTCGATAATTAAGCGACGCATTTGGCGCTCAGTTAATCCATAGTTAAAACGCAACTTTTGCTTTTCTTGCAGTTTCACACCGTAGTCAGACTTACGGCGGCGCGTAGCCTTCATGCCATGCTGACCTGGAGGCGTAGGTCTAGCTTCAATGGTTTTGCGTGATAGGCCTGGCAAATCAACACCTAATGAACGCATAATTTTTAATCTTGGACCTGTTAACCGTGACATGTTTTCTTTCTATTTTCTTTAAATTTGTGACTTCGTCTATTTTTAATGACTACTTTGCATGGAAAATTAATGCAGTGATTCGCTTAACGGCGTTGCATCTATCAAGCTGGCTTGTTGCTCACGCACTATTTCATCCCACTGATACACCAAACGTTTCGCAACCTCAGTCACTAACTTTGATTCAGCATATTGTGGTGCCGTAAGCTTGTGCGCCAAGTCTGCAACCAGCATCGCCAGATCAGCGGATGGATGCACAATAAATTGTGAACTCACGCAGCAAATTGCCGCCATCACTGCATTTGCGTTAGGCAAATCCGGATCGAACTCCCCAACACCATACTGCTGCTGAGCGCTATTTAGCTGTTTATTGCAATTTGCCATGCTAGTCTTTCGCTACTTAAATATCATGATTAAATGATAATGATTCTTATTTACAATGTCAACATTTAATATTGAATTTATTTAATTACCCAAATAATATTTTATTTGCTTTTTATGATGGTTATCATATATGATGATCGTCATGAATGAAAATATGACTAAACGCAATCCCTCTAACCGTAAGGAAATTACACATACGCGCATTGTGGAAACCGCTGCGCGCGCAATCCGTAGAAGTGGTTACGATGGCACGGGCGTAGCCGACATTATGAAAGAAGCAGGCCTCACACATGGCGGTTTTTACGCACATTTTGCATCTCGTGATGCAATGCTCGCAGAAGCAGCAGATCAAGCTGGAGAAGAGACAATTGCAATTGCAAAAAGAATATTTGCTGAAATCCCCGGCGAGGAGGCATTGCAGGCCCTGATGCATGTTTATTTATCAAATGAACATATGACTAATATTGAAACAGGGTGCTCTTTAGCCGCCCTAGGTTCAGAAATGCCGCGCCAAGCACCAGAGGTAAGAAAAGCCTCGACTTGCCGTATTAAGGAAATGATAGCGCTTATAAAAAGTCGATTATCAGGCCGCCAATCAAATACATATCAACAATCACTTGTCATGTTATCAACCATGGTAGGGACTTTGTTATTAGCTCGTGCGGTAGAAGACCCTGAACTAAGCCAAGATTTTCGCCAAGCAGCTTTAAAACACTTCGATGCTAAAGAATGATTAATTTCTAGTTGATGTACTTTGGCTTTTTTTTGGCCTTAAATATGATGTTCATCATATTTTATAGTATGTTTTATTAATTTTGAATATTAAAAAGGAGATAGATATGAAAAGCAAGATCGCAATTGTGACAGGTGCATCGTCTGGAATCGGCGCTGCTACAGCAGAGTTACTCGCAAATTCAGGTTATAAGGTTTACGGAACAAGTCGTAAGGGAGCGCAAGGCGCCCAACGCCCATACAAGATGATTGCGTTAGACGTAAATAGCGAAGAATCTATAGAAGCTGCCTTGAAAGAAGTAGTGCAAACTGAAGGCAGAATTGATCTAGTGGTTAATAACGCAGGTTTCGGTGTAGCGCCAGGTGGAGCAGAAGAAAGTTCAATTGAACAAACCAAAATGATTTTTGATACCAATTTTTTTGGCATTGTCAGAATGACACGCGCTGTTGTGCCCTATATGAGAAAACAGGGCGAAGGTCGCATCATCAACATCGGCTCCATTCTTGGGCTGATACCAGCACCATATATGGCAACTTATGCGGCTACTAAACATGCCGTCGAGGGATTTTCTGAATCGCTAGACCATGAGCTCAGAACAAGAGGCATTCGTGTTTCTGTGATTGAGCCTGGCTATACCAATACGCAGTTTGAAGCGAACACGCTAGAAGTTGATGCCAAATTAGATGAATACACAACTGCTCGAAAAGCCCTTGCAAAATTAATTAAAGTGGCTGTTGCAAGTGGCGATGACCCAAAAGTCGTCGCCAATGTTGTTTTGAAAGCGGCTAATGCCGAACATCCAAAGCTTCGTTACGCTGCCGGAAAATTAGCGCGCCGCTTGAGTTTCCTGAGAAGATTTGCCCCTGCTGCATTAGTAGATATCGGCATTCGTAAAGAGTTAAAACTAGACTCACTCGATAAGATAGCTACCCAACCATAGGAGGCAATCATGAAATTTTTATCTTTTTATCGACTTTCAGTACTCACTTCAATCCTATTTATATTGTTGGCTACCATCTTAATGTTTGCACCAGATAAGATGCTAGCAAGCTGGGGGGTGGAGTTAACAATCGCGTCAGGTTTACTTGCAAGACGAATAGCAGCGCTTTATACAGGTCTTGCTGTGATGTTTTTCATGGTTAGAAATGCAGAACATTCGACAACTCGTACAGCGCTTATCTACGGAATGATAACGTCATGCATGATATTAGCGCTCCTCGGTGTGTATGAGTTTTCAATAGGGCATGCAACTAGCGGCATCTTGTCTGCCGTTTTCATAGAAGTTGTATTAAGCTTATTATTCATGATTGTCTGTTGTTCTGGCAATAAATCAAATAGCCGAAACAGTAGTGCTAAGGGCAAAGCTGATAGGAGATGAAAACATAATGAAAGCACTAATCTTAAAGCGTTATGGCAAGTCCGATCAGCTCGCGTTCGCTGACATTCCTCGGCCTACGATCAAGCCAGACGAAATGCTCGTTCAGGTTCTTGCCGCTGGCCTGAATCCGATAGACAACGTGATTCCAAAAGGAACGTTCAAGCCCATCCTTAAGTTTAAGCTACCAGCTACGATGGGCAGCGACTTGGCGGGTATCGTAGTGGAGGTGGGAAACCGCGTCACACGTTTTAAACCGGGCGATGCAGTTTATGCCAGTATCTTCGACCTAGGCACAGGTGCGCTAGCTGAATTTGCTGTTGTGCCCGAGAGCGCTGCCGCGATCAAACCAGCGAATCTGGACTTTGTACAAGCAGCTTCAATCCCGATGGTAGGACTCACATCGTGGCAAGCTCTTAAAGAACGAGCACATCTCAAGCCCGGCCAGAAGGTATTCATCCCTGCTGGTTCAGGGGGTATAGGCACGTTCGCAATCCAGCTTGCAAAATATCTCGGTGCAAAGGTGGGGACGACGACCAGTACGGCTAATGTGAACCTAGTTCAGCGCCTCGGTGCCGATGAGGTGATTGATTACAAGAAGCAGGAGTTCGAGAAAGTGCTCCAGGGCTATGATGTGGTGCTTGGCACCCTCAGGGGTGACGTGATCGAAAAATCTCTTAGCATTTTGAAACCCAAGAGCATTATCGTCTCGCTCATTGGTCCTCTAGACGCGGCGTTCGCTCGCGCCAGAGGCATGAACTTCCTCATGGCATTCGTGTTTGGGCTGATGAGTGCTAAGATTATTCGCCAAGCTAAGAAGCGCGGTATCGAATATTCATTCCTGTTCGTACATCCTGATGGGCGCCAACTCGCTGAAATAAGTAAGCTTCTCGATGCGGGACATATCCAACCAGTCATTGATAAGGTATTTCCGTTTAATGAAGCAATAGAGGCGCTTGCTTATCTCGAAGAAGGCCGGGCAAAAGGTAAGGTAGTGGTAAGGATTATTTGATTACTTCTAATTACTGACTATTGTTAACGGCAGAAAAAAGCCCGCACAACTTACGTTGCGCGGGCTTTTGTCATGCTTAACTTTTTATTACCTAATGTACTAACTAAAGCCTAGCTAATTAAACTATTCATACGTTTAACAAAGCTTGCAGGGTCATTCAGCGTTCCGCCTTCAGCTAACAGAGCTTGGTCGAACAATACAAAAGCTAAATCACTAAACACGGCATCAGCGGCTTCTGCCTCAAGACGTTTAACCAATTTATGCGCTGGGTTGATCTCCAAGATAGGCTTAGCATCTGGCGTATTTTGCCCCGCCGCTTTTAACATACGCGCCAAGTTGCCTGATAAATCATTGGCATCGCTCACTAAACATGCTGGTGAATCAGTTAAGCGATGCGTCACGCGCACATCTTTCACTTGATCGCCCAGTGAGTTTTTAATCTTCTCAACCAAGGTTTTAGCTTCTTCTTCAATTTTCTTTTGAATCTCTTTTTCAGTGTCTGATTCAAGCTTGCCAAGATCCAAATCACCTTTAGCGATAGACTGTAATTTCTTACCTTCAAATTCAGTCAGGCTACCAAGCAACCATTCGTCCACACGGTCAGACATCAGTAATACTTCAATGCTTTTTTTGCGGAAAATCTCTAAATGCGGGCTGTGTTGCGCTGCGGCAAAGCTTTCAGCAGTAATGTAATAAATCACATCTTGCTCAGGCTGCATACGTGCGATGTAGTCTTTTAGCGAAACTTCTTGAACGTCAGTATCAGCCTTGGTTGAGGCAAATCTTAACAAGCCAGCAATTTTGTCTTTATTTGCAAAGTCTTCACCTGGACCTTCTTTCAATACACGGCCAAACTCAGCGTAAAACTTCTTGTAATCTTCTGGCTTATTTTCAGCCATGTCTTCTAGCACGCCCAAGATTTTTTTAGTCGAACCGGCTTTAATTGCATCAACATCGCGGCTAGATTGCAAAATCTCGCGTGAAACGTTTAATGGCAAATCAGAGGTATCAATCACACCACGTACAAAACGTAGATACTGCGGCATCAACTTCTCAGCGTCTTCCATAATGAATACGCGTTTCACATACAACTTGATGCCGTGGCGGCGATCACGGTCATACAAATCAAACGGTGCCTTGCCTGGAATATAAAGCAGTGAAATATACTCTTGCTTACCTTCCACACGGCTGTGCGTATAAGCGAGTGGATTCTCAAAGTCGTGAGAAACATGTTTGTAGAACTCTTGATATTCTTCTTCAGTAATATCGTTTTTGCTACGCGCCCACAATGCTGACGCTTTATTCACTGTTTCATCTTCATCGGTTGAAACTTCAGCACCGTCTTTCCATTCGGACTTTTTCATCACGATAGGTAAAGTAATGTGGTCTGAGTACTTGCGAATAATGGTTTTAAGTTTCCAATCACTTAGAAATTCGTCTTCACCTTCACGTAGGTGCAATACAATTTCAGTACCGCGAGTAGCTTTATCAGCATCTTCCAATGTGAAATCGCCCTCACCTGCTGACTCCCAACGCACTGCAGTTGTAGCGCCAGCACGGCGAGTCGTTAATGTGACTTTATCCGCAATAATAAAAGCTGAATAAAAGCCCACACCAAACTGACCAATCAAATTCGCATCCTTGGCTTGATCACCAGACAGCGCATTAAAAAATTCTTTCGTACCAGATTTTGCAATCGTACCAATGTTAGCAATCACCTCTTCACGGCTCATACCAATACCGTTATCGTTAATGGTCACTGTGCGTGCTTCTTTATCGAAAGCAATGCGAATCTTTAACTCACTATCGCCTTCATAAAGACCACCATTACTCACAGCTTCAAAACGTAATTTATCAGCCGCATCTGATGCGTTAGAAATCAGCTCACGCAACACAATTTCTTTATTACTGTATAGCGAGTGAATCATCAATTGAAGCAGTTGTTTCACTTCTGCCTGAAAAGCCATGGATTCTTTTGGATGAATTTCTTTTTGTGCAGTCTCTACGGACATAGATTTAGCTCCTTACTTATTTGTATCGAAATTGGGTATTAAAAACAGTAATCTTTTAATGGGGATAACATTACAATTTTCAAGCGAGCTATTATCAGATAATGCACTTGCATAAGTTGTATTAATATCACGCGAGCAAATCATAATGGCGCTAAACTTTTTAAAATTGACCGACGGATATTTTTGATACTCTCGTTTAAGCATGAAAGAACTGGAAAAACTGCATGAATGAACTCGACCCTGATGCCGAATTGTTGCCGCGTATTGCGCGTGGCGATCAATCGGCTATTCGGGAGATGGTTGCTAAAAAGCTTTCACGTTTGCTGGCGCTAGCTACGCGCATGCTCAATGACCGAGGTGAAGCCGAGGATGTCGCGCAGGAAACTTTTCTTCGTGTATGGAAACATGCTGAACATTGGCAGTCTGGTGGCGCTAAATTTGACACTTGGCTCCATAAAGTAGCGCTTAATTTATGTTACGACAGGTTACGCACGCGTAAAGACTATACTGACAAAGATTACAGCGATGAGAATGCGCCAGAACTAATAGATCCAGCACTCATCCCCGAGCAGCGGTTAGACAAATCGCAACAAGGTGATGTGATAAGTGCCGCGCTGGCGATATTACCTAACCGACAGCGGGAGGCCTTGGTGTTGCAATACTATCAAGAGCTTTCCAATATTGAGGCGGCAGATTTAATGGGAGTAAGCGTGGATGCACTTGAGAGTTTGCTATCTCGCGCTAGGCGCAATATGCGGGCATTGCTTGCAGAACAAGGAGTACACAAGGCATGAATATAGAACAGTTTATCAAGCTCACAGACGCCTATGGCGCAACGATTAAACATTGGCCTGAAATCTACCAACAACAGGCTCAGGAGGTGATTGCACTCAATTTACCTGAAGTGAATGAAGCGCTTAAGCAGGCACGTTTATTGGATGAAATGTTCAGCAGCCATACGTTAGCACCTGTTGAACGTACGCTATTTGACAACATAGTCGCCAGTGCGCCAAAAGCTGACAATTCAAGTGTAAAGCCAAACTTCTGGCAACAATGGAATATCAAAAGCTGGCTTGGTGTTTCTGGTTTTATAGGCACAGGTTTAGCAGGTGCAATAGCTGGTGCTTTTTTTGTATCGATTTGGACTTCAGGGTTGTTGCCTGAAAACATTGATGGCGTAAGTGAATCATCTGGCGCAATGTCGCAGTACGTGGATGTTGGACAGGAGTGGTCTTAAATTATGACTGGCTTAAGAGTGAATAAAGTAGAAAGTAAATGGCTACAAAGCAAGTGGCTAATAATAGCCTCGCTACTGTTGAATCTTTTTCTAATCGGTAGCATTGCTGGCGGCGCTTACAAACTATTTGCAAATAATCAAACTGGCAAAGTAGGGCAAAACGCTTTGCGCTTTGCCGCAGAAAACCTGAGCCTAGAGCAGCAGCGACAGTTCAAAAAGACTTTACGCCAAGCAAGACGTGAAGTCAGGCCGCTACTGACAACAGCGAACGAGGCGCGCACTGAGGTACGAAAATTAATTGCTGCACCGAGCTTTGATAGGCAAGCAGTAGAAATTGCACTCGCCAAAACTCGTGAGGCAGACAGAGCTATACGCATGAAGATTGAAGTCACCATGCTGAACTACGCCGAAACACTTTCTGCAGAAGATAGGCAAAAGTTTGCAGATGGCTTAGCTAAAAAGGGACCTCTGCGCGAACCACCTATCATGATACTTAAAGATAATTAATACTGAAAATATCTGGGAATAAACAAAGCATGGCCAACACCGCTAACATGAGCCCAGCAGCTATTGCCGTCAATCGCTTTGGCTTAGGCGCCAGTGCCAATGAAGGCGTGCCGAATGAGCCTAAAAAGTGGTTACTAGACCAATTTAGCCAATATCAAGCCAAGCCACCTAGCTTGGCGAATCAAGCTAATACAGCGAGTTCGATTGCGGAATACTCCCTACAGCAACAAGAGATGCGCAAAGCGGATGATGCTAAAAAAAAGGAAATGAAACGTACATTTGCACGTGAAGTAAAAGATACTTATCAGGATGCAGTAAGTGCACGCGCTGAAATGGCACTCACCAGCAGCACACCCTTTATGGAGCGCTTAGTGCATTTTTGGGCGAATCATTTTGCAGTTTCTATTGAAAAACCAGCAATTGCAGATTTAGCAGGTGCTTTTGAGTTTGAGGCAATTCGACCGAATATATTAGGTAATTTCAAAGACCTACTGTTTGCCGTAGAACGACATCCGGCCATGCTAATATATTTGGACCAAGCAAAATCTATCGGGCCTAACAGTAAGGCTGGTAGCCGTTCAGCTGAAAAGCAGCCTGATAAAAAACGTGGCTTAAACGAAAATCTGGCTCGTGAAATTTTGGAACTACACACACTGGGCGTGCGTAGCGGCTACACGCAAGCTGACGTCACGGAGTTTGCACGTGCACTGACAGGTTGGAGCATTGCAGGCATGGGCAAAGATAAAGCCATCAACGCTGAAGCGAATGGCTTTGTATTTCGTCCGCTATTACATGAGCCAGGCGAACGCTACATGATGGGTAAGACTTATAGCCAATCTGGTAAAGCACAGGCGGAAGCCATTTTAACTGATTTAGCTCATTCGCAATCGACTGCCACACATCTGGCGACCAAGTTAGCACAGCACTTTGTTAACGACACACCGCCAGCAAGTTTAGTGAATAAACTTGCCCAAGCCTATATGGCCAGCGGTGGCGACCTTAGCAAAGTTTATCGAGCGCTGATAGAGGCACCTGAATCTTGGCTGGCAGCTCCAGCAAAATTCAAAACCCCTTGGGAGTGGCTAATCTCATCACTTAGAGGCTTGGGGCGGCAAAATTTAGACAATATCAAAATCGCGCAGATTTTAAATCAGTTAGGCCAACAAACTTGGAAACCCGGCTCCCCCGCTGGCTTTGATGACATTGCTGCCACATGGGCTGCGCCAAACGCGCTACTAAGGCGAGTAGAGTTAGCGCAACGTTTAGTCGCTCCTTTGGGAGACAAATTAGATGCTCGCGTATTAGCAGATAAATTGCTTTTAGGCGCAATAAGCGAGCAAACAAGAACTGCCATCAGCCGCTCAGAAAGCGCTTCTACCGGCCTAGCACTACTGTTAGTTTCACCTGAATTTTTAAGGAGATAGCCATGCAAAGCTCGACTAACAATTTGAATCGTCGTGATTTCCTCCGTATTATTTCAGCTGGCGCCGGCATCCTGCTTGCTTCCCCCTACATCAGCTTTGCCTCAGCAGAAACTGACCGTCGCTTTATATTTATCATCCAGCGTGGCGCGGCTGATGGCTTGAATACGGTAATTCCATATGCCGACCCAGCTTATGCAAAATTGCGTGGCGCATTGGCAATTGATGTTTCACAAGCCACGAAATTAGATAGCCTGTTTGCATTACACCCATCGCTCGCTGAAACCGCGAAGCTATATGCCAACAAGCAGGCACTATTTGTACATGCAGTTGCGTCGCCCTATCGCAACCGCTCTCACTTTGACGGTCAAAACGTATTAGAAACCTTTGGTACAACGGCCTACCAAATCAAAGATGGCTGGATGAATCGTCTACTCACGCTATTGCCATCAGCCCAAAATGAAGCGATTGCTTTCGCTACAACAGTACCCATGGCTTTGCGCGGAAAAATAGAAGTGGCTTCTTATGCGCCTTCTGCACTTCCGCAAGCTTCTGATGATTTATTGATGCGTGTTGAACAGCTCTACGCAGAGGATGCTCAGTTACACAGCCTTTGGACAGCCGCAATGGAAGCCAATAATATGGCCGATGATGTCAGTGCCAAACAAGATCCAGCGAGCTTTGGCAAACTAGCTGCTTCATTTTTAGCCAAAGCAGATGGACCTCGCATCGCTATGATAGAAACGGGGGGTTGGGATACGCATACTGCACAAGAAGGCAGACTTGCGCGGCAACTAAAATCGCTAGATAGCATGATAGCGGCAATACACAATGGCTTAGGACCAATCTGGCAAAAAACAACGATAGTCGTCGCAACTGAATTTGGTCGCACGGCCGCAGCTAACGGAACCGGTGGAACAGACCACGGCACTGGCTCTACCGCCATGATACTTGGTGGTGATGTTAACGGCGGCAGAGTACTTGCGGACTGGCCAGGATTAAGTAACAGTGCGCTTTATGAAGGTCGTGACCTTAAACCAACCACTAATCTCGCGACCTTAATCGCCTCTATCAGTAGTGCAAGCTTTAAGCTAGACCCCTCACAAGTGAATAAAGTACTTTTTACAGAGGCCAATAAAACTAAAACAATAGAAGGTTTGCTGCGTACTTCATAACACAAACCTTCTACCCGAATCGAACATGGTTATTGAGTCAATTGACTAAATTAAATGGCTGAGACTTTCTGGGCCAAAAACTTCACGATGGATTTTAGTTGGACTTATGCCTAACTCTAAAAGCGTTTTCCACTGATCATCCATGAAGGTTTGTGGGCCACAGATATAGAATTCAGTTTCATTATTTTCATTTTTAAATAAGTTTGGTTGAGAAGCTGGCGATAATAATTCGGTTAAATTCATCTTGCCTATCGTCACGCCCTCTTCTTTTTCATGGCACTCGTTTAGATACAAAGTATGATGCAGATACGGCATAGCCACTTTTGCTAAATTGACATCTTGTCCGTGCGATAAATGCTGTTTAGATCTAGCCGCATGTGCAAATAGCACAGGGCGATTTGGATTTTCTTCAGCGAGGCTATTGAGCATTGAAATCATCGGCGTGACACCAACGCCTGCTGAAATCAAACCAATTGGATGACTCGCTAAAATATCTGGTGTGAAATTTCCATAAGGATGGCTCACATCTAGAATGTCCCCAATGTGCGCATGCTCGTGCAGCCAATTTGATACTTTACCTTCTGGTTTGAACTCATCACCTTTTTCACATTTAACTGAAATGCGTAGGCTATTTTTACTTGGCGCATCAGATAAACTATATTGGCGTAATTGTCTGAGTTGTAAATCATCTAAGTATGTTGCTACTGAGACGTACTGTCCCGGCTTAAAATTTGGCAGTGTTTGATGATCTGCGAGCTGCAATGTAAATGAAACAATATCCGCACCTTGTTGCACTTTATCGACAACCATTAACTTCATCCAGCTATCTGCCTCAAAACCTGCAGTTTGGTAAAGGCGCGCCTCTGCTGCGATTAACTCAGCAGCCAGCATCCAATAAGCCTCGTCCCAAGCAGCAATTAAATCGGGGGTGGCGGCATCGCCCAGCACTTCTTTAATTGCACCCAACAAGTAGCGCCCAACAATTGGGTAATGTGACGGTTTAATGCCGATAGAAGCATGCTTATGCACAATGCGCTCAATCACTGGGGCTAAGGCCGCTGCGTTTTCTATATTTGCGGCGTAAGCAAAAACAGCTGAAGCTAATGACTGTTGCTGCGAGCCATTAGCTTGATTACCCAAATTAAAAAGATTATTCAGCTCAGGATGCGCAGTGAGCATGTTTTTATAAAACACGGTAGTAATGGCTAGACCATGCTCACGCAGCACAGGAACACTGGCATCAATATAAGGTTTTGCATTTGCAGATAACATCATTTCTCCTTTAAGTTGTATTTAATATGCAACTTATAATGTAAAAAAATACACTCGCATGAGTGTGGGATAAAAAATTAGCGTGCGCTTACGTTTGAATCTAAGCTTATAACTTTTGGCCTATGCAGCCTTGTCTTGTAATAACACCTGATAACGCTGATGCATACTAATCACGGCAGACTGCGTTTTATGATTCACAACATCAGCCAATGAAAACGTATTCATGTGCTCATAAAAAGCTTTCAAACCTATATCTAAAATCTCTTTGAGGTGGCACTGCCCTTTTAACGCGCATGGTGGTTTGGCGCAATCAATCAAGGCCGTAGCATTCTCTAACTCTTGCAATACATTACCTAGCTTTAACTGATTGGCTTGCACGCCCAGACGTAAACCACCATTTCTTCCGCGAGTTGCTGCCACCCAACCCAATTTATTTAAGCGCGTCACCACTTTAATCAAATGATTACGCGGAACGCTAAACTGCTCCGCGATTTCACTGATTGTCACAGGCAACAAGCGGTCTTCCTGCGTCAGGTACATCAGTACGCGTAAACTTAAATCTGTGAACTTAGTTAATTGCATTCATGCATATTACATATGTTGCATACAAAATGCAACATATGTGCATCTATAAAAATTAAACTTGATTGCTGCTTGCCTTAATTAGCTCTAGGACGCTCTTGCTCATCATGTTTTTCTTGATAGATTTCTTTGCTTGCTGCGTGTTGATCTTGATGCAACTCTTGGCGCTCATCCTTAGTCAAGTTACCATCCGACTTAAACGCACGCTCTTCTTGACGAATATTTCTTTGGTCACCACGTAAATCTTTAGCTTCACCTCTGGTCAACTCACCTGATTTAACACCCTGCGCAATGCGTCTATCTTGATGATGTTGATGCTTATTCACATTAGGATCTCTAACGCCAGCCGTTGCGGCAGTAGCGAAAGTTGCTGAAATGGCTATCGCCATGATAGAAAGTAATAGTTTGTTCATATGATTGCTCCTACGGTTAATTTGCTTATGTTTAATGTTAAATGCCAAACATTCCGAACCATGTGATTTAGTTCTAATGTAATCATTAAACGTAAAAGCAAAAAACAATCCGTCGCTATTATTTAAATATATATAGCGGCGCTAAGAAGCAAATAGATTTAGTCACTTAAAAATGCTGATGCCATTTATTACCGATTAATCACCGGCGGCAATAAACGTTTGTACTCTTCTGTGACAGCTACGTAGCATTCGCAAACGCGCTCTTCAAGTTTTGGGCGATCCAACACTGTAATACGGCCACGCGTAGACTTAATTATTTCATCTTTTTGTAGCTTACCAACGGCATCGGTGACAGATTCTCTACGCACACCCAGCAGTTTGGAAATCAAAAACTGTGTAATGACAACTTCGTTCTCATGCAATCTATCAATACTCATCAATAACCAACGGCACAGTTGCTGATCAAGGGAGTGATGTTGATTACAAACAGCCGTTTGAGACGTCTGGGCAATCAAAGCCTGTGTGTAAAGTAGCGCAATTTTTTGTAGTTGACCACCAAGAGCAAACTCTTGCTTTAAGATTTTTCTACTGAGCCGATAAGCTTGGCCTGCACACTGAACCTCTGTGCTACTAGGCATACTATCACCGCCCATATAGATAGATATACCAATCATCCCCTCATTGCCAACAATAGCTATTTCACTTGAAGATCCGTCTACTAGATCATATATCAACGAAACAATCCCGCTGATTGGAAAGTGGATAAACTTAACATGATCCCCAGCTTCCGCAAGCTTCCATCCAAGCGGCATTTCCACTAACTCTAAGTCAGGGAAAATCCGCTCATAATCTGGTTTATTTAGTGCCGCAAGTATGTTGTTTAGTTTAGGATTAGGTGGTGCAGTTGATTTTGACATCTGTGATTTTTTATTCTATGTGACCAAATTGAGTAAATTTGCAAACAGTTAACTTACGAATAGCTGAAGCAACGCTAAAACAGGCTTATAAAAAATATTTATACAGATATTGAAAATTTCAAATCAATATTTAGTGACTTCATATGAATTACAGACATTAATTATCACACTAAATTTCATTAGTATCAATAACTTAAACTTCTTTTACAGACTTGCTACTCAAGTATCACTTATTGGCGGAGGAGGCGGGATTCGAACCCGCGACAGAGTTGCCCCTGTGCCACCTTTCCAGGGTGGTGCCTTCAACCGCTCAGCCACTCATCCGAATTTTGATACTTGATTTACATACTTGGAAACCGACGCATTATATCGCACAGAGCCCAATCATACCAATGCAAATCGCGCGAGTATTAAGCATGTGCATCATAAAGAAAAAGCCTCTAATCGAATGAATAGAGGCTTAGCGTTGTTTATTGAATAAATCTATTTAAAGCAATAAATCTATTAATCCGCTTATTAATCTACAGTGAGCTTATTTTTAGTCAGCAAATCTTGAATCACCGCTTGGTCGTTCGCAAAACTAGTAATCAAATCAACATTAAGCAGCGTGATAGTTTGCACATCGTTAGCTGCATTGAAGCCACCTGCAAATTCACCTGTTGCACTGACATGAACAACGGTATCAGCACCTGCTTTTTCAAAGTGCAAGAAGCTGGCAAGATTACCTATACCTGAAGCATGATTTTCACCTACAAGCAAGTCACGCAAATCAAGCACATCGCCGCCTGCAGCCTTACTTGCCACATCGAAATCCGTCACGATGTCGATTGCTGGATTGCCCTTAACGCCTGCATCAGCTAATGCCCACACAAAGGTATCCGCACCAAGCCCACCTGACATTGTGTCAAGTCCTGTGCCACCGATTAAGGTGTCATCTCCATCGCCGCCTAGTAAATCATCTTTGCCGCCACCGCCAATTAATACATCATCACCTTCACGGCCTAGCATCACATCTGGGCCAGCCACACCTATCAGCGTATCTGCACCTGTAGTGCCAATGGTGACATTGGCTTTATCTACATCAAAAGTCACTGTGGCTGAGGCTTGATCGCCGTCTTTATCTACAATCACATAGTCAAAATGCTCGGCTATTGCATTTGATAACACCGCTGGCGCTTGGTATTGGTAGGTACCTTCATCCATATCAACTGTAAATTGACCGCCTGAGCTTAATGTCACTGCGAGCTGTCTGGTGACAGTATCAAAATGCATTAAGCCATTTGTAGCATTGCTAACAGTGTCGGTTGCTGGATCAAAAACATAGGTTACGCCTTCGACAGTGATTGATTTCACATAGCCGCCATCAGCGCCTACGCCGCTATGAGCTGCTAATAATCCACCAGATAACAATTGGCCTGGAAAAGCGTTAACGGTGTTGGCAAGTACGCCATCTAACTGCCCCATCTCCGTCACTACCACACCATTAACGTCTTGCCGAGCTTGTCCATCGTATGCAATCGGATTCAAATACGAGACATCTGTGAGGCCAGTACCCATACCAATTGCGTATGATTTAATCTGATTCACTTTAAGAAAGTCTTTCCAAATAGCTTCTTCTGCCACTTGAATGCCGTTATCAGGGCCTACGCTAGAACCTACGTTAGATAATGTTGTATTGCTACCATCTGCCCTGTTTGGATTACCATCAGAAAAGAAATAGCTGATATTTTGTGCGCCACTAATTTTACCTGGGTCAGTAAACGCAGACATTGCATTGGCAATTGCACCATCGTAATTGGTGGTCCCACCAGTGGTTAAAATACCATCAAGTATGGTTTTTGCTGCATTTAGCGTTACCCACTCGGTGCCTTGAGTTTCTGCATTGCTTGAGAAAGTCACTAAGCGTACGCGCACTTCACCAAAACCATCATAAATATCCATCAAACGTTCGATAGACTTGACTGCGCTTTGCAAGCGAGTTTCAGCATTAATGCCACTGACATCATTCATAGAGTTTGAAGTATCTAAAGTGATGAGCAGATTGGTATCTATCATCGCAAAAGAATCTGATTTATTGATTGCAACTGGTGAGTCATCTTCGATACTTACTGAGAGTGTGCTAGTTGCCGAGGTAATCCCATCTGCAACATTCACACCAAAATTAATTGTTTTCACATCTTCAACATTCACACCACTATGATCCACTGGAGCCAGCAACTTGAATGCGTAATGACCTGAATTATCAACGCTTACTGTTGCCACTGCATGTGTACCAGCCATAGCGGTTAATTGTTGCGTACCACTTCCTAGCCAAGTCACCGCCACACCGCCAGAAGTCAACACCTCACTAGGTTGTGACAAAGTAATTGTTAGGTTGCCCGCAGCATTGCTAATCTGCAAATGACCTTCAATCGAACTTGCATTGGTAGTATCTGGGTTGCCTGTAGTATCTTGCAAACCACCTACTAAACCCTCTTCAGACACATTGACTGATGCCGAAGTAACTTCAACATTATGAATAGCAGCAGCGATATTTAAACTAACCGTTGCTGTATCAAACCCACCATGACCATCAGCCACGGTGTAAGTAAATGAAGCTGGGCCGTTGTAATGAGCCGTAGGCGTGAAAACTACTTGTCCATTCACAATTGCAACCGAGCCATGCTCACCCGCTTGTACGCTGCTAATAGTAAGCGTATCACCATCAACATCTTTGTCGTTAGCCAGTAATGTCGCAAAATTAATGGCAAGAGATGTATCTTCTTTACCTGTAATAACGCCATCATTAACAGCATCTGGCGCATCATTTTCTGGGTAGATATTGAGGCTGACTGTCGCTGTGTCAGTGCCGCCTTTACCATCTGAAATGGTGTAAGTAAATGAGGCTGGGCCGTTGTAATTAGCTTCTGGCGTGAAAACCACTTGACCACTCACAATGGCAACCACGCCGTGCACGCCCGCTTGCACACTGGTAATCGTTAGCTTGTCACCGTTTGCATCGGTATCATTCGCCAACAATGTAGCCATAGTAATGACAAACGCATGGTCTTCTTGACCTGTCACGCTATCATTTACCGCATCAGGTGCCGTGTTGTCTTTTGGAATAGTCAAACAAACTGTAGCAGTATCGCTACTTGCATTTCCGCAACCACCTTTGCCATCGCTGATGGTATAAGTAAATGTAGCTGGACCACTGTAGCCTGCATCTGGTGTAAATACTACTTTGCCATTAACTAAGGCAACTGTACCGTGAGTGGCGCATTGTACTGAGGTGATTGTCAGCTTGTCGCCATCTACATCTTGATCATTAGCCAACAGTGTTGCTGGATCAATGGTCACTTTGCCAGCAGCCGTTACTACAATGCTGTCATTAACAGCATCTGGGCGATCATTCACAGGACTAATCGATAGGTTGACTGTAGCGGTGCTAGTACCACCATTTCCATCTGAAACAGTATAGGTAAATGACGCTGGGCCATTATAGTTGGCGATTGGCGTAAACGTCACTGTGCCATTAATTAATGATACCGTGCCATTCAAAGCGCCTTGCACACTTGTGAGTATTAATTTATCGTAGTTTTTATCAGTATCGTTACTTAATAAGTTAGCAACTGAAATAACTACAGGTTGATCTTCACACCCAGAAAAACAATCATTATTTGCGATGGGAGCAACATTAGGCGCATAACAGTTATACGCATAACCAACACAAGGGTTATAACCACAACCGTAATAATGACTGTAAAAAATGCTCATGATATTTCGCTCTCGCCATAAAAAAATTAAAGTTTATTTATGACCGGATAATACCGACAAAGCACTTACCTCACACCTACCCAAATGGGTGGCGAAATTAAAAAATTCCATTAAAATCAACAACTAAAATTAAAACAAAGAAATGCTTATTAATTATTTACAATTAAAAAGGCCATGCAAAAGCATGGCCTTTTTAAGCTTAAAACACTAACAAAACTAATCGATAACAACTACCTCATCACTTACAAAAAGTGAGTTGAAATTACCCGCTAAGTTAAACTTCGCGGTCAAGCAACCCACTTCCTAATGACTAATCAACGACTAAAGTACCATTTGCTAATAAGCGTTGCAGCAAGTCTGTTTCATTGCCAGCAGTAGCTCCTGTTGCCGTGTACAAGTTCACACCTTGCAATATGATACGCTGATCTTCAACTGCAGCATTATAAGTACCAGTAGCGCCAGTGAACCCACCGGTTGAACTGATACGAATTTCAGTATTGGCGCCATTAATATTGAAGTCAATATAGTTGAGTAAGTTGCCAATATTAGGAACGCCCAAACTAGTACTTGTGACCATTTCGGTAGATTGCTCACCTGATAACAAATCGCGTAAGTCAATAGCGTCAGTTCTTAGTGCCGCAGCGCCCGTGTCAGTTGTACCATTACCTGAGTAAACAAAATCAGTAATCGTATCAATTGCTGGAGCACCTTGCGTACCTTTGTCAGCTAAGTTCCACTCAAAGATGTCGCTACCGCTACCGCCGGTGAGGATGTCATTACCTTTACCACCCAATAACCTATCATTGCCAGCTTGACCATCCAATGTATTGTTACCATCGCTACCCGTCAAACGGTTATCTAAAGCGTTACCAATACCATTAGTATTGGCAGTGCCATTAATTAGTAAGTTCTCAAAATTTGCAGCTAGCGTATATGAAACCGGATTGTAAGTAGCAGCTAATTCTACAGTGTCGGTACCCTCTCCAGCGTTCTCTGTAATAACATCACTTGCGCTGTCAATACGATAAATATCGTCACCCAAGCCGCCGATTAACGAGTCATTACCTGCGCCGCCATCTAGAATATCATTACCATCACCGCCATTTAAAGTATCGTTACCAATACCACCGTCTAGGTAATCAGCACCACCAAAACCAGACAGAATGTCATTTCCGCCAAAGCCTTGAATGTAATCTCGGCCTTCATTACCAATCAAGGTGTTACCAGCGCCATCACCGTCAAGTACAGAGCCTGTACGTATCTCGTACTGTTGGTTAGTTGAGGTTTCTACAATATCTTGAATTCTAGTATCAGTGAGCACAGGTGCTGTGCTATTTGAGAAGAATGCAACGCTATCAAGTGAGAATGGTACCCAAGTAGCACTACTTGAAGGTTTAAACTCAAATGTTAAGTTAGCATTACCGCCCTGCTCCCAGTACAACAACTCAATAGAAGTCAGTCCGCCGATAGCTTCACTAATCTCAACGTTAGTATACGTACGCGTTGTTGGCGGTTGATTACCATCAAATTCCAGCAAGGTTTCACCACCGATTTTTAGCCTGAAACCATCATCAGCTAGCACTCTGAAGTCGTAGTTACCACGTTCCAGATAAACAAAACCTGACATACGAACAATACCATCTGTCGTTGTCCCTAAGCCTGTATTAACACCAGCCGTTGCGCCTGCACCTGTAGGCGCACCTGTCTGCACGATAGCCGTTGGGGCATCCTGATCAAGGAAGTTACTTAGCGCACGCGTTGTACTCGTTGCTACACCATCTTCTGGCAGCAATGCAGTACCCGCTGCTTGCTTTTCGTTTGAACCTAAACTACTGTTAACAACAGGTGAAAGCCCATAATTTAAGGTTCTAACAAAGAACTGCACATCTGCAGCGTTAACGGTTGCAGCTGAACTACTGCCGACAACGTTACCAGTACCGCCAACAGCCAAGTCCCTGGCGTTGATAATTTTACTTACGTCTTCTACAGAGTCTAAGTTTGTACCAGTACCTAATGTAGTAGCTGTTTGATCATCTGCATGCACGCGATTACCTGCAATAACAGTATCGTTATAACCATAATACTCACCACTTAAACCAGAGGTTGCAATCAACTGAACATCTGGCGTATGTGCTGTGAAGTCATACGAGCCGCCTACTTGCACAGTAATAGTAGCGGTATCATAGCCACCGTTACCATCAGTGATTTTATACGTAAATACATCATTAGCCGTTTGGCCATTTAGCAAGTTTTGAGTCGCGCCGCGTGTATTGTCCAAGGTGTAGGTATAGCTACCATCTGCAGCAATTTGTAAGGTACCGTAAGTACCGCTAACTGTTACTGGTGAACCTAATGCCGTAGTACCAGCTGGTGCTGAAGCACCAGCGGCAAGACCTGTTACTTGCAGAAGACTGCCTTCTACATCGGTATCAGCCACATTGCCTGCACCACCCGTAATGGCATTACCAGTTAAAGTGGTGGTACCAGTATCTTCATACAGCTTAACCACTGGCGCATCATCTTTTGCATCTGGCGGATTGTTAAAGGTAATGCTATTAACAGCCACATTACTATTGCTTGTACCGTCGCTCACCACGACGCTAACAGTTCGAGTAATAGCACTTGGGCTAGCCGCGTTGTTATCAAACGTAATCGCCTGAATAGCTGTTTGATACTGCGCTAAAGTCCCACTACCAGTTAATGTAATGGTATGTGCCGTCGCATCATAAGCACTGGCAACGATACCACCTGGCATTGCTCCTGCAGCCAAGAAGTCGCTTGCTTGTGCGTTTGTAAGCGTGATTGTAGCGCTGGTAATCGCAGTTGAATCAATGTCTGCAACTGCCACACTCGCATGTGCAATTGAAACTGGCGTACCTGTTACGGTGCTAAAGTAGCTAGCATAGCCAGTCCCTGCAGCGGTAGTATCCAAGTCAATGGTCGGGGCGGCGTTTACTGCTACTGAAGTAATAGTAGTGGTTGCGGTATTACTGTTAGTAGTACCATCCGTCACCACAACACTCACGCTACGCGCTAAGGTACTGGTAGAACTTGTATCAAAGCTAATAGCGCGAATTGCCGCTTGATATTGCGCTAGTGTAGCCGTTCCACTTAAAGTAATAACGCCTGTTGCAGAATTATATGCTGTTGCAGTAATACCAGAAGGTAATGTACCAGCAACCAGCACATCAGCAGCCTGCCTATTAGTTGCACTTAAAGTGATCGTTGCACCGGTAATTGCAATTGAATCAGTGTCAGTAATACTAATATCACTATCTGAGATAGAGACTGGATTGCTTGTTATAGTACTAAATGTAGTTGCGTAATTAGCACCTGTAGTCCCGCTACTATTGTTGCCGTCTAAATCCAACACTGGCGCATCATTTGTAGCTGTCACTGTCACGGTAGTAGTAGCTGTATTGCTATTACCAATACCATCATTTACTGTGACTGTAATAGTACGTGCAGCACCCGTATAAGGATTATCTGAAGTGCTTGAATACGTTACCGCTTGAATTGCAGTTAGGTAGTTAGCTTTAGTGGCGCTACCTGTTAAGGTCACTACGTTACCAGAGAGTGTGGCAGTGATGCCAGCCGGCATACCACCAAATGACAACACATCACCCGCATACGGGTTGGTAAGGGTAATCGTCGCACTCACAATATTAGCTGAGTCAGTATCAGTAATGGTCACATCGGTATCAGCAATTGACACACCCGCTGCATTTTCAGTATAAGCCCTAGCAAAATTATTACCTGTAGCACCACTACTGTTATTTCCATCTAAGTCAATAACTGGTCTAACCGTTGAGTCATCATTCAGAATCGTGCCCACACCTAAATTATCAAGAATAGTAGCGTTAGTAGCAGCACTTAAATTGACGTTAAATGTTTCATCTGCCTCTACAGTTGCATTGTCAATGACAGTGACAGTGATGGTTTTTGAGATCTCACCTGGTAAGAATGTTAACGTGCCGCTAGTAGCGGTATAGTCATTATTACCTGTAGTTGCCGTACCGTTACTCGTAGCGTAGTTCACTGTAACCGTTTGGTAAGACGGATTTGACAACGTCACCGTAAAGACCCTAGTACCAACATTTTCGTAAGCCGATACATCATTAATACTAATTTTGGGTTGCGTGTCATTATCTGTAATCGTACCTACCGCAGTCACATCACCTACCGTTAGATTGTAGGTTTCAGTTGGCTCAAATACGGTGTCATTAGTAGCTAGTACTGTGACGGTAAAGCTAGCAACACCAGCTGGCACATTAAGCACTCCGCCAACTAAAGTAACACCATTGCTAAATGTAGGTGCTGTATTAAAATCTGAACCAGGCGTTGCAGTAATACCAGCCAAGTTATAAGGCAAAGTAATCGACGAAGTAGTCGTTGCACTCAGTGTGACGGTATGCACCAACGTAGCACCATCCGCCTCTAATACTGATGCAGCAGTAACAGTACTTACACCAACCACTGTGACAGATACGTTAGCCGTTTCTGTTGCTCCACCACTAGTCACAGTGTAAGTAAAGTTAGGAACAGTGCCAATAAAGTTTGTAGTTGGTGTAAACACAAGGTTACCCGCCACTAACTGTACGCTACCATTTGTTACGGTGACGGCTGCGCCGCCATCCGTAATAGCTGAACCATTCACAGCAGTAATAGTGTGCCCTGCATTTTCAAACGTATCATTTGCATTAACATTAATAGTGATAGGACTATTTTTAACGGTCTGTGCACTATCAGCGGCAATATCTACCACTGGCGTAATGTTAATTGCAGTGGTATTTGTTGTAGTAAGTGCACCACCAGATCCTGTATTTCCACCATCATTAGTTGCCATAGTCAGTGTGACTGAGCTAGTAGAGTCAGCAACACCTTGAGTAAATGTAGGTTGATTAGCTACTGCAGCCAAATATGCATTGATATTAGCGACTGTACCTACTAACTGTAGGCTGCCCGTACCTGAACCAGTCACAGTAACGCTGCCCGCACTCGCAGCAACGAGCGTACCTGTTGGAACTGATAAAGTCACCGTGACATTACTGCTGCCAGCATCTACATCTGAAATGGATAAGCCAGCAAGCTTGATTGCAGCATCTTCATTACCAGTAATACTTGCAGGCATTGTGTTGACTGGTGCGTCGTTCACTGGATTCACAGTAATGATTGTTGCATGTGATATGGCCTCAGCTTGGCCGTCATTCACCGTCACTGCGATATAGCGCTCATTACCTGCCCCACCCACTGGGTTATCAGAAGTATTGACAAAAGTAATTGCTTTAATCGCTGTTTGGTATGCACTAAGAGTCGCATGACCAGTTAATGTGATGACATTACCAGCGACAGAAGCCGTAATACCTGATGGCAAGCTTCCAACGGCCAATGCATCGCCAGCAAAGGCATTTGTTAGATTGATGGTCGCTGACTCCATGAAGGTATCATCTACATCTGTAATCGTCATACCAGCTGCCGCAATCGCAATTGGCGTGCCATTCTCTGTGAAACTGACCACATAGTCACCTTCATCTAATGGCGCAGCAGGATTCAAATCTAAGATCGGTCTATCGTTAGTACCTGTCACGGTAACGTCCAAGTTTGCGCTACCAGTTAAGCCTGCCGTATCTTTCAGTGTGTAAGTAAAGACGTCATGCGCAACTTGACCTTGAGTCAGGGTTTGCGTATCAACGTCAGCATTATTCAAAGTGTAAGTGTAAGTACCATCAGCCTTAATAGTCAGACTACCATAAGTACCAACAACTACTGTATCACTCACATTGATTGCAACCCCATTCACTAATGTAACGGTTTTAGTATCGCCAGTGTCTGGGTCGGTATCGTTAGTCAGTACATTACCCGTCGCTGTTGGCGTACCAGCAAATGCATCGAGCGCATTGTTTTGCAACACACCAACGTTATTACCTGATTCAGTGACGCTTGCTGAGTCAGCATTCGCTACCGGTGCGTCGTTGACCGCGGTCACGTTGATGGTGGTGGTCGCCGTGTTGCTGTTGGTGATGCCGTCATTGACCGTGACTGTGATGTTGCGCGCGGTGGTGCTTGGGTTGTCGCTGCTGTTGGC
>Ga0208124_100151_pt1 | contig 36662 bp, 28 predicted proteins | sample LakWasM104_HOW12_2_FD_183922 | JGI IMG/M metagenome (GOLD analysis project Ga0208124, IMG submission 183922) | Freshwater sediment methanotrophic microbial communities from Lake Washington under simulated oxygen tension - Sediment Metagenome... | ecosystem: Environmental > Aquatic > Freshwater >...
GGCGCTGGTGGAGGAGTCCACGGCCGCAGCCGCCTCGATGCGTGACCAGGCACAGCACCTGGCGCAGGTGGTGTCGGTGTTCAACGTGGGCGCGGTGGCCACCCGGGCGCCGACAGCGGCACCCCGCGCTGCAGCACCGGCGTCTGCGCCACGGCCCGCCGTGGCCAAGGCAGCGGCCAGCGCGCCCCGCGTGGCGTCTTCCGCCACCCCGAAGGCACCTGCGCCCGCCCCGGCGCGCCTGCCTGCGGCCAAGGCACCCGCCCCCGCACCCGCTGCCAAGGCAGCGGCGCAGGGTGGCGATGACGATTGGGAGAGCTTCTAAATCGATAGCGGCCAGCGCATGACCATCAAGCGCTGACGGCTATTTTTTGTGGTCGGTATTCCGGCCGAATTGACAGGAAGGCAGCGTGAGCTGCCTTTTGTTTTGGTGCACCTTGAAAGGATTCTCCGATGCCCCTGGTCAACATCCGCCTTGCGCGCCGCGACCTGCCGACTACCGCAGCCCAGAAAGCCGCCCTGATTGCGGGCGTGACCCAGCTCATGCAGCAGGTGCTGGACAAGCGGCCGGAAAGTGTCACCGTCATCATCGACGAGGTGGATCTGCAGAACCTGTTTGAGGCATTTTCGGGGATCGCATTGGAGTGCAATCGGGATGAGTGGATGCTTCGGATGCGCCGCATGGGCTCGCGCCCACGCAAGCAGCCGGGGCGTTCAATCACCCGATTTCACTCCAACCCTTCGGGCAAGTGCCTTGCCGGGCGGTCTGCTGCGTTGCGGCGCTTGTGGATAGCCGAGCTATCCACTGCGCACCGCGCCTTGCATCCCATCCCGGCAAGGGACTTGTGCGACCCCGAAAATACCTCAAACAGGTTCTCGTAACTGGGGGCAGGGCGGTGAGCCGGTGACCGTGATCCGCCAGCGAAGCAAGGGGCCGACGCAGGCTTGAGCGGTGGCGCGCTACACCTGCGCGCCTTCGACCAGAAACTGCACCTTGCGCTCGCCCTTCCACTCGTTCACATCCAGGCGGAAGGCCAGCAGCACCCGGGCAGGCAACTGCTCGGTGTGGCCGAACCAGATGGCATCCACTGGGTTGCCCTGGTGGATGAGCTTGAGCGACAGGTGGTTCTTGGCCTCGCCCACCAGGCGCTGGCTCACGATCTGCACCTCTTCGCTGAACGTGGGGGGCGCAAAGCCCTGGCCCCAGACCTCGCGGTGCAGCGTGTCCACGATGTCGGCGCGGCAGTATTCGGGGGCCAGCGGGCCGTCGGTTTCGATGCGGCGGGTGAGGGTGGCGGCGTCCAGCCATTCCTGCGCGACCTGGGCAAACGCCTGCTCGAACACGTCGAACGATTCCTCCGCCACGGTGCAGCCCGCCGCCATGGCGTGGCCGCCGAACTTGAGGATCACGCCCGGGTGGCGTTTGGCCACCAGATCCAGCGCGTCGCGCAGGTGAAAGCCGGGGATGGAGCGGCCCGAGCCTTTGAGCTCATGCTCCTTGCCCGGCGCGCTGCTGGCCGCAAACACGAAGGTCGGGCGGTGCAGCTTGTCCTTGATGCGGCTGGCCACGATGCCGACCACGCCTTCGTGGAAGTCGGGGTCGAACACGCTGATGGCGGGGGGCGGCTCTTCGCTCTCGTCAAACAGGCTCTCGGCCATCAGCATGGCCTGCTCGCGCATGCCTCCTTCGATCTCGCGGCGCTCGCGGTTGATGCCGTCCAGCGTGGCGGCCAGCTCGGCAGCGCGGCCTGCGTCGTCGGTCAGCAGGCATTCGATGCCCAGCGTCATGTCGGCCAGGCGGCCTGCGGCGTTGATGCGTGGGCCTAAAGCAAAGCCAAAGTCGAAGGTGGTGGCCACGGGTGCCTTGCGGCCGGCGGCGTGGAACAGGGCGGCGATGCCTGCGGGCATCTGCCCCGCGCGGATGCGCTTCAAGCCCTGGGCGACCAGGCGGCGGTTGTTGGCATCCAGCTTGACCACGTCGGCCACGGTGCCCAGCGCCACCAGGGTGAGCAAGGGGTCGAGCTTGGGTTGCGTGGCGGCGTCAAACACGCCACGCGCACGCAGCTCGGCGCGCAAGGCCAGCAGCACATAAAACATCACGCCCACCCCGGCCATGGACTTGCTTTCGAACGGGCAGCCGGGCTGGTTGGGGTTGACGATGGCGTCCGCCGCAGGCAGCTCGGGGCCAGGCAGGTGGTGGTCGGTCACCAGCACCTGCAGGCCCAGCGCCTTGGCCTCGGCCACGCCGTCCACGCTGGCGATGCCGTTGTCCACGGTGATGAGCATGTCGGCACCCCGCTCGGCCACGCGGCGGGCGATCGAGGCGGTGAGGCCGTAGCCGTCGGTCACGCGGTCGGGCACCAGGTAGTCCACGTTCTGGGCGCCCAGCAGCCGCAGGCCGCGCACACCCACGGCGCAGGCGGTGGCGCCGTCGCAGTCGTAGTCGGCCACGATGATGAGCCGTTGGTTCTGCGCCATGGCATCGGCCAGCAGGCGGGCTGCAGCGTCAATCCCCTTCAAGCCGTGGTCGCCACTGGGCGGCAGCAGGCGGCCCAGGCCATCGTCCAGTTCGTCCTTGGCCCGCACGCCACGCGCGGCGTACAGGCGCGCCAGCAGCGGGTGCACGCCGGCCTGCTCCAGCGCCCAGGCGGCACGGGGTGGAATGTCTCTTGCTATTATTTTCATAGCTGCACCAGCATATTCGACCAGCGCATGGGGCGAAAAAGACCTTGAATCCGCTGTGCAAGGCTGCGTGGAGCGGTGTGGAAGCCCAGCGCATTGCGTTCGCCGCACAGGGTCAGCTGCACGGGCGTGCCGCTTTCGGCCCGGCGCAGCAGGTCGGCCACGGGGCCTGCGTCCAGCGCGGCCCAGGCGCTGGCCCAGGTGCGCCAGTCGTCGTGCAAGGCGGCGTCCCGCAGGGTGGTGGGCATGTGGGGCATGTGGGGGGATGGGGGGGCGGGCGGTGGATTGGACAGTGCGCCCGTGCCATGCACCCAGAACGAGTTGACGACGGGCAGCCCGCGCGCTGAGCGCTCGTCGTTGAAGGCGTGGGTGTACAGCAGCATCTGCATCTCGCTGTGCAGGCGGTGCAGGGTGCGGGCTTGTTTGACATCGGGCATCCAGGCGCGCACGTCGCGCAGCAGCACACGCTCCAGCGACGCGGTGGCCAGGTCGGCAAACAGCGGCCCGCTGGCCAGCCAGCGCGTGGGCTGGTCGTAGTGCAGGGTGATGCCGTCCTCGGCAAACCAGGGCGCCACGATGGCCAGCAGCGCGCGGGATGCGGCTTCATCCAGGCCCAGTTGCGCTGGGTCGCGCAGCGTGACGTGGTCGGTGCTGACCTGCCACTGGCAGGGCGTGACGAAGGCCCAGGCCTCGCCGTGGGTCGTCAGGCCTTGCTGTTGGCGGTGCCAGGCGGCCCAAGGGATGCGGCCGTCCTGCGCGGGCAGGCCCAGGGCGCGGGCCAGGGCGCGTTCATGGGGCGCAGAGAAGCTGGTTTCTTCGCCGCTGTCGCTCTGGGCGGGACAGGGGCTGAGCCGGGCCAGCAGCCGGTCCAGGTGGGGCAGGGCCAGGCCCTGTTGGGCTTGCTGGCATCCCGGTGAGGCGCTGGCGGCGTAGGGAATGAGCAAATGGGTGGTGTCCGACATGGCTAGAGCGAGTGAAACACTTTTACGTGCCCACGAAAACCGGGGAAAGGCCCGGCAACAAGGCGCAGGACGCGCAGCGGTTGGGATACCGCAAGCGGGCTGCAACGCAGTGGCCGGGCCTTTCCCCGGCTTTCCCGAAGGGTTGGGCCTCCAAGCCAGCGCTCGCGGCGTTGCGGACCTTGCCAAGGCGCCCAGCCTTGGCGGCGGCCCGCGCCTTGCGATCACTGGCCTGGAGGCCCAACGTGGGTATGTAAAAGTGTTTCACTCGCTCTATTGTCCGGGATGCCACAATCGGCCCGGCCCGTAGCGTGCATTCCGCACCGTACAGGTCCTTCTTTCCTAATCCATGCAAATTCCCTACGAACTGGCCCTGGGCTGGCGCTACACGCGCGCGGGCCGCGCCACGCGGCGCAATGGCTTCATCTCGTTCATCTCGGGCGTGTCCATGCTGGGCATTGCGCTGGGGGTGGCGGCGCTGATCATCGTGCTGTCGGTGATGAACGGCTTTCAGAAGGACGTGCGCGACCGCATGCTCAGCGTGGTCTCGCACATCGAGATCTTTGCGCCCCTGGGGGCCGCATTGCCCGACCCGGCGCTCACCCTGGCCGAGGCCAAGAAGAACCCGAACGTGATCGGGGCTGCGCCTTTTGTGGCGGCACAGGCCCTGCTGGCGCGTGGCGAAGACATGAAGGGTGCGCTGGTGCGCGGCATCGACCCGGCCCTGGAAGGGGCGGTGACCGACCTGGCTGCCACCAACGAGAAAACGCTGAACCTGCTGGTGCCCGGCGAGTTCCGCGTGGTGCTGGGGGGCGAGCTGGCCCGTGCCCTGGGCGTGCGGGTGGGCGACCCGGTGACGCTGATTGCGCCCGCCGGCCAGGTGACGCCGGCTGGCGTGGTGCCGCGCCTCAAGCAGATGACGGTGGCGGGCACGTTTGACTCCGGCCACTACGAATACGACTCGGCCCTGGTGCTGCTGCACCATGAGGACGCGCAGCGCATCTTCCGCCTGGAAGGCCCCACGGGCGTGCGCCTGAAGCTCAAGGACCTGCACCAGGCCCGCGAGGTGGCGCAGCAGCTGGCGCAGTCCCTGAGCGGCCAGCTGCTGATCCGCGACTGGACGCAGCAAAACCGCACCTGGTTCGCTGCGGTGCAGCTGGAAAAACGCATGATGTTCATCATCCTCACGCTCATCGTGGCGGTGGCCGCGTTCAACCTGGTCTCCACGCTGGTGATGACGGTGACCGACAAGCGCGCCGACATCGCCATCCTGCGCACGCTGGGTGCCAGCCCCAAAAGCATCATGGGCATCTTTGTGGTGCAGGGCGCGATGGTGGGCGTGATTGGCACGCTGGTTGGCCTGCTGCTGGGCCTTGGCATCGCGTTCAACATCGACGTGATCGTGCCGGCCATCGAGCGCGCGCTGAACGCGAGCTTTTTGCCCAAGGACATCTACCTCATCAGCAAGATGCCCAGCGAGCCGCAGAGCAGCGACATCGTGCCCATTGCGGTCATCTCGCTGGTGCTGGCCTTTGTGGCCACCCTGTACCCCAGCTGGCGCGCCAGCCGTGTGAACCCTGCCGAGGCGCTGCGTTATGAATGATGAGAAACACCCCCCTGAGACGCTCCGCGTCTTCCCTCCGCTCTCGCATTGCTGCGCAATGCGGGCAGAGGGACGCAGCCAGCGCGGCGGGGCGGCCCTTGCGCGGCTGCCCCGACTTGGCGAGCGCCAGTTTCATGCCATGGATCACTGAGATGAATGCTGTAAACAACACCGTGGTGCTGGAAGCCAAGGGCCTGACCAAACGTTTTACCGAAGGCCGTCTGGATGTGACCGTGCTCAAGGGCGTGGACCTGCGGATCCATGCGGGTGAAACGCTGGCGATCGTGGGCGCCTCGGGCTCGGGCAAGAGCACCTTGCTGCACCTGCTGGGCGGGCTGGACGCACCCACGGCGGGCACCGTGCGCCTGAAGGGCGAGGAAATGTCGTCGCTGTCGGCAGAGCGCCAGGGGCAGCTGCGCAACCAGCACCTGGGCTTTATCTACCAGTTCCACCATCTGCTGCCGGAGTTCAGTGCGCTGGACAACGTGGCGATGCCGCTGCGCATTCGCCGTCTGCCGCTGGCCCAGTGCCATGCGGAGGCGGAGCGGGTGCTGGCGTCAGTCGGTTTGAAGGAGCGGCTGATGCACCGGCCGGCCGAGCTGTCGGGCGGTGAGCGTCAGCGGGTGGCTATTGCGCGGGCGTTGGTGACGCGGCCTGCTTGCGTGCTGGCGGACGAGCCTACGGGTAATCTGGACCGGAGTACGGCTGATGGGGTGTTTGACTTGATGCTGCAACTGGCGCGGGACCAGGGCACGGCGTTTGTGATGGTGACGCACGATGAGTCGCTGGCGGCCCGGTGTGACCGGGTGGTGAGGCTGGTGTCTGGGGTTTTGGGGTGATTTTGGCTGGGTGCGCTAGTGGTATATGGGCTGGTAGCTATTGATTTTGTAGTGTTGGTTCTTGTGCGCTGATTGGGTGGCGTGCCTTTGTTGAGGGCGGAGGCCGGGAGTCGCCCGGCGTGCGAGTAACTTTCTTTTGCTTCGCCAAAAGAAAGTCACCAAAGAAAAGGCGACCCCCAGTCTGCGACCCCTTCGCGTTGCGAAGGGGCAAACCTGCGGTGGGGCGGTTGCGGGGTGCGCCGTGGAACTCGCTTTGCGCTGCGCGCGCCGCTCAGACAGCCACGGCGAGTCAGAGCACGAAGCACGCGCGCTTCGACGCGCATGCCACCCCACAACCGCCCCGCCGCAGGCGCAGCCAGCAGGGGTGGGACAGCCGAACAGCCGAACAGCCAATATCCATTCGGGCCTTTGCTTCGCTCGGCCTCGTCTTGCGGGCGCAAGCGCCACGCGCTGCGCAAACTGGGCCGAGCGAAGCAAAGGCCCGTGTGGATGTTCTGCTCCCCTTGCCCCTGTGGATGCGCCGAGGAGCGCAGGGTCTGGCGGATCAGGGCTCGCGTGTGTCTGAGCGACGCGCAGCGGCGCGAGTTGAGCGAGACCCCGCCAAACCCGAGCACCGCAGGTTGCCCCGGAGCGAAGCGCAGGGGACGCAGACAGTGGGGTCGCCTTTCTTTTGGGTACTTTTCTTTGGCGAAGCAAAGAAAAGTACCTCGCACGCCGGGCGACTCCCGGCCTCCGCCCTCAACAAAGGCACGCGGCTCAGTCAGCGCACGCAACAAAACGCTACAAAATCAATAGCTACCAGCGCATATCCCACTAGCGCACCCAGCCAAAAACACCCAAAAACCACCCGGAGAGCCCACCCATGAGCCTCTCCACCCCCTTCATCCACCGCCCCATCGGCACCATGCTCCTCACCCTGGGCCTGGCCCTGGCGGGCGCGGTGTCGTTCTTCCTGCTGCCCGTGGCGCCGCTGCCGCAGGTGGACTACCCCACCATCTCGGTCAGCGCTAGCCTGCCCGGTGCCAGCCCCGACACCATGGCCGCCACCGTCGCCACGCCGCTGGAGCGGTCGCTGGGCGCCATCGCAGGCGTCACCGAGATCACCTCGCGCTCCATCCTGGGCAGCACCTCCATCACGCTGCAGTTCGACCTGGACCGCAACGTGGACAGCGCCGCGCGCGATGTGCAGGCCGCCATCAACGCCGCGCGCACGCTGCTGCCCACGGGCATGCCCAGCAACCCGACCTACCGCAAGGTCAACCCGGCCGACTCGCCCATCATGATCCTGGCGCTCACGTCGGACCTGCTCACCCGCGGGCAGATGTACGACGCGGCCTCCACCGTGCTGGCGCAAAAGCTCTCGCAGGTCGAGGGTGTGGGCCAGGCCACGGTGAGCGGCGGCGCGCTGCCCGCCGTGCGGGTGGAGCTGGACCCGGTGCGGCTGGCCTCCAACGGCATCTCGCTGGAACAGGTGCGCAGCGCCATCGCCAGCACCAACGCCAACCGCCCGCTGGGCGCGGTGGAGCGGGAAGACCACTACTGGCAAGTGGCCACCAACGACCAGGCCCGCGTGGCGGCCGACTATGCGCCCCTGGTGCTGCGCTGGAAGAACGGGCAGGCCGTGCGTTTGCAAGACGTGGCCGACGTGGTGGACTCGGTGCAGGACGTGCGCAACTTCGGCGTGGCCAATGGCAAGCCGGCGGTACTGCTGCAGGTGTACAAGCAGCCCGGCGCCAACATCCTCGAAGCCGTGGAGCGCGTGCGCTCGCTGCTGCCCGCGCTGCAGGCCTCCATCCCGGCGGCCATCGACATTGAGGTGGTGTCCGACCGCACGCCCACGCTGCGCGCTTCGGTCAAAGAGGTGGAACGTGCGCTGCTGATTGCCGTGGCGCTGGTGGTGCTGGTGGTGTTCCTGTTCTTGCGCAACGGGCGTGCCACGCTCATCCCCAGCGTGGCGGTGCCGGTGTCGCTGGCAGGCACGTTTGGCGTGATGTACCTGGCAGGCTACACGCTCGACAATCTCTCGCTGATGGCGCTCACGGTGGCCACGGGCTTTGTGGTGGACGACGCCATCGTGGTGCTGGAGAACATCATGCGCCACATGGAGCGGGGTAAGACCGCGCTGCGGGCGTCGCTCGACGGTGCGCGCGAGATCGGCTTCACGGTGGTGTCGATGAGCATCTCGCTGATTGCGGTGTTCGTGCCCATCTTGTTCATGGGCGGCATTGTGGGGCGGTTTTTCCGCGAGTTCGCCATCGTCATGTCCTCGGCCATCCTGGTGTCGATGGTGGTGTCGCTCACCACCACGCCCATGATGTGTGCCGCGCTGCTCAAGCCCCACAGCCCGGCCCCGGCGCGGCGCAGGGGCTGGGCGGCAGCCTTCAGCCACCGAATCGGTCGCTGCGTGGACCGCATGCAGGTGCGGGGCATGCGCCTATACCGCCGCAGCCTGGCCTGGTGCCTGCGCCACCAGCCCGTGGCCTTGCTGGTGCTGGCGTGTGTGGTGGGGCTCAACGTGACCCTCTACACCGCCATCGACAAGGGCTTCATGCCCGAGCAGGACACCGGGCGCATCTCGGGCTTCATCCGCGCCGACCAGGCCACGTCCTACCAGGCCATGGAGCAGCGGCTGCAGCGTTTCCTGTCCATCGTGCAGGCCGACCCGGCCGTGGAGCATGTGACCGGCTTCACAGGCGGCTGGCAGCGCAATGCGGCGCAGATGTTCATGACCCTCAAGCGCGGGCCGGGGCAGGAGAGCTCGGAGACCGTGATAACGCGGCTGCGCGAGCAGCTCAAGAACGAGCCGGGCGCGCGCCTGTTCCTGGTGCCGCAGCGCGACATCCGCATTGGTGGGCGGCAGAGCGGTGCATCCTTCGACTACACCCTGCAGGCCGACGACATTGGCGACCTGCGCACCTGGGAGCCGCGCATCCGCCAGGTGCTGAGCCAGCTGCCCGAGCTGGAGGACGTGAACAGCGACGTGCAGGACTTTGGCCTGCAGACCTCGCTGGTCATCGACCGTGATGCGGTCACGCGTCTGGGCCTGACCATGGCACAGATCGACGCCACGCTGAACAACGCCTTCGGCCAGCGCCAGGTGGGCGTGATCTACAACCCGCTCAACCAGTACCGCGTGGTGATGGAGGCCGCGCCGCGCTACCTGCAGAACCCCGAGACGCTGCGGGGCTTCTTCTTCGTCAACAGCCAGGGGCAGCAGATTCCGCTCACGGCGTTTGCGCGCATCACCACCACCAACACACCGCTATCAGTCAACCACGACCGGGGCACGCCCGCCAGCAGCATCAGCTTCAGCCTGGCGCCGGGGGTGTCGCTGTCGCAGGCCACCGAGGCGGTGAACAACGCGGTGGCTGAGCTGGGCGTGCCGGTGTCGGTGCGCGGTTCGTTCAGCGGTACGGCGGGGGCGTTTCAGGACGCACTGGCGGGCCAGCCGCTGCTGATCCTGGCGGCCATCATCACCATCTATCTGGTGCTGGGCATGTTGTACGAGAGCCTGGTGCACCCCATCACCATCCTGTCCACGCTGCCGTCTGCGGGTGTGGGCGCGTTGCTGGCGCTCATGCTGTTCAAGACGGAGTTCTCGCTCATCGCACTCATTGGCGTGATCCTGCTGATCGGCATCGTGAAGAAGAACGCGATCATGATGATCGACTTTGCCCTCACGCGGCAACGCCAGCAGGGCGAGCCGGGCCGGGCGCCCGTCACCGCAGCGCAGGCCATCTACCGCGCCTGCAACCTGCGGTTGCGCCCCATTTTGATGACCACCGTGGCCGCCATCTTCGGAGCCCTGCCACTGGCCCTGGGGCGGGGTGATGGTGCTGAGCTGCGCCAGCCGCTGGGCATTGCGATTGTGGGCGGCCTGCTGGTGAGCCAGTGGCTCACGCTTTACACCACGCCGGTGGTCTATGTGGCGCTTGACCGGCTGCGTGCGCGCGTGCTGCGGGCGGTGGGGCGGCGCCGCAAGCCAGCGGGCGCCGCGCCTGCGGCCCCGGTGGTATTGCAAGGAAACGACGGATGACCTCTTTCACTTTTTCACGTCGGGTCGCCTGGCCTGCGCTGGTGGTCAGCGGCCTGTGGCTGGTGGGCTGCGCGCAGACGCCGCCGTACGAGCGGCCCACCATGGACATTCCGGCTGCCTACAAAGAGCAAGCCGCCGCCCAGGCCCAGGGCATCTGGAAGCCCGCGCAGCCGCAGGCCTCCACCGCCTTGCCCGAGACCTGGTGGACCGTGTACGGCGACGCCGTGCTGGACCGCCTGCAGCAGCAGGCCGATGCCAACAGCCCCACCCTGGCGCAAAGCGCCGCCCGCCTGCGCGCGGCCCAGGCGGCCGTGACCAGCAGTGGCGCAGCGGCCTTGCCCACCGTGGGGGCCAATGCCAGCAGCAGTCGTGCCCGCAGCGGCACGCAGCTGAGCAATCAGGGCGATGGCAGCAGCACCGCGCGCATCAGCACCAGCCATTCGCTGGGCCTCACCGCCAGCTGGGAGCTGGACCTGTGGGGCCGCATCTCCGCCGGGGTGAGTGCCGCGCAGGCCAGCGCACAGGCCAGCGCCGACGACCTGGCCGCTGCGCGCTTGTCGCTGCAGGCGGCCGTGGCGCAGACGTATTTTTCACTGCGTGCGGCCGAGGCCCAGGCTGCGCTGCTGGGCGAGACGCTCAAGGCCTACGACCGCAGCTGGGAGCTGACGCGCAACCGCCAGGCGGCGGGTGTGGCCTCCAGCGCCGATGTAGCGCAGGCCGAGGCGCAGTACAAGTCCACCCAGGTGCAGCTGCTGGAGGCCCAAACCACGCGCAGCCAGCTGGAGCACGCGCTGGCCGCGCTGCTGGGGCAGGCGCCTGCCGCCTTTGCGCTGGAGCCCACCGCCACGTTGCCCGCACCGGCCGATGTGCCCCAAGCCCTGCCGTCCGACCTGCTGCAGCGGCGACCGGATATCGCTGCTGCCGAACGCCGCGTGGCGGCGGCCAACGCGCAGATTGGCGTGGCGCGCGCGGCGTATTTCCCCACGCTCACGCTGTCGGCAGCGGGCGGATACCGGGGGGCGCCGCTGGCGGATCTGTTCAGCGCGCCCAACCTGTTCTGGTCGCTGGGGCCGGCGCTGGCGGCGTCGATCTTTGACGGCGGCGCGCGCAGTGCGGCGGTAGAGACGGCCCGTGCCAACCACGCGCAGGTCACGGCCGCCTACCGCCAGACGGTGCTGACCGCGCTGCAGGAGGTGGAGGACAACCTCACGGCCGCCGCTGCGCTGGCGCAGGAGGAGCAGCTGCAGCGCGAGGCCACCGCCGCCGCCCAGCGTGCGCTGGACGTGGTGGAGAACCAGTACCGTGCGGGCACCGTGGGCTACCTGAACGTGCTGGCGGCCCAGACCACCGTGCTGTCATCGCAGCGGAGCCTGATCGACGTAAAAAGCCGCCGCCTGACGGCCGTGAACGCGCTGCTGAAGAACGTGGCCGGGCGCTGGGAGGCGCTGCCGCCCGCTTGACGCCCGCGTCAAGTCCACGTCAGGCCCGCTTGAACTGCGGGCGCAGCTACATCGCCTTGAACAGGTGCGCGTAGAGGCGGCTCACCGGCAGCCGCTCAGGCCGCCCGCGCAGGCTCAGGTGCTGCTTGCCCGCCTCGTCGCGCGTGACGGTGGCAATGGCCGTGGCGCGCACCAGGGTGCTGCGGTGCACCTGCCAGAACTCCTGCGGGTCGAGCTGCTCGATCAGCTCCTTGAGCGCGGTGCGGATCAGGTATTCACGCTCGGCGGTGAGCACGCGCACGTACTTGTCGGCCGCCTCGAAATACACCACCTCTGCCACCGGCACCATGTGGATCTGCGTGCCGTGGCTGGCCTGGATCACGCTCAGCCGCGTTGCGGCAGTGGCAGGCGCGGCGGCGGGTGCAGTGCCCACGCCGGGCGCGCCCAGCAGCGCGCGCAGCTGGGCCATGGTGGCTTCGAGTTCGGGCGAGGGCAACGCTGTCGAAGGTGCAGCGGGTGGTGCACCGGTTGCCGCAGCGGCTGATGCGCGCTGGGCCAGCACGCCCTGCACCTTGGCCACGGTGCGGGCCAGCCGGTCGGCCTGGATGGGCTTGAGCAGGTAGTCCACCGCTTGGGCTTCAAACGCCTGTACAGCGTACTGGTCGTAGGCCGTGGCAAACACCAGCGCCGGAAAGGGCTGGTCATCCGGCCATGCATCGGCCAGCTCGGCGGCCGCCTCGATGCCGCTCTGGCCGGGCATGCGGATGTCGAAGAACAGCACGTCCGGCCGCAAGGCCAGCGCCTGCCGCACGGCCGAGCGGCCGTCGCCCACCACGGCCACCACTTGCAGCTCCGGCCACGCGCGGGTCAGGTCCTGCTGCAGGGCGGCGGCCAGCAGCGGTTCATCTTCGGCAATCAGGGCGCGTGAGACGGGCTCTGTCATGGTGTGACGGCAGATTTCAAGGGAAAAGTGACGGTAGCGCTAGTACCGTTTGGCTGAATAGCTATCAATTCAAGAGCGCCTGCGGGGCCGTGCAGCGTGGCCAGGCGTTCGCGCACCTGGGCCAGGCCAAAGCTCTGGCCGGGGCCTGGGGTGGGCAGGGTGGCGGGTAGGCCCGCCCCGGTGTCTTGGACCTCGATGACCAGCAATGGGCCGTGGGGGCTCTCCTGGGTGCTTGCACGCACGGTGATGTGGCCGCCTTCCACCTGGGGCTCCAGCCCGTGGCGGATGGCGTTCTCCACCAGCGGCTGCAGCAGCAGGGGTGGCACCGGCACATCGCGCAGGGCATCGGGCAGGTCCAGGGTGTAGGCCAGGCGCTGCCCCATGCGCACGGCCATCAGCTCCAGGTAGTCGTGCAGGCGCTCAAACTCTAGCGCCAGCGGGTGCTGGGTGCTGCGCGATGCGCTGAGCGTGGCGCGCAGGTAGGCAATCATGCGGTCCAGCATGTGCTGCGCCCGGGCCGGGTCGGTGCCGATGAGCACGCGCAGGTTGGCCAGGGTGTTGAACAGCATGTGGGGTTCCAGCTGGGTCTCCAGCAGCTTCAGGCGCGATTCGCTGGCGTGCATGCGCGCCTCGGCCATCTTGCTTTCCAGGTAGGCCGACTTGTTGACGGCGTAGAAGTAGAACGTGCCCACCAGCCCGGCAATGGCCGTGATGAGGATGGACGTGCGCTGGTCTGCACCGGAGATCAACGCCCCCGGCGGGTAGAAGTGAAAGTAGTGCACGCATAGCGCGTCGGCCAGCAAGGTGCCCGCCAGGTAACCCACGACGATGCCCACCAGGACCAGCGCAATGCCCTGCCAGCCGTGTGGCCAGCCCGTTTCGGCGGCGGACGGTATCAACTCCCGCCCGAGGTCGATGATGGCCCAGGTGAAGGTGCCGATCAGCACCGAATACACCACGGGCGGCCCATAGGGCTTGTCGGGCATGAACGTGCACTGGATGGTGGCCACGACCAGTGTGAAGGCCACCACCTGCAGGTAGTGCCGCAGCTTGCTGACCCCGTTGAACTCGTGGCGCAGCTTCATGGCCGGTCTTGGCGGCGCTGCAGGGCCTCGCGCTCGCGCTGCACCATGCGCTCGCGCAGGCCGCTGCCAGTGCCCAGCAAAAACACCGACACCCCATGCAGCACCAGCCCCAGCCCCCAGCCCAGCAGCGGGTACACCGACCACGGGCGGGTGCCAAACGCATAGCGCGACATGGCAAAGATGAGGGCGTTGACCAGCACGAAGGCCAGTGCATGCACGTACCAGCCCAGCTTGGCGTTGGCGCGGCGGCGGGCCAGCGCATCCAGTTCTTGGGGGCTCAAAGGGGTGGACATGGGGCGATGCGGTGGTTGGTGCGGGGGAAGGGCGGTAGCATCAGAATTCTAGGGGCGGTGCGTTAGTCGGCTGACATGCTTGTCATGCCGGGCAGTTCAGCCGGGCCACGGTGGCCACGGCCTGCGCATCCAGCGTCAGCCCGATGTGGTTCACCCCCGGCACCAGGGTGACAGGCACGGGCTTGCCTGCCTTGGCAAACAGGTCGGCAAAGCGGTCGGCATAGAAAAGCTCGTCGTCCTGCCCGGCCACGATGCAGACCGCGCCCCGGGCATTGCGGATGTCGACCTGGTAGTCGTCGTGAGGGCGGAAGTTGGTGGCCACGGTATAGGAGTAGAGGGGCGTGAGCATCTCACGGGCCACATCGTTCAGCGCGAAGCGCAACACGGGCAGGTGGTTCCAGCGGGTGATGCCGAACTGGTTGAGCAGGGTGAGTGCAATGATCCGGGGCAGTCCCACCGAAGCCCAGCGGCCGCTGTCCGGTCGTGATGTGGGGGCGTTGTGGTGCAGGAAGGGCGCTAGCAGTACATAGCGGTCAAACAGGCTCTGTCGCGCGCTGCCCGCGAAACGCAGCGCAAACCCGCCGCCTGCGGAGAAACCCATCAGCGTTTGCGGGCCCGTGTGGGGCACAGCGCGCAAAAAGTCCTCGACGTCGTCTTCCATCTGCCCGATATAGGCGGCCTGGCCCCGGGTGCCGGAGGCTCCGTGCCCCCGCATGTCCAGGGAGGCCACGGCATAGCCTTCTGCGGCCAGAGCCTGCGCCAGCGTATGGTTCGACTGCCCGCGCGCGGACGACCCATGCACCAGCACCACCCGGCGCTGAGGGGCATCGAGCACTGTCCCGGCGGGGCGGTAGCTGTGCCAGGCCAGCGAAGTGCCATCGCGCGCCGTGTAGTGCTGTGCGGGAGGTACGTCGCGGGAGTCCACGCCCTTGAAAGGGTCGTTGATGCTGGCCAGCGGTGAAACGTGCGGTGGGCCGCCCCATGCAATGGCGGCGGCCAGAGCAGCAGTGCCGACGAGCAGGGTCAGGAAGATGGTCAGGAACATGGGTGTGATGCGGCGACGTCGCAGGGTAGCGGGCTGAACCATTGTGCCGGGCAGTCTGGGTGAAGTGGTGGAGATGAGCTGCTTGCGAATGCCTGCCCGAAGGCATGGTTCAAGGTGCTGCAGGCACCAGTTGCGGCGCATGCTGTGTTGGCTGCGGTTGCAGGTGCTGCATAAAAAAGGCAACGATCCGTGCATCCACCTGCGGCAGCACGCTGCGGTCAAAGCCGGGCGGGTCGCCCAGCAGCTCACGGGTCAGGTCGTTCATGCGGTCCAGGGGCGGCATGGGCGACAGCATGATGCCGTGGCTGCCGTCCTGAAGGTCGGCAATGTGCGTGCAGCGGTCCTGGCACGCGGCCAGCACGGCGCTGCTGTGAAAGCGTGGAATCTGGTTGACGTCCTTGCCCGCAGTGATGAGCCCCAGCGCGATGCGGGGGGTAGTCAGGCTGTCCATGTCGAAGTCGGCCGCAAACGGCACCACGGCCACCGTGGCCGCCACGCGCGGGTCGGTGTGTGCATGCAGCGTCTCGTCGCCAAAGCGGTGGCGGATGATGGTGATGGCCACGGCCTTCTTGATGCTGTCCAGCCAGTTGCCGTGCAGGCGGGTGGTGAAGCCGACGCAGGACGAAAAATCCTCCGCCAGATGGGCCTCGCAGTGCTGCTTGAAGCGGGCGGGAGACCATTGCCCTCCGGCAAACACCAGGGCGGTGTGGCCCCCGGCCGAACCACCGAACACGCCCACCTTGTCCAGCGCCAGCAGCGGCGCCAGGCGCGCATCCTGTGCGACGGCATCCACCGCGCGGGAGACCTCGGCGGGGCGGCGCTTCCAGCTCTCCGGGCCGGGGGTGGAGTGGTCTTTGTAGTTGTCGCCGGCATGCTCGGGCAGGGCCACCACGAACCCGGCCTGCACCAGTGCGCGGGCCAGGTCGGTGTGCACCCAGGGGCTGCCGCCCGAGCCGTGCGACACCACCACCAGACGGCCGTTACCCGCCACGGGTGTGCCCTGCCAGGCCAGCTGCAGCGCAAAAGGGCCGCGCTGCACGGGCTGGTCGGCCTCTTGTGCCGGATAGAACACCGTGACGGGGCCGTCGCCCTGTTGCCCGGGCAACTCTGCGAGACCCACGCCTGCATGGGCGGGGCTGGCTGTGATGACGGCTGCGGCCAGCAAGGCCAGGCACCAGGCCATCCAGGTTTTTGTCATGGCCGTGTTTTTGTTGGGAGGAGTCATCATCAGCCGATCAGCGGGGGGGTTGCGCAGCAGCCAGTCGGTCGCGTTCCGCCTGCACCATGCGCTCGTGCAGGTCGCTGCCACCCGCAAGAACGAACACCACCACGCCATGGATGGCCAGGCCGATGCCCCAGCCCAGGGCCGGGAACACCGCCCAGTGCCGCCCGCTGCCCACCGACAGTGCGACCAGCAGCAGATTGACGAGCAGGTACACGCTGGTATGGATGTACCAGCCCATTTTGGCCCCGGCACGGCGGCGTGCCAGACGTTCGAGGGGGTCGGTAGTGAAGGTGTGGTTGCGCATTGGGGGCTCCTGTGCTGAGGGATCGTTACGGGGGGATCAGGCGGTGGCGGGTGATGTGGCCAAGGGGGCGCTGCGTTGCACCAGCTTCCACAGCCGCAGCGCGCGGGCCGCAAACAGACCGTTGAACACGCCATACAGCGCAGCGATCTGCAGTGCAAAGCCGCTGTCGCGTGCCAGGGCGGGTTGCAGGGCCAGCTCCACACCCACGAGGTATTTGGTGAGGAAGATGCCCAGGATCAGGGCCAGCGGCATGGCGCTGCCCGGAATGTAGAAGCAGCGTGACTTGCTTTCGTACAGCGTGCCCTGGGGCGCTGCAGGTTGCAGCCACAGTGCCACGCTGGCGATGAACACGGCGGCCACCAGCCAGGCGGCCACCGGCAGCAAGGCCTGGCCAGCGCCGCCAAAGGCCGAGGCGATGCCATACACCGACAGGCCGGTCATCGCCACCGGCATGACCATGGCCCGCACCAGGCTCACGTTGCGGGCCAGCAGCTGGCTGCCGCCCAGCCAGAGCAGACCGGCCAGCAGGGCCCAGACCCAGTAGGGCGTGTTTTCGATGATGCGACCCAGCATCTGGGGTTGTTGGACAAGGAGGTTGAGCAGCATGGTGGCCGTCCTGTTGTAAACAATGAATGGAGGGGGGAGGTCAGATCAGTCCGAGTGCGGACCAGACCGTGTGGCCCAGAAAACGGTCGGGCAGCAGCGTGAAGCCGCCAGCCACCACACAGGCGCCGATGTAGGTGCGTTGCATCATCTTGCGGTGGCCGACGATGTTGCGGCGGGCGAGGAACACAAAGGCCATGGCCAGCATGCCCAGGGTGACGGGGATCAGCAGGTGAATCAGACCGAAGCTGCCCCAGCGCGGGCCGGGGCCGCCGGTGATGAAGAGGGCCGACACGGCAGTGGCAACCATCAGCGTGACCCAGGCGTAGCCGGCCGCGCGGTGCAGGCGGGGGCGCTGCGTGGCCCCTTGGCGGGCCCACAGGGCAATGGGGCCGATGGCAACGGCCGCCAGCGCGGCTGCAAGATGGATGGCGATGACGGGGGTGATTTGCATGGCGGGGCTCCTGGCGGGTTCGATGGAACGAACTGTGCCGATGCCCTTCCCGGGGCGCCACAGCCCTGCGACGAAATGCAGCCCACCGGGCGTGAAATGCCGCCACGCGGAGTGAGTGGTGGGCGGATTGGGCTGCCAGAAGCAACGCGGCGGGCGTTTTGCCAGGGGGGCTGGAGCCCACGGCGGATAATCCCGCACCTATTTGCAAGGAGTGCGCGTGGACGTTGTATTGCTGGTCAAGGCCGCCATCATGGGGGTCGTCGAGGGGTTGACGGAGTTTTTGCCCATCTCTTCCACCGGGCACCTGATCCTGGCCGGGTCACTGCTGGGGTTTGACGATGCCAAGGCCAAGGTGTTTGACATTGCCATCCAGACGGGCGCCATTTTTGCGGTGATCTTGGTGTACTGGGCCAAGATCCGCTCCACGCTGGTGGCCCTGCCCACCGAGCGCCAGGCGCAGCGGTTTGCGCTCAACGTGTTCATCGCCTTCGTCCCCGCCGTGGTGCTGGGGCTGCTGTTTGGCAAGGCCATCAAGGCACACCTGTTCACACCGGTGGTCGTGGCCAGCACCTTCATCATTGGTGGCTTCATCATCCTGTGGGCCGAGCGGCGGCCGCCCTCGGCCACCCGCATCCACAGCGTGGACGCAATGACGCCGCTCGATGCCATCAAGGTCGGCCTCGTGCAGTGCCTGGCCATGATTCCTGGCACCAGCCGCAGCGGCGCGACCATCATCGGAGGCATGCTGCTGGGCCTGTCGCGCCAGGCGGCGACGGACTTTTCGTTCTTCCTGGCCATCCCCACGTTGATTGGCGCCGGGGTATACAGCCTGTACAAAGAGCGCGCGCTGCTGTCGGCGGCCGACATTCCGCTGTTTGCCACGGGGCTGGTGTTCTCCTTCCTCAGCGCGTGGCTGTGTGTGCGCTGGTTGTTGCGCTACATCAGCAGTCACAGTTTTGTGCCGTTTGCCTACTACCGCATCGTATTCGGCGTCATCGTTCTGGTGACCGCGTGGACCGGTTGGGTGCAGTGGGCCGACTGATAATCGGGCCATGCGTTTCATTACCGGTCGGGTCTCCTTTCCCTTGATTTCCTTGCGGGCGCTGGCGCTCGCCGGCTTGTCGGTCAGCCCCTGGGTGGGTGCCCAAGGCTTGCCAGAGGCGGCCAGCACCGAAACCACGGTGTCCGACAAGGCAGAGAGCCAGCAGGCTGCGGCTCCCAAATTCAACTACGCGATCGGCGCCATCGTGGGCAGCAGCCCCGACTACGCCGGGGGCGATGGCCGCAAGAACAGCCTGCGGCCCGCCTGGGCCATCGAGTACGGCCGGTTTCGCCTGAGCACTTCGCGCGGCAGCGCCTTCATGGGCCACGGCCTGGGGCCCCGCGAGTCCGGCGCCAGCGCCACGCTGGCGCAGAGCGACCGCTTCAGCCTGAGTGCAGCCTTGCGCATTGACAAGGGCCGTGACGGCTCGGATGCCCCCATCCTGGTGGGGTTGCCGTCAGTGCGGTCCACCCTGCGGGCACGGATCAGCGCGGGCTATGCCATCACCGACCGCTGGGCCGTGGGGGCCGGGGTTTCGCAAGACATCCTGGGCCGCGACGGCGGCGCGCAATGGTCTACCAGCATTGGCTACACCTGGCCCGTGACGGAGCAGACCAAGGTCAGCTTCGGGGCGGGCGCGAGCTTTGGGGACCGCACCTACGTGCGGGGGCATTTTGGGGTGCCGGCTGGTGGCAGCAGCCCCTTGCCTGCGTTCGAGCCACGCGGCGGGCTGTACAGCGTGGATGCCGGGGTGGAGGTGATGACGGCGCTCAACCGGCACTGGGTGGTGCTGGGCGCGGCCCGCGTGTCCCAGCTGCAGGGCGATGCGCGCCGCAGCCCGTTGACCGTGCAGCCGGTGGGCTATTCGGTCTCCGTGGGGCTGGCTTACCGGTGCTGCCGCTAGGCGCATCCGCTGTAGCAAGGGTTCAACGGGAGCGGTTGTGCCTGGCGAAAGTGCTAAGCTGCCGCCCACAGACAGTTACGCCCAGGCGGCCGCACCCCGTGCCATCACCCTGTCGTGGTGTGTGAAGCTGCCCCTTCGCTGATCCTCTCCCCCACTGGGGTATTGCCGCATGACGCCAGAAGCGCCCGAGTTGTCCAAGCACCCGGAGACCGCCCGCCAAAAGGTGTGGTCCAAGGCGGACCTGCTTGATGTGATCACCCGCAGCGCAGGCGCCACCATGGCTGTGATCGACCGCAGCCTGTCGATGATCTATGTGAACGACGAATACGCGCGCTGGTTCGGCACCGTGCCGGAGGAGCTGGTCGGCAAGACACTGGTGGAGGTCTATGGCGAGCAGGACTGCGCCCGGTTCATGCCGTTTGTGAACCGCGTGCTCAGCGGCGAGCGGGTGCAGTACCAGCGCATGCTGCGCACGCCCTACGGCTTTGACGAGTGGCGCACCATCTGCCTGACGCCCTGGCACAACCCGCAAGGCGCGATTGACGGTTTCATCACCACGGCGCTGGACGTGCACGAGCTGCAGGTCACCATGAATGCGCTGCGCGCGGCCAACCAGCGCCTGTCGTCCCACATGGAGAACAGCCCCCTGGCCGTGGTGGAGATGGACCACCAGCTGCAGCTGCTGCATTGCTCGCAGCGCGCGGTGCAGCTGCTGGGATGGCTGCATGTGGCGGGACTGGAAGGGCGGCTGCTGACGGACCTGCTGGCCCCAGCCTCGATGGACGACAGCCTGCAGCAGGCGCTGCAGCGGCTGCAGTCCGGCCAGGAGTCCCAGAACCGCGCCGAAACCTGTTTTGTGCGCAGCGATGGCACAGAGGTGCACTGCGAGTGGTTCAACTCTGCCCTGACCGACGCCGACGGCCAGGTGACCTCCATCATGGCGCTGGTTCAGGATGTTTCCGCCAAGATCCAGATCGCGCGGCAGCAGCACTACCTGGCCAACCACGACTCACTGACCGGGCTGCTCAACCGGGCCGCGTTCCAGGGGCGGCTGGAGCAGTCGCTGCTGCATGCGCGGCACACTGAGGGGTCGGTGGCGCTGTTGTTCATTGACCTGGACGGTTTCAAGCACGTGAATGACGCCGAAGGCCACCGCGCGGGTGACGAGGTGCTGCGCATCGTGGCCCAGCGCATCGCCAGCACGGTGCGCGCGGGCGACACCATGGCGCGGCTGGGCGGTGATGAGTTTCTGGTGATGCTGGACCACGAGGTGACCCGCGAAGTGACCGACACCATCGGCCACCGCATCATCGACGCCCTGCAGCAGGGCATGACGGTGGACGGGCGCGAGCTGCGCATTGGCGCCAGCATTGGTGTGGCGGTGTACCCCCCGCTGGAGGGAGACATCGACGCGCTGATGAACCGTGCCGACCAGGCCATGTACGCAGCCAAACGGGCGGGTAAGGGCCGTCTGCATTACGCGTTGACGGCCTGAGCCCTTTTCCTCCCTCTGCGCCCCCGCAGAGCAGGGGCGCGGTATCACGGCAGTCGGATGCTTTGCTGGAAGTGGAAGAAGTTGCCGGGGTCGTAGGCCGCCTTGATCCGCTGAAGCTGCGGGTAGGCCGGGCCCCAGTAGGCGGAGGCAAAGTCGGCCAGCCGCGCATCCGGGTAGTTCTGGTACACGTGGCCGTTCAGGAAGGGCTGCACCAGCTGCATGAAGCCGTCAAGCCAGGCTTCCATCTGGGCGCGCTCCGCCGGGTTGCGCCAGAACACATCCACCACCAGGTCGGCGTCGACATTGCGATGCACAAAGGCGCTGTCGGCCACCGGGTAGCGGTTGATCGCGCCACCGTAGGGCTCCAGATAGGCCAGCGACCAGGGGTTGGGCGAGGTCTTGAAGTAGTCGATGATGCGCTGCCAGTCGGCGGGCGAGAGCTTGGTGTTGATGTATCCGCTGGCCTTGGTTTCGGCGATCCCGTCCGGCAGGTTGTCGGGCAGCGTGTAGGGGTGGTCTTCCAGCCACACGTTCATGTCGGGGTAGGTGCCGGTCTTGTCCACCAGCAGCTGCGCGCTGGGGATGGCCATCAGCGGTGCAATGGCTGCCAGCCCGTCCTCGCGGCTGCCGCAGAACATGCCCTGCACCATGTACACCGGCACACCGTTCTGGAAGCCCAGGTTCATCATGTAGCCCAATGCGTCGGGCGCACCGGTCTTCATGTAGGCGGCCTGCATCAGCGTGAGCGCCTGGGCCGCGTGCATGGCGTCCCAGCTGATGGCCCAGGCCCAGACCTGGTCCAGTCGCTGCATGCGGTAGGTCACCTGCAGCACCACGCCAAAGTTGCCGCCCGTGCCGCCGCGCAGGGCCCAGTAAAGGTCGGAATGCTCCTGCGCGCTGGCGGTGACGATGGTGCCGTCGGCCAGCGCCACACGGAAGGAATCGACCAGGTCACTCTGGATGCCGAACGCGCGCGATGTGTAGCCGTAGCCGCCACCTTGTACAAAGCCCCCCACGCACACGCTGCCACAGGCGCCCGTGGGCACGTGCCAGCCCGTGTGGTTCATGGCACCGTTAAAGTGGTCAAAGTCGGTGCCCGGCAGCACGTGCACGCGTTCGCGCGCAGGGTCCAGAACCACGCCCTGCAAGTCGCTCAGGTCCACCACCATGCCGCTGTTGACCGAGTAGCCCGCGGTGCTGTGGCCACCACAACGCACGGCCACCCACACGCCATAGGTGCGGGCTACGGCCAGGCACTCCAGCACATCGTTCTCGCAGGCGCAGAAGACGATGATCTCCGGATACGACTGGAAGGCGGGGTTTGACTCCTGCCGCGCTGCGTTGTAGTCGGGGCTGGAGGGCAGCACGATGCGTCCTACGATGCGCGCCTCCAGAGCGGCCACCGCCTCCCATGTGAGCACCGGCGTGCTGGCCTGCGCAGCGCTCAACGCCGGCTGTTTTGCCGCCAAAGATAAAAAGTGTGCGACGCGTGCGTCTTTGGCAAGGCGGGCCGAACTTTTGCGATGGGCCATGGCGAGCGATCCTTCAGGAAGTTGCGAAGCCCCGGGTGTACCGGAGCAGGAGCGCTTTGACCAGAGGGAAATGGCAGGCGTGTCTTTCAGCCCGCTGCTGGGCAACCACCTCCGGATCGTGAAAACGATCTCAGGACGACGACAGCGCGAGGTCGCCCGTGTTGCGCCGCAGGCAGAACTTGCCGCCCTGTTTGCCGCTGTACATGGCGGCATCGGCCAGCTTGAGCAGGCCAATGGCGTCGGTGCTGTCGTGCGGCGCGATGGCATACCCAATGGTCAGACCGATCTCCACCTGCACGTTGTTCAGCGAAAACGGTGAGCGGAATGCATCCAGCAGCTTGTGGCCCAGCTCTTGCGCCTGCTGCAGGCTGTGCAGCTGTCCAGCCATCACCACGAACTCGTCGCCACCCAGGCGAGCCACCAGGTCACTTTGGCGCACATGGCCTTGCAGGCGCCGGGTCACGGCCACGAGCAGCTCGTCGCCCACGTCGTGGCCATGCTGATCGTTGACGGGCTTGAATCCGTCGAGGTCCATCACGTACACAGCCAGCATTTTTTCTGCGCTACAGCGCGACAGGGCCGATGCGAGCGAGATATTGAGCCCGCGCCGGTTGGGCAGGCCGGTGAGCGGATCGGTGTGGGCGAGTGAGCGCATCACGTCGCGCTCGCGGTTGGCGTCCAGCGCCTCCAGCCGCAGCGCCTTGGTGCGCAAGCCCAGCACACGCATGAACAGCAGCATGTCCAGCGTGGCGCCAAACTGGAACGAGTGCAAGGTCCAGAAGTTCACCGGCACCCAACCCTGGATCACGCCAATGACCGTGGCGGTGGCCAAAAAATACAACAGCCAGGCGAGCAGCAGGGTGGAGCCCACCGGGTCGCCCAGCCTTGCGCGGCGCACCGCCCCCGGAATGCCCATGAGCGCTGGCACCAGCCCCAGGATGCTGACGATGCCTGTCACTGCGCGGGTGCTGAGCAGGTCGAGGGCATACAGAGCAGCCAGCACCACGCACAGCACTGCGCCGCCACGCATGCTGCGCAGCAGCCAGCTGCGGGGCCTGTCACCCGCCAAGGCCTGGCTGATGAAGAGAAAGGAGCCACAGGTGGCCGTGAGCGCAGCCAGACTGGCTGCATGCAACTCCACCCATGGCATATCGCGCCACAGGTACTGCGTGCCCAGGCCGAACAGGTGTAGCGAAAACAGCAGGCTCCCCGCAATGAGCAGTGCGTACTGTATGAACAGCACGTCGCGCAGATTGAGCCACTGCGCCAGGCTGTAGATCAGCAGGCACAGCGCCAGCCCGGTAAGGATGCCCTGCAGCATCTGCTCGTTCAGAGCCTTGCTGTGCCAGGTGGTGGGCTTGTTCATTGTGATGGGCAGCACCATTGCGCCCCGGGTCTCCACGCGCAGCAGCAGGTCGTAGGTGTGTCCGGGCAACATGGCCACGGGCAGTGCATGGGTGCGGCTGCGCAGCGGGCGCTGGGTGTAAGGCTGCAGGCTGCCCAGCGTGGCCTGCTGGGTCACATGGCCGTCTGCAGCCAGGTACACCTCGATGCGTTGCAGCACGGGATAGTCGATGTCCAGCACCCACAGGCCGTTGGATGTCACGGGCACGGTGACCGGGATGCGTACCCACACCGGCTCGGCCCGCACGCCCAGGGTGCCGCTGGTTCCGGGTGGGGCCTGAAAGCGTGACAACTCCGCAAGGACATCATTCACGAGCAGGGTGCCGGAGGGGTCTGGCAGCACAGTGACGGCGGGCCAGGCCTCGATGGAAAGCAGGTCATCCCGCAGTTCAAGGGGGGCTGCCCGCGCACTGGTCGGTAGGGCTGCCAGCAGAAGACACAGTGCCGACAGCAGGCAGGCCACTCGCCACCAGCTGGCAAGAACCGGGCGATGCACAAACCCACTCAAGCGCGTGTACGTCATGAGGCCAGCGCCAGTTCGCCCGGGTTGCGGCGGATGCAGTGTTTGCCACTCTCCTTGCCTGTATACATGGCTGCATCCGCGAGCCGGACCAGGTGCTGTGCATCGTCACTGTCCAGCGGTGCCAGCGCGTAGCCGATGGTCAGGCCCACCTGGATGGAGAGGTGGCTCAGCCGGAACGGCTTTTCAAATGCATGCAGCAAGGCCCGCCCCAATTCCTGGGCTTGTTCGGGGGTGGCCAGCTCGCGCGCCATGACAATGAATTCGTCCCCGCCCAGCCTTGCCACCAGGTCGGTGTGCTGTCGCACATTGGCCTCCAGCCGGTGGCCCACCGCCACCAGCAGGTCGTCGCCCACATCGTGGCCATAGGTGTCGTTGACTGGCTTGAAACCGTCCAGGTCCATCAGGTAGAGCGCTACCAAGCGTTGGGGGCTGGCCTGCGCCAGCGCCGATTGCAGCGCCATTTGCATGCCGCGGCGGTTGCACAGTCCGGTCAGTGAGTCGGTGTAGGCCAGCGAGCGCATGGTGTCGCGCTCGCGCAGCGCTTCAGAGGCCGCGTGGCGCAAGGCGGCAGAGCGTTGACCCAGCACCCGCAGGAACAGCAGCATGTCAGCCGCAGCGCCGAGCTGGAAGGAGTGCAGCGTCCAGAAGTTGACCGGCAGCAGGCCTTGCACCAGGCACACCATGGTCACGGCCGCCGTGAAGTACGCAACCCAGGCTGCGAGCAACGTGGTGCTGACGGAGTCCCCCCGGCGTGCCCGCGCTACGGCGATGGGCAGGCTGATGAGAGAGGGTAGGGGGCCCAGGACGCTGATGATGGCGGTGGTGGTCCGGGTGTTGATCAGATCGACCAGGAAGGCCGCGAGCAGCACCAGGCTCAGCACTGCTCCCGCCTGCATCACCCTCAGGAACCGGCTGTGTGGCATGTGGCCCATCAGCGCATGGCCCATGAACAAGAACGAGCCCGCAATGGCCAGCAGCCCCGCCGCCCCTGCTGCGTGGACTTCGATCCAAAGCCGGTCGCTCCAGAGGAACTGGGTGCCAACGCCGAAGAACTGCAGCGAGAACCCAGCACTGCCCACCACCAGCATGCAGTAGTAGAGAAACAGCTTTTCGCGCTGGCTGACCCACTGGGTGAAGCTGTAGACCACCAGGCACAGGGCCAGCCCGGCCAGCACGCCCTGGAACATCTGCTCACGCAGCGACCGGTGCACCAGGTAGGGCGCCTTGCTCAGGGTGATGGGCACGATCATCGCGCCCGAGGTCTGCACGCGGATCAGCAGTTCATAGGGAGTGTCGGCCGCCAGGTCCAGCGTCATCGCCGGAGTACGGCCCCGCAGCGGGCGCTCGGAATAGGGGCGCAGGTTGCCCAGCGCAGCGTGTTGAGTCAGCCGGCCTTGCTGGGTCAGGTAGATGTCGACTTCGTTGAGCACCGCAAAATCGATGTTCACGATCCATTCATTGCCCGACGCCACGCGGGACATCAGCGGCACGCGCAGCCAGATGGCCTCCTTGCGCACACCCAGGCTGCCGCCACGGCTGGGGGGCTCTGCAAAGTCATGCAAGCGTTCCAGTGCATCTTGCACGCCCCATTGCAAAGATGGGTCGGCCAGCAACGTGGCCACCGACCACACGTTCACCGGGCGGGCATCGGCTGGCAGCACGAGTGGGCTGGGGTCAGCGGCCCGCGCAGTGGGCAGAGCCAGCACCTGCCACAGTGCCAGTACCAGCAGCCACAGCAGGGGGCGCCAGGGTGTCGGCCGGCCGGGGAGCAGGGCGTTGCGATGCATCGTCGTCATGCCAGTGCTGCCCTGGCGGGGATGCGCCGCACGGAGTGCTTGCCGCCTTGTTTGCCCGCGTACATCGCGGCGTCTGCATGCCGCAGCAAGCCCTGCGGGTCGTCACTGTCGAGGGGGGCCAGCGCGTACCCGATGGTCAGGCCCACCTGGATGCGCAGATGGCTCAGCGTAAAAGGGTGCTCAAAGGCCCGCAAGAGCGAGCGGCCCAGGTCCTCCGCCTGCTCGGGCGTGGCCAGGTCGCGGGCCATGATGATGAATTCGTCACCGCCGAGCCGAGCGACCAGGTCGGTCTGATGCCGCACATTGGCCAGGAGGCGGTGGCCCACGGCCACCAGCAGGTCGTCGCCCACATCGTGGCCGTGCGCGTCATTGACGGGCTTGAATCCATCCAGGTCCATCAGATAGACCGCGACCAGCCGCTGCGGGGAACAGTGGGCCAGCGCGGCGTGCAATGCGTGCTGGAGGCCGCGCCGGTTGCTCAGGCCGGTGAGTGGATCGGTGTTGGCCAGTGACTGCATCAGATCCCGCTCGCGCATGGCCTCCTGGGCCTGTGCCTGGGCCGCGCGGGCGCGCAAGCCCATCACGCGAAAGAACAGCAGCATGTCCAGCGTGGCGCCAATCTGGAACGAGTGCAGTGTCCAGAAATTGGCAGGGATCCAGCCTTGCACCAGGCACACCATCGTTCCGGCGGCCACGCCAAAGGCGATCCACGCCACCAGCAGGGTGGCGCCAATGGGGTCCTTGTGCCGCACTCGCGCCATGGCAGCAGGCAGGCTGATGAGCGAGGGAAGGGCCCCCGCCAGACTCATGAAGGCAATGGCAAGGGGCACGGTCAACCAGCCCACCACCAACGCGATACAGACCGCTGCGGTGACTGCCGCGCCTACTCGCATGGTGCGCGCATACCGGCTGCCAGGCGTGTCGCCGGCCAGCGTGTGGCCCAGGAACAGAAACGATCCCGCCAGCGCCATCAGCCCTGCTGCCGGACCCGAATACCGGTCCATCCACGGGTTATCGGGCCACAGATACTGCGGGCCGACGCCAAAGAACTGCAGCGAAAAGCCCGCACTGCCCAGCACCACCAACGCATAAAAGCCGAACATGCGATCACGCTGCGTGACCCACTGGATCAGGCTGTACGCGAAGAGGCAGAAGGCCAGCCCGTTGAGCAGGCCCTGCAGCATCTGCTCACGCAGGGCCTGGCGCAGGTGAATGGGCATTTCGCTGACCGTGATGGGCAGAATCAGCGGGCCCGTGGCCTGCACGCGTACCAGCAGGTCGTACTGTTGTCCGGGCTGCACGTCGAAGGCCATGGCGGGCGTTCGGCCTGCCAGTTGCGCTGGATCGGATTGGCGTGCGCGGGCCTGCTGCAGCACCTTGCCTCCCTGGGCCAGATACAGGTCGGCCCTCAGCGAGCTGTAGCCGAGGTTGACAACCCAGGACGTGCGCTGCGCCTCTCGCGCAACGATGGGAATGTGCAGCCACATGGCCGCCTTGTGCACGCCCAGCGAGTTGCCAGGGCGCACCGGCGGTTTGAATTCGCCCAGGCGGTTCAACATGTTCTCGACCGAGAGCTGGTAGGTGGGGTCGGCCTGGAGTGTGATGGCTTCCCAGGCGTCCACCTCCGGCCTGTCGTGTGTGAGCACCAAAGGCTCGCCTGCCTGCACTTGCCCGGGCAATGTGGTGAGCACCAGCAGGCACAGCACCACGCTCGCCACGCCGCAACCCGCACGCCACAGGCGGGCCAGTATCGGGAGGTTGCGCAGCGCGGGAAGCATGGGCGATGGGGCTATGGCGTGGTGGCTTGTGTTGACTGGGCCTTGCTGGCGAGGCCCCGGCTCCAGCTGCCAGAGGTGGTCAGCCGATCCTCGATGCGGTTGAGCCAGCCGGGGGCATGGGGGTCGTCGCTCCAGCTGTGCACCACGGTGTCCACCTGGTTGAGCAGTTCGGTGGGCAGTTGCAGCGGGCGCGTCTGGCTCATCAGCACCCGGCTCATGAAGTGGTAGCCCAGCGCCCGCGTGAGCATGCGCACGATCGAAAAACGTGGCAGCAGCAAACCCACCACCGTATCGATGGCGCGGGCCAGCAGCAGAACGCACCAGAACAGCAAGGCCGACAGCCAAGGCACGGGCTGGTTCAACCCCAGGTCCTCGGCGGTTTCTCGCCCGCACAGGTAACGGGTCATGAGCTGCGGGAAGGGCTTGACGATGCGCCAGGGCAGCGCGTTGGCCATGGTCTGCATCAGGGCCTGCCCCAGGGCCGGGCGCGGGTCGGGGGTGACCGGCTCTGCGCGGCCGCGGGCCTGCATCAGTGCCATCAGTGCATCGCCCTGCGCCATCGTTTCCACCATCAGGGAGCGGTCGATGCCAAGAACGTGGCCCACCACGTTCCAGGCGTGCAGGTAGGCTTCTTCGTCGCCGGGTGGCAACCCGAGGCCGAGCCGGCGCATGCTGCGCAGGAACACGTAGCCGAAGGTCAGCAGTGTGTAGGCCAGCTCCTCCTGATTGCAGGGCAGGCCTTTGGCGGCCAGGTTCCAGCCGCGCGCGTACAGGGTCTGGTACATCACGGACCGGCCGCCACCAGCGGGTGCGGCGCGCGGCACCAACAGTCCGTCTCCTCCCGCCTGCCATTGCGCCATGGCATGTTGGGGGCTGCCGTGCAGGATGAGGTTGCGCACCGTGGCGTGGATCAACCGCACCTTGAGCACTTGCGCCACCCCCGCGCCTGTTGTGCTGAGGCCGCCGTGGAGCATCACCGGGAAGATCATGGCCGCTGTGGAACGGATGCGGTATTCGGTGTTCTGTTCCAGCTGGCCGGTCGTGTGTAGCACGCTCGACAGGTCCGGGACCACGTAACACTCGGGCAGGCTGGCACAGAACAGCAGGATGCAAGACAGCGCCCCGTGGTCCATGAAGAGTTTTTCGGCGCGCTCGATCTTGCGGGTATCGGCCCAGGACGGCAGCACCTGCGCCGCCTGCACATAGTCGTTGAGCGCCTTGGCCATCTCGGCGGTCACATAGCCTTTGGTGGCCTTGTCACCATCCCCTACCTGCACCGGGCCTTCGGTTGCCTGCCAGGTGGCCAGCGTCGCGTTGTCGGTCCACTGGCTGAACAGCAGGTTCACCGTGTTGATGTGCGCCCATTGCGGAGCGTCGGCGGCGACGTCGCCGGGGGGCCAGGGCCCAAGGATCCTGGCAATCGTAGCGTCGGCCAGAGGGTCGGCGTGGTGCTGCATGGGGGCCAGATCGGCAGCCGGCAGCAGAGGGTTGTGGGGCTTGCCGGTCATGCCGCGACCTTACCCGGTGCGCGCCAGCGTTGGAAGCCCGCCAGCGCGCAGAGCAGCGGGATCCCCATGGCAAAGGCTGCAATGGTCCGGATTTCCACCGGGCTGCCCAGAATCATCTGGAACACCATGCCAGCCGCGTAGATGGTCAGCGGCACCATGGCGTGGCGCCGCAAGAAGGGGCTGGCGGGTTGCAAGGTGAGCTGGCGCACCGACATGCGAAAGCTGAAGATGATCACAAAGGCCACGAACACCCAGCCGAAAAAGCCCTGCACGGTTTCGCCAAACCAGGCCCCATCGGTCTTGGCCATGATCCACGCCTTGAGGGTGTACACAAAGTAGGGGTCTGCGCCCAGGTCGAACGCGGTCACGATCATGGCAGCCAGAAATGACAGCATGGCGGCATTGCCCAGGCCGGGAGCCCCGTCCACCGCCGATTGCCAGACGATGAGGTTGCTGATCACATAGCCCGCATACGTCAGTGCAAACCACATCATCGGAATGACCAGTGGCACGTCCAGCAGACGGGGGCCCAGCACATCGGTGTAGGTGTAGTGCCCGAAGAACCAGCCCCTGCTGGAGCCCATCTGTTCGGCAAACCAGCCCAGGCTGACCGCGATCAACACAAACTGCAGGGCAGCGCGGGTGCCCAGCAGATGCGCAGCACTGGTCCAGCAGCAGGCAAACATCAGCACCGAGGCGATGACGATGGCGATGGTCGTGTCGTTGTGAGTGCGTGCCGCCGTTGCGATCACAAAGGCTGCCAGCAAGGCAAAGCTGAGCGCGGGTAGGCGCCCGGCCGTCGAGGGCTGTGCGGACATTTCGGGTGTATCACGCTGTAACAATTTCGCCAGTGTAGGGGATTGGCGCGGCGTGTGTGTCCCCTGTTTGCCCTGATCCGGGGGCGGTGTGGGGCGTTTTTCCGCGCCCTACGGTCCGAATTTGGTGGTAACGCGGAACGCAGGCGACCCTGCGCGGGGATCTGCCAGTACGACTTAAGTCTGGCGGGGCGTGAGCATGGCCAAGTTGAGCAGCGCTGCTTCAATGGCTGCTGCAGTGGCCACGGGCTGCTCCATGGGAAACAGGTGGCTGCCGTCCAGCATCATGGTGCGGCCCTCGGTGACACGCAGCGTCATGGCCATGCCGACCTGCTTCATCTCTTCGGAATCGCGTCCGCCGATGAAGGCGGCCGGGCACTGCAGCGGGTGCTTGCTGAGCAGGCGGCCCAGGTTGTGCGGCAGGGTGTTGTAGATGGCGGTTTCCACCGCGCGGTCAAAGCCCAGCACCCGCTTGCCGTCCTGGTCTTGCAGGCCGTGGGTGATGTAATCGTGCAACACATCGGGGTGCCAGCGTGCAAAAGCCTTCTTCTTGCGAAAGTGCTCCAGCGCCTCTTCGTTGCTGGCCCAGCTGAACCGCCGCTGGCGGCTCACCCGGCCCGGCGATATCGAACCCACCACCTGGGTGCGCTTGGCCACGCTGACCACGTTGGCCTTCCAGCCGCCAATGAGGGGCGAGTCGATCAGCAGTACCCCGCGCACCAGTCCGGGGTGGCGGGCGGCGGCCATCACGCTCAAAAAGCCGCCCAGCGAATGTCCCACCAGAAACACCGGCTGGCCCAGGCGCTGCACCTGCGCCGTTGCAAAGTCGGCCAGTTGCTGCACCAGGTGTGGCCAGTTGCTGGTCACCGGGTACTGCGGGTCGTGGCCATAGCGTTCGACCGCGCTGACTTCAAAACCCCGGGTCTTGAGGTGCTTGAACAGCACGCGGTAGGTGCTGGCCGGAAAGCTGTTGGCGTGCGAGAAAACGATGGGGAGCATGGAGGGCATGGCGGGGTGGCAGGGCCGGGGTGCAGGCGCGCACGCGGCCGGGTGCCGTGGGGTGCGCTGGCCTGCAGGGCGTCAGATCAGCCGGTCGGTATGGTTGGTGATCTTCTTGAGTGGCTTGCTGCGCGCCGGGCTGACCATGATCGGCACCTCGGTAGCGCCGCCGGTCCAGGCGGGGTCTTCGATGCTGTCGAACACCTGGCGCAGCTTTTGTCCCCAGCTGTCGTGCAGCATCCGAAAGTACGGGTTGTTCTCGTCGATGCAGATAACCTTGTCGGTGGCAAAGCGGTCCACCTCGTACACCACCAGGTCCAGCGGCAGGCCCACCGACAGGTTGGACTTGAGCGTGCTGTCCATCGACACCAGTGCGCACTTGGCAGCCTCGTCCAGCGGGGTCTCGGGCGTGAGCACGCGGTCGAGCACGGGTTTGCCGTATTTGGATTCGCCAACCTGGAAGTATGGTGTTTCGGACGTGGCCTCGATGAAGTTGCCTGCCGAGTACACCTGGAACAGGCGCATGCCCTCGCCCTTGATCTGGCCGCCAAACACCATGGACACATTGAAGTCCACGCCCGAGCGCTTGAGGGCTGCGCCGTCGCGCTCGTGCACGTGGCGCACAGCGGCGCCCAGCACGCGGGCGGCATCGAACATGCTTTTGGCATTCCAGATGGTGATGGCTTCGCCCGACTCGCCGTCCTTGATCTGTTCGGTCTGCAAGATCTCTCGCACCGATTGCGAGATGGACAGGTTGCCCGCCGACAGCAGCACCATGAAGCGGTCACCCGCCTTCTCGTAGACCATCATCTTGCGAAATGAGCTGATCTGGTCCAGGCCGGCATTGGTGCGGGAATCGGACAGGAAAACCAGCCCGGCGTTGAGTTTGATGGCGACGCAGTACGTCATGGAGCAATGGGGGTTGTTGTTTGGAGGTAACCCGCGAGTTTAGTCGCCTGTGGCATGTGCGGCCTGTGTGCCCTGCAGGCGGCCCCCAGCTGCTGCGGGGTGTGGATACTCAAAAATGATAGCGGCCAGGGCATATGGCACTTGCGCCTGATGCCCCTGGGACTCAAAAATGCGCTGGCGGTGTGCCCAGAGCCCGGTCAGCAGCCTGCAGCGTAGCCGGGGTGGGCGTCGCTTCAGCCTGCCATCTTCTTGAGCTGGTACAGCGCATCCAGCGCTTCGCGGGGGCTCAGGGCGTCGGGGTTGATGCCTGCAAGCGCTGCCTCGAGAGGGCTGGCGCCCGCGCTCTCGGGCACCTCGGGCGCGGCGAACAGGTCCACTTGCAACTCATCCTCGCCCGCGCGCTCTTCGAGCGCGGCCAGCGCATGGCGGGCGTGGTGCAGCACGGGCGATGGCATGCCCGCCAGCTTGGCCACCTGAATCCCGTAGCTGCGACTGGCCGGGCCGGGCTGGATCTCGTGCAGGAACACGATGTCGGTGCCGGACTCGGTGGCGCTCACATGCATGTTGATCGCGTGGCGCGCTTTTGCTGGCAGCTCGGTCAGCTCGAAATAGTGCGTGGCAAACAGCGTGAAGGCGCGGGTCTTGTCGTGCAGGTGGGTGGCAATGCCGCTGGCCAGTGCCAGGCCGTCGAACGTGCTGGTGCCCCGGCCGATCTCGTCCATCAGCACCAGGCTGTGCGGCGTGGCCGCGTGCAATATTTGCGCGGCCTCGGTCATCTCCAGCATGAAGGTGGACTGCGCATTGGCCAGATCGTCGGCCGCGCCGATGCGGGTGTGGATGGCGTCGATGGGCCCCAGGCGGCAGCTCGCGGCGGGCACATGGCTGCCCATGCTGGCGAGCAGCACGATGAGCGCGACCTGGCGCATGTAGGTCGATTTACCGCCCATGTTGGGGCCGGTGATGACCTGCATGCGCGTGTTGGCGTTCAGGCGCGTGTGGTTGGCGATGAAGCTGCCGCTGGATGTCTCGGCCAGCCGGGCTTCGACCACCGGGTGGCGGCCGCCCTCGATCTCGATGCAGGGCTCGGGCACGAACTGCGGCGCGCACCAGTGGAGGGTGAGCGAGCGTTCGGCCAGCGTGCACAACACGTCCAGCGTGGCCAGCGCCTGGGCCAGGCGGGTCAGCTGCGGGATGTGGGGCTGCAGCTGGTCCAGGATCTGCTCGTACAGCCATTTCTCGCGGGCCAGGGCGCGCTCGTTGGCCGACAGGGCCTTGTCTTCAAACGCCTTGAGTTCGGGTGTGATGAAGCGCTCGGCGTTCTTCAGCGTCTGGCGGCGGCGGTAGTCATCAGGCACCTTCTCGACATGGCTGCTGGTGACCTCGATGTAGAAGCCGTGCACCTTGTTGAACTGCACGCGCAGGTTGGGGATGCCGGTGCGGGCTTTCTCACGGGTTTCCAGGTCCAGCAGGAAGGCGTCGCAGTTGGTCTGGATGGCGCGCAGCTCGTCCAGCTCGGTGTCGAAGCCGTTGGCGATCACGCCGCCGTCGCGCACCAGGGCGGCGGGCTCTTCGGCAATCGCGGTCTGCAGCAGTGCCATGCAACCCTCGGGTGGTTGCAGGTGGCTGAAAATCTGCATCAAAAAGGGCTCTGGTGCCTTTCCGTTCAGCGCAAGCAGCTCTGATTTTTGTAGCGTTTTGCCCAGCGCGACCAGCTCGCGCGGGCGCACCTGGCGCAGCGCAATGCGGGCGGTGATGCGTTCCACATCACTCACGCCCTTGAGTTCGCCGCGCAGCGTGGACCAGGGGCCGGCACCGCCGCCTGCACCGCCCGCGCCCCGCAAGGCCGTGGTGGCCGAGAGGCGCTGGCGTGCCTCGGCGCGGTCGCGGCGCGGCTCCAGCAGCCAGGTCTTGAGCAGTCGGCTGCCCATGCCGGTCATGCAGGTGTCGAGCAGCGAGAACAGCGTGGGTGCATCGTCACCACGCAGGGTCTTGACCAGCTCCAGGTTGCGGCGCGTGGTGGCGGGCAAGTCGATGAGGTCGTCGTTGCGCTGCACCTGCACGCTGTGTACGTGGGTGAGGGTGCGGCCCTGCGTGTGCTCGGCGTAGGTCAGCAGTCCGGCGGCGGCGGCGTGGGCCTCGCCCAATTCGTGTGCACCCCAGGCCTGGAGGCTGGCCGCGCCCAGGTTTTCGAGTAGCTTGCGCTCGCCCAGGGCACTGTCGAACTGCCAGTCGGGCCGCAGGCTCATGGGGCAGGTGAAGGCGCCGCCTTGGCGCAGCACCTGCAGTTGTTGTTCAAAGCGCTCGGTCACGCCTGCGCTGTAGATCAGTTCGCTGGGCGCCACGCGGGCCAGCCAGGCGCCCAGTTCGTCGTGCGCACATTCGGCCAGGTACACGCGGCCCTGCGTCACGCTCAGCCACGCCAAGCCACAGCGCGCGCGGGGCGCCTGGTGCACGGCCATCAGCATCGATTCGGATTTGTCGGACAGCAGTTCGGTGTCGGTCAGCGTGCCGGGTGTGACCACGCGCACCACCTTGCGCTCCACCGGGCCCTTGTTGGCGCCCACTTCGCCCACCTGCTCGGCAATCGCCACCGACTCGCCCATCTTGATCAGGCGCGCCAGATAGTTCTCCAGAGCGTGGAAGGGCACACCGGCCATCACCACCGGCTGGCCGCCCGACTGGCCGCGCTGTGTGAGCGTGATGTCGAGCAGGCGCGCGGCCTTCTCGGCGTCCTGCCAGAAGACCTCGTAGAAGTCGCCCATGCGGTAGAACAGAAGCGTCTCGGGGTACCCGGCCTTGAGGGCCAGGTACTGCTGCATCATGGGTGTGTGGTGTTCGAGCGTGTCGGACATGCAGGGGGTAGCAGGAATGAGGCGTGGACTGTAGCAGTTCGATCATCGGGTTTCCCCCTGGGCAATTCCACTGCGTTCTGCCAAGATGTTACGTTTTGACATACTCTTGGCTGTATGCTGGCAGCTTGACCCTGAACGGAGCCACCCTCCGTCGAGAGTTGGTGTTTCAACCCCAGGATTCAGAGGCTTCAGAGCGACCGTGATTTCGTCCGAACTGTTGACCGACCTCCTCGCCCCTGCCGGGGAAGGCCTCATCGAGCCCATGGCGCAGGCGCGCCTTCAAGCGCTGGTGGACGCGGTGCCGGTGGCGCTCATGGAGTTTCGTCTGCAAGACGGCCGCCTGCTGCTGCTGGCCGCCAACGCTGCGGCACGGCGCATGCCAGGGTTGGGAGCGGTACGGCATCCGGGCGTGGATGCGTCCGAGGTGTTTGACCTGCTGGCCAACACGCCGCTGCTGGACCAGTTGCTCGGCGTGGTGCGCGTGGGGGCTCCGCTGGAGTGCCGCCAGGTGGTGCGCGAGCCCGGTCGGCTGTTGCTGGCCTGGGACTTGTCGGCCCGCCGCGTGACCAATGACTGCATCGTTGTCACGGTGCGCGATGCCTCTGAAGCCGAGAATCTGCGGGTATCACTGGCCGCATCCGAGCGTGCGCTGGAAGAAGTGCGGCGCGAGTTGCGCGAGCAGACCGACGTGTTCAACACCATGGAGAGCCTGGCGCGCACTGGCCACTGGCGGCGCATTGAAGACCCGGGCGAAACGGTGCTGCTCTGGTCGCCAGGGCTGTGCAACATCGCCGGGTTTGAGCAGCAGGAATGGGTGGACCCCGAGCGCGCGGTGAGTGGCATCTTGCCGGAAGACCGGCACGTGTTCGACAAGATCCGAGAACGGGGATCTGGCCTGGATGTGGAGTACCGCTGGCGACGACCAGATGGCGAAGTGCGCTGGATGCGCTCGCGGGTTCAACGCACGCTGCCGCGCGACGGTGTGCAGGTCGTCATGGGGGTGGTGCAGGATGTAACGGACGAGCACCGCGCTGCGGAGCAATTGCGCGAACAACTCTTGTTCATTCAGCGCATTGCCAGCCGCATCCCCGGCTTCATCTACGAATACCGGCTGCATACCGATGGTGGCACCAGCGTGCAGTACATCAGCGATGCCGTGCGCGAATTCATGGGCGTGGAACCGCACGAGGTCACGGCCGACCATGGCGTGCTCATGCACCGCGTGGTGCCCGAAGACCTGCCGCTGGTGCAGCGCTCGGCCATGATGTCGGTGCGCAAGCTGGTGCCCTGGCAGTGCGAATACCGTGTGCGGATGAATGACGGGAGCGTGCGCTGGCACATGACCAACGCCATTCCACACCGCGAGGCCGATGGCTCGGTGGTGTCCCATGGCTTCACCATGGACATCACCGATCGCAAGCTGGCAGAACAAGAGATCGAACGCCTGGCGTTCTACGACGCGCTCACGGGCCTGCCCAACCGCCGCCTGCTGCTGGACCGCCTGCAACGCTCCATCGCCGCCTGCCAGCGCACCAGGAACCTCGGGGCCCTGCTGTTCATCGACCTCGATAACTTCAAAGACCTCAACGACACCCTGG
>Ga0208124_100154_pt1 | contig 36331 bp, 35 predicted proteins | sample LakWasM104_HOW12_2_FD_183922 | JGI IMG/M metagenome (GOLD analysis project Ga0208124, IMG submission 183922) | Freshwater sediment methanotrophic microbial communities from Lake Washington under simulated oxygen tension - Sediment Metagenome... | ecosystem: Environmental > Aquatic > Freshwater >...
AAAAACGCCACTTTGCGGTATAGCTTGTCAAAATATCATTGCCGAAGTCATCAAAGAAAACAACCTTCCAGAAGGAATTTCTTGCTTAATCAACGGCGATTATAAAATCGGTGAATTACTAACGGCGGATAAGAGAGTACCATTAATCTCTGCCACCGGTTCAACTCGTATGGGAAAAATCGTGGCGCAAACCGTTGCAGGACGATTAGGAAAATCATTATTAGAATTGGGCGGAAACAATGCCATAATCGTAACTCCAGATGCCGACATAAAAATGACCGTTATCGGTGCCGTATTCGGTGCCGTAGGAACAGCAGGACAACGATGTACTTCAACCCGTCGTTTAATCATCCACGAAAGCATATACGACAAAGTAAAAGACGCAATCGTTTCGGCATACGGACAATTGAAAATTGGAAATCCATTAGATCAAAACAACCACGTTGGACCACTAATTGACACACATGCTGTTGAAATGTACAACAAAGCACTAGCGCAAGTCGTTGCTGAAGGCGGAAAAATATTAGTAGAAGGCGGCGTACTTTCGGGTGCCGGTTACGAAAGTGGCTGCTATGTTAAGCCAGCCATTGCTGAAGCAACGAATTCTTTTGCGATTGTTCAACACGAAACCTTTGCACCAGTATTGTATTTGTTGAAATATTCAGGCGACGTAGAAAATGCCATCGAAGTTCAAAATGGAGTAGCACAAGGATTGTCGTCTGCTATTATGACCAACAATTTGAGAGAAGCCGAACGTTTTCTTTCCGTAGCAGGTTCTGATTGTGGGATTGCCAATGTTAATATTGGAACTTCTGGAGCAGAAATCGGAGGTGCGTTTGGTGGAGAAAAAGAAACTGGCGGTGGAAGAGAATCGGGTTCTGACGCATGGAAAATCTACATGAGAAGACAAACCAACACGATTAATTATACGACGAGTTTGCCTTTAGCACAAGGAATCAAATTTGATTTGTAATCTAGTAAAGCAATAAAAAAAGCGACTTGAAAAAGTCGCTTTTTTTATTTACAAAAGAATTGAACTATAAATTAAAACTAGCTCCAATATTCAATACAAACTGGTTGTTATAATAGCCAAAACCGCTCACGCTAGTGTCGTATTTAGCAATGGGAATTCCAGCTTCAGTGAAAACGCCAAAACCATCAGTGAAGAAATAACGGAATCCAAGATGGGCTCCAAAATTGCGCAATCCTAAATCCAATCCTGGATAAATATCCATTTTTTTATCCAATTGAAACACGTTACCTAAGTTAGCGTTAAAACGAGCTTTCAAATCAATACGATCTTCAAACTTCGGTTTAATTCCAGCAATATTATCGGCATTCAAAAGATAATTTCCGGTAAAGCCGTAGGACATGTTTTCTCCAATTCCGAAATCGCCAGAAAGATAAAGTCCCGTGCCACCACTTTGAATATTCAAACCAACTTGTCCTTTAATATCTCCTTTGCCTTTGAAGGCTTGTCCGCTAGCAAATGCAAGAGAAAATAATGCAAATACAGTAATAATTTTTTTCATGGGTTTAAAAGTTTAATGATTTAGAGGCAAAATAAAAGAATTAAATTTAATTTCTCCCTTTTTCTGTAGGATAAAGTTGTGGTAAAGGTTCACTTTGCCAATATTCTTTGGTGTCGATATCTAAAGCAGTCAATGGCCCGGTAAATGCGGCCCCCGTGTCTACATTCCATACGTTTGCCATAGCAGTAGGAGTGGTTTTTCCAATTTGAGTTACGGGCGTATGACCAATATAGATTTCTTTGTAGAGTTTTAAGCGTTTCGGATAGTGTACATTGTCGAGTTTCATATTTTTATCCAAAGCCAATGCCATTTCCCACAAAGTCCGTTCCCAGTAAAACAAGCGCGGGAAATGTTCAAAAAAAACGCCATTTAAATTAGTGAATCCTGCATGAATAAAAAGGCGGTTTTGTTCATCGAGATAATAATCTTGAAGCGACTGTAAAAAGGCCACATGTTTTTGTTTAGTGCCAGCACTGACTGTTGCGTAAGCATTTACCGTGGCTTCCCCACCATGTTGATACCACATCCGGTTGTCTTTACTTTCACTGAGCCATTCCGACAAAAGTTCGTCGTGATTTCCTCGGATAAAGATGCACGAATGGGTGTCTCTTAAACCAATCAAAAAATCAAGTACTTCTGGGGATTGACTCCACCCATCTACATAATCTCCCAAAAAAATCAAACGATCTTTAGTAGTGATTGCGGCTCGTTCAAATAGTTGATGTAAGGCGTGCAAACCACCGTGAATATCACCGATAACTAGTGTTCTCATTTGTATGAAAGTATTAAGTGGCAAAAATAAGCTAAAATCATTTAACATAAAGTATAGAAAAACTACAATAAAATTCCAATTTCAAAAAGTAGCTTTACTATAACAAATGACTCGAGACAATTTGGAATACGCATTAATTATCAACAATTTAAATTTTATTAGCCATGAAAAAATTATTTTTAGGTTTAGTTGCCACAATTTTATTTTCGACCGTTGGTCACGCACAACAAAAAGTAACCCTACAAAGCACCATAGCAAAAGAAGAATACAAAGCCATGGACGTTGTAGATCAAAAACTAATCAATTACATCGACGCGTCTATTGGAGCGTTATACGGATTGAATTTGAATGGAAAGCCCGCAGTAAAATACACAGCCACTATTAGTATTAGTGAAAAAGACAGTAAGCTAGACAATAACGTTGTACTAGCAGAATCAGAAGGAGGCGATACTTCATCAGCGCAATCTTGCTCGATCTGTGATTTTGGTAGCGGAATGATGTGCTTCAGAAAAATAAAAACCCAATTGGGGAATGGCCCGGTTGTAATCACCGTGGAATTAGTTGGAAACTGTGTTCAATTAACATGGTAAACAAGAATTAACAACGTCTGAATAATTTTCAAGAATAAGAATGCTTGTCGATTTGCGATTTTTATTCAGACGTTTTATTCCTAAATAGTACTTAGTAGAGCCAAATAAAAAATTTGCTTTACCTTAATAATGTACTTCATCTTAATCCGTTTATGTGGGTTTTAGATCAGGAAAAAAGGGTGTGTTTAGGATTTTTAACCGCACTTTTCAAATGTAATTCCTATTCCAATTATCGTTTTTTTAAGGCACATTAATTTCAAAAGCCATGAACAATCCAATCCAATTTGCTTTTGGGCTGTGGCTATTGATTGTTTTTCAGGGTTACGCCAACTCCAATTTTCATGAAGCCAATCCCAATTTGATTGTTCAAGAATTAATCAATGAAATTAAAGGGATCAATCAGAAATATGCAAAAATCATTGAAATCAAACAACAGCAACTGATCCATACTCAAGTCGCTTTACGCGAATCGACTCTTATAGAAAACAAAGTAGATTTGTTGATTTTGAAAGAGCAACTTCAAGAAGAAATAGCAGGACTTCAACAACAAAATGCCAACGATATCTCTAAAGTTCGGTATCTAAAGGGACTTCAAATCATTAAGATTCTCTACGAAAAAGTCTTGAGTTTAGACCATCACTTTGCTTCCGTAAGAACTTTTAATGAAATCAGCAAGATTGCTAATCCCAATCAATACCCAGAATATTCCAAACTCAAAGAAGTACTAGTAGCGAAAAGAGAAAAAAAAACAGCATTCGACTTAACGGCTTTATTAGGGACAAACACGATAGCTTCGGTGGTACAAACATTTACCAACATGATCAGTTCCACATTAAGTAAAGAAGAAAAAGAAAACGAGCTCGCCAAAGTCGATTGCATTCTCGATTTTACGTTACGCATGCAAAACGATTTGAACACCATTTATTTTGAAACCGCTTTTTTGCAAACGAGCAATGACAAAATCAAGCAAGATATTGAGATGTTATTTAAGGACTATACGAAACCCATCGGGTATACTTCTTCTTTAGAAAACTGCCGAATTAACGATGATTGGGAAACATTGACTCAAAAAATGGAAGAATACATTGCTAAGATGAAACAAACCACAGGATCTTCTCAATTCAAAATGCAAGTTAATATGGATTTTCCAATTGATCGTTTGCTGCAATTTATTGCTCAGTATAATAATTTCATTGACCAAGGCGGAAAGTTCTATGAGAAGTTTAGCATTATTTTGAATAGTTACGAAAACCAAAAACAGTGCGAGTCGAAGTTGCCATTAGAGTACAAAAAACTCAAAGCCGACATTGCTGTTGCTATCGATAAATTCAATGTAGCCTACAAACCGGTAGAAATCAACGGAACTAAAATGAAAGAAATTCTATACGGGTTAAACGAATTTGACTAAAGGATTTGAAATGAAAACAAATTGTCTTTTATTATTGATTTTACTCCCAATGCAGAGCATCGTCGCTTTACACATTGCCCAAGTTCGTATTACAGCATTTTCCGAAACAGAAATAAGCATTAGTTTGAATACCGAAGCGGAAGAGCTATACTATTTTCAATCGTGGCAATACGCTATTTCTGGGAACACCATCGTCTTGGAGGCGCTTTTTATTCCGGGTTTTGGATCTACGATTGCTTATTTGAATACTAATTTTCAAATTCCATTGAATACTATTAATGAAGCAGAGCATCATCTAATCGTAAAAGTGTATTATACGAGTTACGAAAGCCATAATCTTCAGGAAAGCGTAGAAGGGTTTTTTACGACACCTTTATTCAAAAGTATAGTATTGGATAAAAATTGTTTTCCAATGCCAAACAATCCCGATCTTGTTTTTGTAAATCCTTGTACTAATGGCGAAATTGCTGTCCACCCGGAAATAAAGAGAATTTGGATATTTGACGGGCTAGGAAAATGTATTCAAGAAGCTATCGGAATTCAGGGCGAAATCAAGTTGCTAAATTATCCAGACGGAATTTATATTTTGGCCTATATCAAGCAAAATCAATTCAAAATAGCGCGAATTATACTAAAAAATCAATAGCACACTATTGCACGTCGTATTTCATTTTTCTCAAAATACGAAGCGATTCTTTAAAGGCCAAATACACTTGGCTGTGTGGTTTTAAGAGTACTTTGGCATCGATTAGTTTCTGTTTTGCATCTTCAAAACCGTTGAGGTAGCAAATCATAAAAGTAGAAGGCAAGTTGGCCAAATCTCTTGATTCACGTTCGTTTAAAGACAATCCTTTTTGAAGCCTGCTCAACAATGCAATGTTCGAATTGTAAATATGGAAAAGCATTTTCTTGTTGAATTCAGGCGGTTCAAACAACATCTCGCGATCTATTTTATAATACCCGTTTTCATAAAAATAGAGCGTTTGTTTTTCTAAAGGATAATAACTCGTTTTGTCATTCAATCCTAAAGGAACGTATTCAGTAATGGTGAAAGAATCTTCATCGTATGTAATTGTGACTTCGTCTTGAGCCGAATAAAACAGTTTGATTTGCTCGTTAATCAATTCGATATCCACTCGAGAAAGATAGGTTTTGTCCCGAACCTTTTTAGGATTACCAGCCCAACAAATTACAAACAATTCTTTGAAAACTTTGTATTTCGACGCCATGTCTTTATGCCTAAAATTCATGAAATCGATTACGCCATCCAAAGTATAGGCAATACTGTTTCTCGAATTGTTTTCGATGCCTATGACTGTCTCCGTGTTTTGATAATTTTTTTCAAATTCGTTTTCAATCGGAACCGTGTTGCTCCCGATGCGAATAAAAACAGTATTCGCCAAAATGGTATGAATCCCTTTTTTGAAATACGATGTTTTGCTCTTCGGTTTAATAGTTACTAAACCAACGACTTTATCCTTGGGCAAATTCGGAAACGGTACATTTTCGTATTGAATTTTAGGCGGATTTTCGAGAAAAGCGTTTACCAAATTTTGAATCCGACTGTCGTCAAAAAAGTCGTCGCCTACAATTTCATTATCATGATCTTCAACACCAACAACAATATAGGAATTATTCGTCGGATTTGAATTTGAGAGGGCGCAAATGTGTTTCAAAAACTTGGCTTTCCCTTCGCGTGAATGCAAATTTAGTTGCCGCTTCTTATCATAAAAACTACACTCATCGTTATGAGCCAGAAGATTCTTGATTAGAAGGCGTTTGTTAATCATGATTTTATAAAACTCTGTTCAAAATGGTTGAGGAAGCTTGAGCAGTTGGCATGACCATCAAATCGGCAATGTTGACGTGATACGGTCGAGAGACCACGAAGTAGATAATGTCCGCGATGTCTTCTGGCTTTAACGGATCAAATCCTTTATATACCGAAGCCGCTCTTTCACTATCGCCTTTAAAACGAACGTTCGAAAATTCGGTTTCCACCAAACCTGGATTGATAGCACCTACTCGAATGCCATACGCATTCAAATCCATACGCATTCCTTGATTGATAGCATCTACGGCATATTTAGAGGCGCAATACACATTCCCTTTTGGATATACTTCTTTTCCAGCTACGGAACCGATATTAATAATGTGCCCCGCTTTTTTGGCCATCATTTTCGGAATAATCGCTTTCGAAACATACAAAAGCCCTTTGACATTAATGTCAATCATCGCATCCCAATCGGCATCGTCGCCGTCTTGAATAAAATCAAAACCGTGAGCATTTCCGGCGCTGTTGATTAAAACGTCTATATCGGAAAAAGATGCTGGTAAAGAATGAATAGCTGAAGTTACCGCTTTTTTGTCGCGAACGTCAAAAAGCAAGGAATGCACTTCGGTAATTTGAGAAAGCTCTTTTTTTAATGCTTCCATCGGTTCTGTTCTTCTGCCGCACAAGACGACTTTGTAATTGTTCTTAGCTAAGATAGTCGCGGTGGCTTTTCCAATTCCACTAGTGGCACCTGTTATTAAGGCTGTTTTCATTTGAAAGTATTTGGGATTGTATTTGAATTAGAATTTTAATCGGTGGTTTACGGAACTTCGTGCCCCATGCTTTCCGTCCATATTGCAAACCAATCTTCTTTGTCCAATTGCAATTCGGTGGCTTTTAAAAGCGATTGGATTCGAGCAACGTTTACGGTGCCAGCAATCGGAATCACTTTGGCAGGATGTTGTAGAATCCACGAAAGTAAAATAGTGTCGGCACCCAAATGGTATTTGGAAACTAAAGTGGCTAAGAGTTTTTTCAATCGTCGGGTTTGGTCGTTGTCAGTTCTAAAAACGGTTCCCAAAGGATTCCATGACATAGGCCGAATACTGTGGGTTTGCATGTAATCGAAACTGCCATCGAGCATCGGCTCAAAATTGGTAGCGGAAAATTGCACTTGATTGTAACTCACTTCCGTTTTTTGTCGAATTAGTTCCGTTTGAGAAGTAGTGAAATTGGAAAGTCCAAAAGCAACAATTTTCCCATCGCTTTTCAATTTAGTTACGGCTTCAGCAATTTCATCGGATTGCATTAACGGACTAGGACGATGCAATAAAAACACATCCAAATAATCGGTTTGTAAATTTTTCAAAGAGTTTTCGACGGACCCAATAATATAGTCTTTCGAATAATCGTAATGCTTGATCTTATTCGGTCGGTTTTTAGAAATTAGCTGAATGCCACATTTCGAAATTAGCTGCATTTTTTCACGGGCAATTTTGCTTGCTGTGAATGCTTTTCCAAAATCAGATTCGGTGGAATAAGAACCATAAATATCGGCATGATCAAACGTGGTAATTTTGTTTTCAATGCAAATTTGAATCATGTTTTCCATTTCTTTTGGAGAAAGGTTTTTGTCCCAAATTCCCCAATTCATAGTGCCCGCAATTATTGGGGATAACGTTGTTTTGTTCATGTTGTTTTTTTTAAAGGAATGCCTTACAACTTCGATTCAGAAGTCTTTTTTTTAAAGTTCTTAAAAATATAAAAATAGTATCACAAATCATCCTTAAAATTCAAGGTTTATCAGAAGTTTTAACCATTTTTTAACATCTTACTTCTAAAAAAAAATTCAATTTGCACCGTTAAAATTAACGAACGCACATCACCCTACTAAAATAAAGGAAATGGAAGAAAATACGGCGACTCTAGACATTAGAGCGATTAATGAAAAAATTGAAAGAGAAAGCGCATTTATTGATTTGCTTACGATGGAGATGAACAAAGTAATCGTAGGTCAAAAGCACATGACAGAGCGTTTATTAATTGGTCTTTTAGGACAAGGGCACATCTTGTTAGAAGGTGTTCCCGGATTGGCGAAAACCTTAGCCATTAATACCTTAGCCAAAGCAGTGCACGGTTCGTTTAGTAGAATCCAATTTACCCCAGATTTATTGCCTGCAGATGTGGTAGGAACTATGATTTATAATATCAAACAAAACGAATTTTCTATCAAAAAAGGGCCAATCTTCGCCAATTTTGTTTTGGCAGATGAAATCAACCGTGCGCCAGCTAAAGTGCAATCGGCGTTGTTAGAAGCGATGCAAGAAAAGCAAGTTACGATTGGCGACACCACTTTTAAATTAGACAAACCCTTTTTAGTTTTAGCGACACAAAATCCAATTGAACAAGAAGGAACTTACCCGCTACCAGAAGCGCAAGTAGACCGTTTTATGTTGAAAACCGTCATCGATTATCCAAAAATGGAAGAAGAGCGCATGGTTATTCGCCAAAACCTGAACGGCGCCTATGAAAAAGTAAATCCAGTAGTGAGCGTTGAGCAAATTCTTCGTGCACAAGAAACAGTGCGGGAAGTGTATATGGATGAAAAAATTGAAAAATACATTTTAGACATTGTTTTTGCGACGCGATATCCTGAAAAATACAAATTAGAAAGTCTAAAACCATTGATTGGATTTGGTGCCTCACCTCGTGGAAGTATCAACTTAGCGAATGCGGCTAAATGTTATGCTTTTATCAAACGCCGTGGTTATGTAATTCCTGAAGACGTCCGCGCTGTTGTTCATGACGTGTTGCGTCACCGTATTGGGATTACCTACGAAGCGGAAGCGGAAAATATTACCTCAGTAGACATTATCAATAAAATCGTAAACGAAGTAGAAGTTCCTTAAATCAGTTGTCTGTTCTCCGTTTTCCGTTAGCTGTCACAGATGGCTAATTTCGCTGACAACTGACAACCGACAACCGACAACCAAAACAGATGGAAACAAAAGACCTTCTCAAGAAAGTACGAAAAATTGAAATCAAAACCCGACGATTGAGCGATCACATCTTTTCGGGAGAATACCATACATCGTTTAAAGGACGAGGAATGACCTTTTCAGAAGTTCGCCCGTATCAGTATGGCGATGATATTCGCGCGATCGATTGGAATGTGACTGCGCGATATAATGAAGCGCACGTCAAGGTTTTTGAAGAAGAACGCGAACTCACCATGATGCTAATGGTAGACATCAGTGGTTCGGAAAGTTTCGGAACTAAAAATCAATTTAAAAAAGATATCGTTACTGAAATTGCCGCGACCATGGCTTTTTCAGCAACGCAAAACAATGACAAGATTGGGTTGATTTTATTCTCCGATCAAATCGAATTGTATATTCCGCCCAAAAAAGGAAGATCACACGTGTTGCGCATCATCCGAGAACTAATCGAATTTGAACCGAAAAGCCATCAAACCGATTTAGCACAAGCGTTAAAGTTCCTTTCGAGCACTCAAAAAAAGAAAGCCATTGTCTTTGTAATTTCTGATTTCATGTCGGAACCTTATGAACAAACCTTGAAAATTGCTTCTAAAAAGCACGATATTACGGGTATCCGTGTTTATGATATTCGGGAAGAAAAGATGCCAAACTTAGGAATGGTTTCGATGTTGGATGCTGAAACGGGTAACGTTCAATTGATCAACACCGGTTCCAAATCGGTTCGGATGAACTACGAAAAATACTATCAAGAGAAAATCAATTATTTCAAAGAAACCTTTAGTAAATCAGGTTCTGGAGTAGTCAACACGCGAGTTGATGAAAGTTACGTCACAAAATTATTAGGGTATTTTAAATCGAGATAAGCCAGGGTATTGCATCAAATCATGAAAAACTTCCTTTCCATTTTCTTTTACTTTCTTGTGACATCAGTGGTTTTTGCTCAGCAAAAGCAAGTGACCACGAGTATTGATGTTACCAAGAATAAAATTGGCGCCGAATTCAAATTGACAGTCAAAACCAATGTAGATACACTTTCGAAAGTGGCGTTTCCGAATGTCAAAAATTTTGGAACACTCGAAGTCATTCAATCCTATCCGATTGATACCATCAAAAAAAATGATCGCTACGAATTAATTAAAAAATACGGATTAACACAATTCGACACGGGGAAATTTACGATTCCAAGAGCATGTGTTTTAATCAACAACAAACCTTTTTTTACCGATAGCATCAAGGTGGAAGTTTCGAATGTCGTCGTGGATACGTTAAAGCAAAAAATGTTCGACATCAAACCCATCGCTGAAGCTCCTTCAAGCAAAAGTTGGATTTGGAAATTGCTATTGACCTTGCTGTTGCTTTTGGGTATTGGAGCTTTTGTTTATTGGTATCTAAAAATCCGTCAAAAGAAAAAAATCGAAGAAGATTTATACAAAACACCGATTGAAAAAGCTACGAGTTTGTTGAATTCCTTAGAGAAAAAGCAGCTTTGGCAAAAAGGAGAAGTGAAAGAATATTACAGCCAATTGACCGATATCGCCAGAAATTACATCGAAGAAGCGATTGAAATTCCGGCAATGGAAAGCACAACATCCGAATTAATCGAAGGTTTGCGAACCGCTTCTCTTAAAAAGAAAATGGCGCTAACTCCAGAAACGATTGTCAATTTAGAGCGCGTTTTGCAACAAGCCGATTTGGTAAAATTCGCCAAATCGAAACCGTTAGATTTTGAAATTACCGAAGACCGTCAAAAAATTGAACGCGCTATCGTAACCTTAGATAAGTCGATTCCAGTGGTCGTTGAAAATCAGGAAGAATTATTATTGAATGAATTGCAACGTCAAGAGCAACTCAAAATGCAGTTGAAGAAAAAACGCAAAGCAAGAATTTACACCGCGTCTGCAATTGTAGTCGGAGTCGCAATTGCTGTTTTTGTATTCTTTGCTACCACAAGAGGACTCACTTACGTTAAAGATGTAGTATTTGGCAACACTTCCAAAGAATTGCTCGAAGGAGAATGGGTGCGAAGTGAATATGGAAATCCAAGTGTTGTTATTGAAACGCCGCAAGTGCTGAGAAGAGTCGATATGAGTAAACTACTTCCTAAAAACGGTATGGCATTAATCAAAGAAATGCAATCGTTCCGATATGGTGGTTTGCTAGACGATTTCCAATTAATGGTTTCGACCTACAAATTCAAACAAGAAAGTGAAATCGATTTGTCGAAATCCGTAGACGGTTCCATACAAATTTTAGAATCTCAAGGGGCACAAGACATGCTTGTGAAGCAAGAAGAATTCAACACCAAGCAAGGAATTAGAGGATTGAAGGCCTACGGAACGTTTTCAAGAATTAACACCATCACCAAAAGCAGCAACAAATTTTATTACGAAATCTTGTTGTTTAATCAAGAAGGTGGATTGCAACAAATCATGATACTGCACCAAGAAGGCGATCACTATGCCAATCAAATTTCGGAGCGCATCTTAAATTCGGTAGAACTTAAAAAAGTAAGCGAATAATGAAAGAAGTCACTTTTTTAAATCCACAGTTTTTCTGGTTGTTTCTTTTGCTTCCGGTGGCCATCGCTTGGTTCTTCTGGAAAAGAAAGCAACAGTCGGCTACCTTAAAAATCAGTTCCTTAAAAGGATTTCAAGGTTCTAGTTCGTTTTTGGCCAAATTAAAACCAATGCTTTTCGTGTTGCGTTTGTTAGCATTAAGTTCGCTTATAGTAGCCATGGCACGACCAAGAACGGTGGATGTTAGCAACAAAACCAAAACGACTAAAGGAATTGATATCGTAATTGCAGTAGACGTTTCTGGAAGTATGTTGGCCAAAGATTTGGTGCCCAACCGAATGGAAGCGCTCAAACGAGTAGCTTCCGATTTTGTCGAAGAACGACCAAACGATCGCATAGGTTTAGTTGTTTATGCAGCAGAAGCCTATACCAAAACGCCAGTGACCAGTGATAAAGCCATTGTTTTAGACGCGATCAATAGCATTAAATACGACAATGTGTTGCAAGACGGAACCGGAATCGGAATGGGATTGACCACTGCCGTGAACCGATTGAAAGACAGCAAAGCCAAGAGCAAAGTCGTTATTCTTTTGACCGATGGTGTGAATAACGCAGGATTTATTGAGCCAGAAACCGCTTCCGATATTGCCGAACAGTACGGAATAAAAGTGTACACGATTGGAATAGGAACTAACGGCATGGCCGAATTTCCATACGCGATTGCTCCCAACGGACAATTTCTGTTTCGCATGATGCAAGTAGAAATCGACGAAAAATTAATGCAAAGCATAGCTAGAAAAACAGGCGGAAAATATTTTAGAGCGACAAGCAACAGCAAGTTAGCCAAAATTTATGACGAAATCAACAAATTGGAAACTACCGAAATCGAGGAATTACGGTTTTACGATTACGACGAAAAATACCGACCCTTTGTATACATTGCTGGGATTTTGCTTTTGTTGGAAATAGGATTACGCAATACAATTTTTAGAAGTTTTATATAAAAAGTATGTACGAGTTAGAAGAAAAAGGCTATTTGTATCTTTTAGGAATCATCCCTGTTTTGGTGGTGATGTTCTTGTACATCCAGTTTTGGAAAAGAAAAAAACAACGCGAATTTGGCGACTTAGAGTTAGTGAAAAAACTAACTCCAGAACGTTCCATTTTTAAACCTATATTGAAATTTATCTTGATGCTTTTAGCCTTGGTTGGATTGATATTAGGTCTAGTGAACCCAAAAATTGGCACCAAAATGGAAACCGTCAAACGAGAAGGTATTGATATCGTTTTTGCCGTCGATGTTTCTAAAAGTATGCTAGCCGAAGATGTGGCTCCAAGCCGATTGGAGAAAAGCAAGCAAATAGTTTCGCAAATCATCAACCAATTAGGAAACGACCGTATCGGAATTGTAGCTTATGCGGGAAGTGCCTTTCCTGTCTTGCCCATTACCACCGATTATGGTGTTGCAAAAATGTTCTTACAAAGCATGAATACAACTATGGTTTCGTCGCAAGGAACTTCGTTGGATGACGCGATTAAATTGTCTTCGACGTATTTTGATAAAGGAAATAAAACCAGCAAATTGTTGATTTTGATTTCCGATGGAGAAGATCATTCCGAAGGTGCTGAAGAAGCTGCAGCAGAAGCCAATAAAAACGGAATGAAAATCATTACCATTGGTGTCGGAACTGAAAAAGGTGGCCCAATTCCATTAAAGCGAAACGGCGTAGTGGAAAGTTTTAAAAGAGATAACAACAACGAGGTGGTGATTACCAAATTGAATCCTGAAAGTTTAACAGCAATTGCAAAAAGTACCAAAGGCGGTTATATCAACGGAAACAATACCAAAGCCGTTTTAGAATACATCAAAAAGGCATTGGAAAACATTCAAAAAACGGAATTTGAAGCTACCGAAATGGCCGATTTCCAATCGCAATTTCAATGGTTCTTAGGAATTGCATTTTTCCTTCTATTTTTAGATATTTTCTTATTAGACAAAACAACGAATTGGATTAAAAAGTTGAACTTATTTAACGAAAAGGAATAATGAAGCAGCTACTACTATACAGTTTGTTTTTGCTCTCTTTAGCTACTTTTGCTCAAGAGAAGGATAAGAATTTACCCAAAGGAAACGAAGAATTTGAAGCTAAAAAATACGACGAGGCTGAAGCAAATTATCGAATTTCACAATCTAAAAAAGCAAGAAATGCGGTGGCTTCCTATAATTTAGGGAACTCCATTTACAGACAAAATCAAGCGAGTGAAGCTAAATTTTCATACCTAAAGGCAATCGAAAACACCAAAGATAGAGCTCAGAAACACGAAGCATTTCACAACTTAGGAAATGTCTTCATGAAAGAGAAAGATTACGGGAAGGCGGTGGAAGCTTACAAAAATGCTTTGCGAAACGATCCAAGCGATGAAGAATCTCGATACAATTTCGCGTTAGCCAAAAAAATGCTGAAAGATCATCCGCCAAAAGACGATAAGAAAGATAAGAAGAAAGATAAAAAGGACGACAAGAAAGACGATAAAAAAGATAAGGACAAGGATAAGAAAGACGATAAAAAGGACGGAAAAGACAAAGATAAGGACAAGAAAGACGGCAATAAAGATAAGAAAGAGGATCAAGGTAAAAACGATAAACCAAACGGTCAGCCCCAACCCAAACCAGGAGGAATCTCTAAAGAAAGATTGCAAAACTTGCTCGATGCCGTAAACAATGAAGAGAAGAAAGTACAAGACAAAGTCAACGCTCAAAAAGTGAAAGGCAAACCAGTGCAAACGGAGAAGGATTGGTAATCAGTTGTCTTAATTAGATTTTTAGAAAAGGCTTAAGAAATACAAGAATGAAAAAATTTATAGTTTTATTTTTAATAAGTTTTCAAGGACTTTTAGCTCAAGTGCAATTTGAAGCTAAAGTCAGCAAGAATACTTTGGGTCTTAACGAAAGGCTACGCATCGACTTCACCATGAATGCCGATGGTGATAACTTTACGCCACCTTCTTTTGAAGGCTTTCGAATTGTTGGTGGTCCAAGCCAGCAAGTCAGCCAATCGTGGATTAATGGAAGAAGTTCGTTCAACAAATCGTATTCCTATTTTCTGTTACCTACTCAAAAAGGCGCGCTGACCATCAAACAAGCTTCGGTGGAAATCAACGGACAGATTTATAAAACCAATCCGATCAAAATCAACGTGACGGCAGCCGTTCCTCAGCCTCGCGATCCGAATGATGAACCTCAAGTTTCTACGGATGACGCCATTCATTTGGTGGCTGAAATCTCGAAAGGGAATCCGTATGTGAACGAACCCATCACAGTCGTTTATAAGTTGTATTTCAGTTACAACATCGGGATTACGAATTGGCGCGAATTGAACAAACCAAAATACAATGATTTTTGGAGCCAGAACATCGACATCAAACAATTGGTAGCCGAAGAAGGCCGCTACAATGGCGAAAAATACCGCTGCGTAGTTTTGAGAAAAACGGTCTTGTATCCACAAAAATCGGGAAAACTTGAAATTGAACCTTTATCACTAGACATCGACGTACAAGTGCCCACAAACCGGAGAAATATTTTCGGGCAAGTTCAAGTTGTAGACGATAACAAACGCGTTTCTGCCGGAAGCAAAACCATCACGGTAAAACCATTGCCAGAAGCAGGCAAACCCGCTGATTTTTCAGGAGCTGTGGGCCGATTTAATTTTTCGGTAACGCCATCCAAAACCAACATCAAAAACGGAGAATCACTGGATTTAAAAGTTGTTGCCTCGGGAACTGGAAACTTAAAATTATTTACTTTACCCAAACCGGTCGTGCCGAATTCATTAGAAATGTACGATGCCGTTCACAATGAACAAGTGCAAACGCCTCTTTCCGGAATGACGGGAAGTATTTCCGATTCGTACACCATAATCCCACAGTTTAAAGGGAAATACCCCATAAAACCGATGGTCTTTACCTATTTTGATTTGGTAACCAATAGCTATAAAACGATAACTGCCCCGGAAATTATGATCAATGTGTTGGACGGACCAACAGCAGCGAATGCAAATGCAGATCCCAATGCGAGCGCTACTGGAGCTTCTAAAATGAAAGTTTCCGCTAGTGAACAATTTGAATTCATCAAACTAAAAACGACTCTCACGGCTCTTCATCCAAAAGATTTCTTAGGATCAACGTTGTTTTATTTGTTGCTGATTTTGCCTTTTGTTTGCCTTCCAATTATTGTGTTGTTGAAGAAGAAAAAAGAAGCCATCGACGGCGATGTTGTGGGGAACAAAATAAAAATGTCGAATAAATTAGCGAAGAAATACTTATCCGAAGCCAAACAGCAAATCAACAACAAAGAACCATTTTATATTGCTTTGGAAAAATCATTGCACAATTTCTTGAAAGCAAAGTTGAACATCGAAACTTCGGAAATGAGCAAGGTAAAAATTGAAGAAATTCTCCTATCCAAAAATGCCAAAAATGAAACGGTGCAAGCCTTTCTTGATTTGACTCAAAATTGTGAATTGGCACGCTATGCGCCTTCATCCAGTGTGGCAATTCAACAAGATTATGACAAAGCAGTATCCATCTTATCCGAATTAGAGAAACAGATTTAAGCCATGGATTATTTACAATTGACAGCAAAAACGATGAAAAAATTAGTGCTCTTATTGCTTCTAGTACCGCAAGTTTTCTTGGCACAAACCGGCTTTGAAAAAGGGAACGCTTTGTATCAAAAAGGAAGTTACAACGACGCGATAACAGCTTATGAAAGTGTGTTAAGTACCAAAAAACAATCGGCAGAGTTGTACTTTAATATCGCCAATTGCTATTACAAATTAAACAAAGTAGCGCCTGCCATTTACAATTATGAAAAAGCGTTGGTCTTGAGCCCGAACGACAAAGCCATCCAAAACAACCTAAAATTCGCTCAAAAATTGACCATTGACGAAATTAAAGAAGTCCCCAAAGTTGGTTTTGCTAAGTTACTTCGGGATTTTACGGCCAATTTTCACTACGATACTTGGGCGTGGATTGCAGTCAGTTTTGCGATGTTGTTTTTAGTGTTTTTTATCGGCTACTATTTTTCGCAATACACTTTATCAAAACGTATTTTCTTTTTTGGGATGTTTGTCTTGGTTTTTCTCATCTTAATCAGTGTTGCGGCAGCAATTTTCGAGAAAAGTCATTTTGAAAACGAAAGACCTGCGATTGTTTTTGCTGAGGTAACTTCGGTAAAAAGTGAACCTAAATCTTCGGGTTCGGATGCTTATGTTTTGCACGAAGGCACCAAAGTCTACGTGAAGGAAACATTAGACAATTGGAAAAAAATTGAACTCACGGATGGTTCGCAAGGTTGGATTGAAAGCAACGCCATCAAAGAAGTCAAGTAATTACGACTTTTTATCGGAGTTTTCAAGTTTAAAATCTTTCGATTGAAAGACTTCAAACCATTCGGAAATAGCGGGGTAAATAGTTTTAGAAACCTCTTGAACCGGAACATAAAGTTTCGATTGATTCCTAGTTTCTTCCGAAAGCAGTTCATTGTTAGGATTTATTTTTTGGAATAAATTCAACAACACACTTAAAATTAAAATCGATTTTAGTACCCCAAAAACAGCACCGAGGATGCTATTCAAAATCCCCAAAGCTGCAAAATTTGCTAACGAAGTAAACACTTTGGCTAAAGTCGAAACCAGAATAATCACGCCAATAAAAGTGATCGCAAAAGCAGCGACTTGGATTGATTTCGGATTCCAAGACACATGATGCTCCAAATAGGCTTTGGTAAGATAAGAGCATTTAATGGCAATGAAAATCCCCAAAAGAATCGAAACCAAAGAAGCTAATTCTACGAAAAAGCCATTTCGAAATCCTTTAAACAAACCCAACACTAAAAACAAACCCAAAAACCCATCTAAATAATGCATGTGCATTGCGGTATAAAATTCCTCACAAATATAAAAGAATTGCAACGCATCGGATGTCAAATTTCAACTTCTTATCTTTGCGTTCGATTTTAGTCGAGAATCCTATCGTAAATCTAAAATCCAAAATCTAAAATCCCGTTCATGTCAAGAGATATACAACTTAAAGAACGCTGGGAACAGCTGGTTAAATTACTTTCCGATCAATTTTCTCAAGGAGAAGATTTAGATTTGGACGCCATCATTTATCTAATCGGTGTGCAAGAACTCGGTAAAGTACATCAAAAATTCAAAAAAGACGAAAAGCTCAATCTGATGCACATCGCCATTTGCCGACTCTTAGAACCTTACGGATTTTACGAATTTGAGTATTTTGACGATGAAGGTTGGCCGCATTATAAAGTCAAAGAAGAATTGCCACCATTAAAAGCCGGAGAACAATCGGTTTTGATGAAAGAAGCTATCGTGAATTATTTTTTAGAGCGGGAAATTATCCAATAATTTACTCAGCACTTTAGCGTCTGTGCGAGAAGAAATAATGTTGCCAACAAAAATGCGCCCACACAAAAACAGTAAATAGCCAACACAAGTGAAAAACCTTGCGGACTTTGCTGTTAAATTCCTAAATTTGCCCTTTCCATTACGAGAAGACCATGATAGACAAAATTAAAGCATATACCGCCGAAGCCCAAGAATTCGCTACACAAAACAAGGAAGAACTAGAAGCGTTCCGAATTAAGTTTTTAGGAAGCAAGGGCCTTCTAAAAGAGTTTTTTGCCGAATTCAAAAATGTTCCCAACGAACAAAAAAAGGAATTTGGTCAAGTGATCAATTTGCTTAAGACAGCTGCCGAAGAAAAAGTAAAAACGATTCAAGAAGCACTCGAAAGTAAAGAAGAAACCAAAGGCTTTTACGGAGATTTAACACGTCCGAGCGAACCCATTACCATCGGTTCTCGTCATCCTATTTCACTAGTTAAGAATCAAATCATCGACATCTTTTCCAACATCGGATTTAATGTTTCCGAAGGACCAGAAATTGAAGACGATTGGCATAATTTTACAGCCTTGAACTTGCCCGAATACCATCCGGCACGCGATATGCAAGACACTTTTTTCATTCAAACCAATCCCGATATTTTACTAAGAACGCACACGTCATCCGTGCAAGTGCGGTATATGGAAAACAACAAACCACCCATTCGTACCATTTCGCCAGGACGAGTGTTTCGTAATGAAGCCGTTTCTTCGCGTTCCCATTGTATTTTTCACCAAGTAGAAGGCTTGTATATAGACAAAGACGTTTCGTTCGCCGATTTAAAGCAAACACTCTTATATTTTACAAAAGAAATGTTCGGAAAGTCGAAAATCCGATTGCGTCCGTCCTATTTCCCATTTACCGAACCCAGCGCTGAGGTCGATATCTATTGGGGTTTAAAAACCGAAACCGATTACCGCATCACCAAAGGAACCGGCTGGTTAGAAATCATGGGTTGTGGTATGGTCGATCCGAATGTCTTGAAAAATTGTGGAATCAATCCTGATGAATACAACGGATTTGCCTTCGGAATGGGTATCGAAAGAATTGCGATGTTGCTGTATCAAATTGGCGACATCAGAATGTTTTACGAAAACGACGTTCGTTTCTTAGAGCAATTCAAATCCAGCATTTAAATAAATATCAATTGATTTCGGAGCTATTCCAGCTATCCACTGTATCTTTTTAATAAGGCTTACAGTCTTTAAAGGCCTGAAAACCTTATTAAAAAGGATGCCGTTCCTATCTGGGCTATGGAATTGCTGCAACATTTACTAACAACCAACTCATTATGAAAAAAGCTATTCTTATCGTTACTATTTTAGTATCTACTATTGCAACCACTCGTGCGCAATGGACGCCAATAACCGTAAATACTACGGCTAAATTGGATGCTATTCATTTTATAGATGCTCAAACGGGTTTTTGCGGCGGCGGATTCACGGGAGTTAGAAAAACCGTAAATGGGGGCACAACTTGGACAACCGTTTCGACACAAAATGCTAGAGATTTTAGTTTTTTCAATACCACTAATGCATACATTGCCTCTGTAGCGGGAAGCTCCATGGCGAAAACCGTAAACGGAGGAACCACCTGGACATCAATCACACCGCCGACTTCCAATTCCTTATGGGGCGTGGCGGCAACCAGTGCAACAACCGCTTACTTTATTGGAACCGGAGGCGTTTTGTGGAAAACCGCCAATGGTGGCACCACTGTTACGGTTTTAAATTCAGGAACCTCTGGTCAACTAAACGATATTGTTTTTACCAATGCCACCACAGGCTATATTTTAGAGCAATCAGGAAAAATTAGAAAAACAACCAATAGCGGCTCAACGTGGACCGTTGTTTATACCGGTACTATTTTATTTACAGAAATGTATTTTGTGGATCAAAATATTGGATACGCCGTGGGAGCGGGAGGTAAAGTTTTAAAAACCATAGATGCTGGCGTTACCTGGAATTCTTTGACCACCAATAGTACCAGCTATTTACAAGGAGTTAATTTCTTTGATGCCAATAGCGGAATCGTTGTGGGTACGGGCGGTACCATTCTTTACACTAATGACGGAGGGCTTACTTGGGTAGCACAGACTTCGGGAACGACAACAGATTTATATGATGTTGCTATGCTAACAGCAACCAGCGCTGTTGTAGTTGGCGATACCGGGACAATTTTAAAAAGTGGCAATCTCTTAAGTATTCCTGCTAATGATTTCTTAAACGCAAGGATAAGCATTTTGGCTAATCCAGTGGTTTCCGAATTACAGATTGAATCCAAAAGCGACATCCAAAATATTCAAATTTTTGATCTTTTAGGAAAATCCTTGTTTTCAGTTGATCAACCTTTAAAAGGAGAAAATTATTCTTTTAATGTTGACTTTTTAAAAGAAGGGATTTATTTGGTGGCTATTAAGACGATGGACAACCAATATGTTGTGGAAAAAATAGTAAAAACCGTTAAGTAGTTGTTGGAATGAAAAAAGACATTACGATACCCGAAGTAGAAAATGTATTCTTAGCTGCCGTACAAGAATGGAGCGACGACTTCATGGAAAAGGTTTGGTACGTTCATCTTGTAAACGATAGCGACTTTCAATTAGACGGTGTTATGGTCGTTTCCAAAGCTTTCGGAACGCTAAATGGTGAAATGAAAAAAACGTCTTTGTTGCGTCATGCTTTCGTAGAAATTCCACCCGTATCGGTTGTAAAAGTCGAAATGATAGAAAAAAGCGTCTTAGCATTAAACAACGAGTTTATGGTGACGTTCTTTATCGGAAGCACTTTGTATGACAAGAAGTATGTTTTTAAGGCGAATTCCATTACAGAAAACGCAGTAGAAGAAGTGCCGATTTTGTTTGTTGATGGTGTGATTGTAAAATAAGAGCAAAGAATAAAGAGACAAGAGCAGAGAAATGTCTTGTTTCTTTCATCTGGTATCTTTCACTACTAATCCAACTTGTCTGTTAGTTTTTTAAACACTTTTTTAGCTTCTTTTCCTTCGTATAAAATACTATAGACCGCATCAATAATCGGGGTATTGGCTCCGTATTTTTGATTTAATTCCCAAGCACTTTTCGTAGCGTAATAACCTTCGGCTACCATACTCATTTCCATCATAGCGCTTTTTACGGTGTAGCCTTTTCCAATCATGTTTCCGAACATTCGGTTTCTAGAAAACACCGAATAACCTGTTACCAATAAATCGCCTAAGTAGGCTGAGTTGTTGATGTTGCGTTTCATTTTGTGCACTTTTCGAATGAACTTTTTCATTTCGCGAATGCCATTACTCATCAAGACCGATTGAAAATTATCCCCATATCCCAAACCGTGAGCCATTCCAGCGGCAATCGCATAGATGTTTTTCAGCATGGCGGCATATTCGGTTCCGATAATGTCGTCAGTGATTTTTGCTTTGATGTAATTGCTCGACAAATAGGTTGCTACAATTTTGGCTTTTTTGGCATCACCGCAAGCAATGGTTAGGTAAGACAAACGCTCTAATGCCACTTCTTCTGCATGACACGGCCCTGTAATTACGCCAATATTTTCAAAAGGAATATCGTAGATTTTATTGAAATGTTCGCCCACAATCAAACTCGTTTCGGGCACAATTCCTTTGATGGCCGAAAAGATGACTTTGCCTTGCAACGACTCGGTTAATTTGGATAACTCGGTACTTAAAAAAGCAGAAGGAATCGCAAAAATAATGTAGTCGGCGTAGGCAACAGCTTCATTGATGTCGCTGGTGAGTTTGAGTTTTTCAACATGAAATTCTACTGAACTCAAGTAATTGGGATTGTGATGTTGCGTTTTGATGTGTTCGATGGCATCTTCATTTCGCATATACCAGGAAATTTCCGGTAGGTTTACGCACAACATTTTCGCGATAGCAGTAGCCCAGCTTCCTCCGCCGATTACTGCAAACTTTGGGTATTCTGTCATTGTTTTGTTTTTTTAGCCCCGATAGTAGCAAGTATCCTTTTTTGAGTGGCGCCGAAGGAAGTCCACTTAAAAAAGATACTGCGAATAGCGGGAATAGCTCCTGAAGAAAAAACCATTGGAATGTTTTTTCGACCTTTCAAAAGTAACCAAATTTTTATGATATAAAATAAAATCAAAAAGAAGAATCATCAGCCACAAGTTCTTTTTGAAAGTTAAAATCTAAAAAAAGTATAATTTTTTGATTGTCAATACAATATAAACAAAAAGATGCCGTTGAATAACAAACGAGTGTTGAGTTGGTTTATTAATCTCGTTTTAGAGTTAGTTAAGTTTTGTTTTAATTATTATTCAAAAAGGCGTTCCGGAACAATCTTCTGGAACGCCTTTTATTTTTTGGGTAGCGACTGATTTAGTAGCTCATTTCTACAATTTCTTTTACTTTTTCTGGAGTAATATTTTGACGTTCGCCCAAAGCTTTCCAACCGCGTTCTTCAAAACGATTGACAATGAAATCGGCGGTTTTTGCGAATTCTGGAGTGTATTCCGAGAGTTTGGTTTGCATGCCCATCGTATGGAAAAAAGCTACGGTTTTCTCGATGGCGTTGGTTGCTTTTTCGGCTACGGTTGTGCCTTGCACTTGCCACACGCGTTCGCCATATTGCGCTAATTTTTCTTTCTTAGTTTCAAAAAGGACGCGGTACAAATTTGGACCGATGATGGCTAAAGTTCTGGCGTGATCGATGTTGTACAAAGCGGTTAATTCGTGACCAATCATGTGCGTGGCCCAGTCAACTGGAACACCTTTGTTTAGGAGTCCGTTGAGTGCCATCGTGCAACACCACATATAATTAGAAGCCAACTTATAATCGGTTGGATTCTCGACCACAGCGGGTCCGATTTCAATCAATGTTTGTAGGATGCTTTCGGCGATTCGATCTTGTAAAAGGGCCTCATGAGGATAGGTTAAATACTGTTCCATCACGTGCGTAAAAGCATCAACAACTCCGTTTTGAATTTGTCTTTTAGGTAATGATGCAATAACGGTAGGGTCGCAAATAGAGAATTTCGGAAACAAAGCACTACCGCCAAAGGAAAGTTTTTCTTGGGTTGCTTGAATGGTAACTACGGATCCAGAGTTCATTTCGCTTCCTGTTGCTGGCAATGTTAATACCGTTCCAAACGGGATGACTTGTTCGGGATCTTTGATTAGCAATCTTTTGAGAAGAATGTCTTTGGGATCGCCTTCAAATTTTGCTGCGGCTGAAATAAATTTTACGCCATCAATTACACTTCCACCGCCTACAGCTAACAGAAACGTAATGTTTTGTTCGCGAACGATGGTAATGGCTTTAAGTAAGGTTTCGAAATGCGGATTGGGTTCGATGCCACTAAACTCTACTACTTCAAATCCTTGAAGTGCCGCGGTTACTTGTTCGTGAACCCCGTTTTTGAAGATGCTTCCACCGCCATAGGCCAAGAGTATCTTCGCACCTTTTGGAAGTAAGGAAGTTATTTTTTCGATTTGACCTTTCCCGAAAATCAGGTTGGTTGGATTGTATAATTCGAAGTTTAACATAGCAGTTTGTATTAAAATTAGAGTACAAAACTACAAAAGGAGTTGCGGAAGAGTCGTAAAACTATGTTAAGGAATGCGATAAAATTTAGAAAAGAGGAAAAAGTAATTTTTGGAATACAGTAGATTGCATCTTCCTGTTTTTTTCAAGTCAACAATTACTTCTTATACAAATTATTGTAATCGATAAACTCCCAAACTTTGAAAGGCAATAACGGTTGCACGTTTTTTTTCTTTTTAAGATTTTCCCGAATAAAAGTAGACGAAATCTCTACGATTGGCGCATCGATTTGATGCACTCGGGGATGATTTTTCAAATCCAATTCTGACAATTCCGAACTGATTCTGGGATAAACGTACAAGTCGTAATTCTCTAAAATTACTTCATAGTTTTTCCATTTGTGCAGTGATTTTAAATTGTCCTCGCCCATGATTAAAGCAAATTCGTGCTGCGGGTATTTGTCTTGTAAATGCGCTAACGTATTCACGGTATAATTGGGTTGCGGCAATTTGAATTCGATATCGGAAGGTTTGATTTTAGGAAAATCTTCGGTGGCAATGGCTACCAATTGCATGCGCTTGAAATCTTCGAGCAACGTGTCTTTCTTTTTCAGCGGATTGTGTGGCGTTACGACCATCCAAACTTGTTCTAAATCGGAGTATTCTGCCATGTGATTGGCAATAATCATGTGGCCGACATGAATGGGATTAAACGTCCCGAAATACAATCCGATTTTCATAACCGACTAGTTTTTTAAGAATGATTTTACCAATTGATAGGCTTCTTCTTTGGCCACATCCAAATCGTAATTCTTGATAATTTTGTCAAACTGAGGCGCGGTAGCTAATTCTACCGAAGCTTTGGCAATGCGCATGTTGATTTTATCATCGCTTTCAGTGGAGCGTTTTTTGAGGCGAATTTTCAACTCGTCGATACTAGGCGGCTTTACAAAAACAGCCAATGTTTCTTCTGGAAATTTTGATTTTATGCGCAAACCACCAGCGACATCAATATCGAAAATTACATTTTTGCCCAAAGCCCAAATGCGTTCCACCTCGCTTTTCAACGTTCCGTAGAAATTATCGCGGTAGACTTCTTCCCATTCTAAAAAGTCGGAGGCTTTGATGTGGTTTTTGAAATCGGCTAGCGATATAAAGTAATAATCTTTTCCGTTGACTTCTTCGCCTCGAGGTTCTCGAGAAGTTGCAGAAATTGAAAACTCTAAATTCAAATCGGGTTGTGCTAGCAAATGCCGCACTATGGTTGTTTTTCCGGAACCAGACGGCGCTGAAAAGACTAATAATTTTCCTTTTTTCATGTTGGTTTTTGCTTTGAACACCGCTTTTTAAAGCACGTTGAGAACTTGTTCCTTTATTTTTTCCAATTCGTCTTTCATCATCACAACCAATTTTTGCATCTGGGCGTGATTGGCTTTCGACCCCATGGTGTTGATTTCACGACCCATTTCTTGGGTGATGAAACCTAATTTTCGTCCATTGGCTTCGGTGCCGTTGATGGTTTCAATGAAATAATCCAGATGGTTGGTCAAGCGCACTTTTTCCTCTGTAATGTCTAATTTTTCGAGGTAATAAATCAATTCTTGTTCGAAGCGATTTTCATCTACATTCACTTTCAACTCGGAAATCGCAGTTTGCAAACGGTCTTTGATGGCTTGCACTCTTTCGGGATCTAAAGCCAAGGCGTCGTTCATGTATTGGCGAATGTTTCCGATGCGCAATTGGAATTCTTTTTCTAAAGATTGGCCTTCATCTCTTCGGAAATTGGCAATATTGTCTAGCGCTTCTTTAATTACTTTTTGAATTTCGGTCCAATCATTTTCATCAATCTCATCGCGTTCTGTTTTGAGGGCATCGGGCATGCGAACGGCCATTTTCATCAATTCGGTTTCATCGGCATCGGCAATTACTTCGCGCATTTGTTGGATGTAGGCTTTCACGATAGGCACATTAACTTTAGTGGAGGTTTGTTCTCCAGTCATTTCTATGTATATTGAAAAATCAATTTTACCACGTTCTAGTTTTAAGGCAATTTCGTTGCGCAAACCCAACTCCATTTCGCGGTATACCGACGGCATTCGTACATTCAAATCCATTCCTTTGCTATTCAAAGATTTGACTTCTACAGTAATTTTTTTGGAAGGCAATTGCAAGGTTGCTTTGCCAAAACCGGTCATTGATTGTATCATATTTTTATTCTAAAAAGAGTTCAAAGATAAGGAAAATGGGGATTGGTTAGGATTCGATTTCGTTCTGATTTTTTTGAGTTACTAAATAGACTCCAGAGAAAATCAGCAAAGCCGAAATGGCCTTCACCCAACTCAAAGTATCTTTCCCTAAACCAATTGCGATCACGGTAGCAAAAAAAGGTTGCAGGTAAATGAATACGGCGATGGTCGTTGGTTTTAATTCCCGCATCGACAGCAAGTTGAGCAAGTAGGTAAAAAAGGTAGAAAATAAAACAACAAAGCCAATTTTCCAATACAAATCAGTCGGAATAGTATGCCATGGAATCGCTTGAAATTCATTAAAACCAAAAGGCAAGACCATTAAAAACCCAAAAGTGTAAATCCATTTTACAAAAGTAAACGCATTGTATTTGTCCATTAATTTTTTAACGACGATTAAATAGATTCCATACGTGGTGGCGTTGATAAAAACCAAGAAATTACCCAAACGAGCGTTAGTAGCCGATCCGATGGATTTTCCGTACAAAATCAAAAAAGCGGTTCCCAACAAACCCAAAAGAATCCCGATTATTTTTCTTTTTTGCATTTTTTCTTTCAACAGAAGCGCGGAAAACACCAAAACGATAATGGGTGTAGTGACCATAATGACGGCCGCTGAGATGGGAGAAGTCATGCTCAATCCTTTGAAGAACGCTAACATATTGATGGCAACTCCAAAGGCAGCAGCGGCAATAATTCTGGGAAAGTCCTCCAGGGCTATTTTTTCTTTTGGGCCCCAAAATCCAACGATCCAAAACAAAGTAACTGCTCCACCAACTCGCAATACAATGAATCCAAAAGGCGCAATGTAAAGTGGCATGACATCTTTGGCTATGGTAAAGGTCATGCCGTAGATTAGCGATACTAACGTGGCGCCGATTAGCGCAAGAATTCTTTTTGACATTAGGCTAAAGCTTGAAGTGCTTCGTGAATATTTTTCGGACTGTTCCCAATAAATACTTTGTGGTTAATAATAAACACGGGCCGACTTAAAAAAGTGTAATGTTCTAGCAAGTATTTTTTATAATCCAGTTCGGTTAGACTTTTGTTTTTTAAGTCCAACGATTTATACAATTGCGCTTTCTTGCTGAACAAGGCTTCGTAACTTCCAGAAAGTTGATAGAGTTCTTCCAATTCGGCTTCGGTTATTGGATTTTGTTTAATGTCGTGATAGATTAAGTCAGCGTTTTTCGGTAGGGATTTTATAATTTTCCGACAAGTGTCGCATGAGGCGAGGTAATAAATTTTGTTCATTTGGAATTCTTTTTACAAAGAAAATTCTTTTGCTTTTGAAAATGCCTATTTTTATGAAAAAATAATATGCATCAAGTTTTTGAAATCACGCGCACTAGTAGAAAAGTATTGGCTCAGTTTTTAGAGCAGCATACTTTAGAGCAGCTTAACAAAATTCCCGAAGGCTTCAACAATAATTTAATATGGAATATTGGACATTGCATCGTAGTGCAACAAATGTTGGTTTATAAATTATCAGGTTTGCCTCTATTGGTTTCTGAGGAATTGGTCGAAAAGTATCGCAAAGGTACCAAACCAGAAAGCGAAGTTTCACAAGCAGAAGTGGAAGAACTAAAAGGATTGCTTTTCGAAACCATTAATCAAACGAAAATAGATGTGGCTCGTAAGATTTTTAAAAAGTATGATGAATTTACTTCGATGTCGGGCTTTACAATGCGCAATGTTGAAGACGCGCTGGCATTCAACTATTACCATGAAGCGATGCATATTGGAATGATGATGAGTATTCGAAAATTTATTTAACTAAAAGAAACTCTTCCACCGTTTTATAAGGAACTTCAATGTCGATTGGGCCAGAGGCATAGGAAGCAACTTCATAAGGATTGTAGTGAAAAACCAAGTTTTGTTCTTTAAACAAGATGTTTTTAGGCAGTATAAAAACGGAGTTGGGGAAAAAATAACCTTCGTCGTTTAAGGAGGCGGTAGCAGCGATGTTGAATTTTTTTCGAAAGGCTTGTTCTACCAATTGGGTTACTTTACTAGGGTTAGAAAAAAGCTTACTTATAGGGATACTTTTGCCTGTTTTCGGATTAAGCAGTACCGACCGAATTGCCCCAAGTCCGTGAGCACCGCCCGTGAAAATATAATATTCGATAACTACATTTAGTACCTTCTTAGATTGATAATCTTGCGTTGCTGTAGCGGAAGCTTCCCAGGAAGCTGTTCCAGAAATACCACTTTGTGCCAACTCTTTTTCTACTTGCGCATAGGTAGTAATAAACGAATGAGTGAGTTCCTTGTAATTGCTAACTTCTTTGGGCTTTTCGCCGGCATACACACTGTTTTTAACGGCATTGAAAATAGCTTTATTAATGCTGTCGGAAACAGTATTCTTAGAAGTTGCTTCCAAAACATCTAATTTGATTTTGGCACATCCTTGCGGGGCAGTACAATTGGCGTTAGAGCTTTCGGAATAACTTCTAGGTTCCAATTCCAATTTTGCAGTACACGCTACAAAAATAAATGCTAATGCTAGTAAAGTCCAACTTGTTTTCATGGCCAAAAGTTATTTATTTGTAAAGGTAGTTTTTCATTAAATAATTAAACAATAACTTTGGCAAAAATTCTAAGTTACATGAAATTTAATACGAAAACCATTCATGGTGGACAACATCATGACCCTAGTACTGGAGCTGTAATGCCTCCAGTATATCAAACGTCAACCTTTGCTCAAGTTAGCCCGGGACAACCGGTTAATCCAGATTACGAATACAGTAGAGCGGCCAACCCAACAAGGACAGCATTGGAACAGGCTTTGGCCAGTATTGAAAACGGAACTCGTGGTTTAGCTTTTTCATCCGGATTGGCGGCAACGGACTGCTTGCTGCGTTCCTTCAAAGCTGGTGACGAAGTGATTGCAATGGACGATTTGTATGGAGGAACCTACAGAATGTTCACCAGAATTTACAAAGATTCTGGTATCAAATTTCATTTTGTGGATATGAATGATACGGCAAAGTTTGAATCGTTAATTAACGAAAACACTAAATTAGTTTGGGTGGAAACACCGACTAATCCGTTGATGAAATTAGCCGACATTCAAGAAATTGCTAAAATCACTAAAGCTAAAAAAATCTTGTTTGCGGTGGATAATACTTTTGCAACGCCTTATTTACAATGCCCGTTAGATTTAGGTGCCGATGTGGTGATGCATTCTGCTACAAAATATTTAGGAGGCCATTCTGATGTGATTGCGGGCGCCTTGATTGTGAAAGACGAAGCGTTAGGAGAGCAATTGCATTTTCAACAATTTGCAACTGGAGCTACCTTAGGTCCGATGGATAGTTTTTTAGTTTTAAGAGGAATCAAAACCTTGCATTTGCGTGTGCAAAGACATTGTGAAAATGGTGGAAAGGTAGCGGCATTTTTAAGCAACCATCCCAAAGTAAAAACCGTTTATTATCCAGGATTGCCAAGTCATCCTTTTCATGACATTGCCAAAAAGCAAATGAGTGGTTTTGGCGGAATGGTTTCTTTCACGTTTGCCTCTGGCAAGAAAGAAGATGCTATTTCATTCTTAGAAAAGTTAAGAGTATTTACGCTAGCAGAATCACTGGGAGGCGTAGAGTCGTTAGCGAATCACCCGGCATTAATGACGCACGCATCGATTCCAGAAGATAAAAGAAAAGAAATTGGAATTACAGACGATTTGGTTCGTTTGAGTGTTGGAATCGAAGATGAAGAAGACTTAATAGCCGATTTGACACAAGCGCTTCAATAAAGGAATTCAATAAAAAAACCAATACAAACGTATTGGTTTTTTTTATTTTATAAAAAATTCGGTGATTATTGTATGTAATAGATATATCCTACATTAAACCAAACCAACCAGTCGTTTGCTTTGTTTTCAGTGTAAACAGAAGGATTTGGATTCAAACCGTCAACCCAATTTGAAAAGTAATATTGCAAACGCATGTCGACCATTAAATCTGACAAGGGTGCTATTTTATAACGAGTTCCAACACTACCTACGACAGACCATACGGTACCTCCAGCGTTTTGAGTGGCGTTGTAATATTTGATAGGAGTAGTCGCAGGAGTATTCAATTTTCCTAATGTTGAAGACGCTTTAGGATCGTAAAAACTAAATTGACCTCCCAAACTTACAAAAGGCGCAAAAGCCCCAACGGTTGCTGTAAAATCACGAATACTTAGAGGAAAAAACTCTAACTGCATACCAATATTGGTTACTGCAGTACTTCCTCTCATGGCTCTCAATTGATCGTTGAATAGTTTCTTTCTCTTAGGATCAACCCATTCTCCGAAGTGTTTCAAAGTACTTTTGTTGTATGACAATTCACTTCTTAATTTGAAGTGGTCGTTAAAATAAGTCTCAGGAGTGTAACAATTACAATCGGCTTTGTATGAGAAGTTTAGGTAGTGTATTAACCCAATTCCATAACCAGAATTTCCTGCATTTGTGGAAAAATCATGTCTTTCACCATAATCAGATTGAAAGGCAACAGGACCAACAATAACGCCGATTTCATGAGAAAAACCATATTGTGCAAGTGTCTTGTTGGAAAATCCAAATAAAAGTAAGACGGTTATGATAAGATATTTGGGCATTAGGATACGGATTAGTTCAATTATCGACAAATATATAAAAACATCATTCACTTCTAAAATAAAATAAAAAAATACTTATTTATAAACGAGAATTAACACAAATACTTATAAAATAGAGCATTAAAATATGTTTTTTAAGTGTAGTTACGATGAAATAAATAAATCGGTTCAGATTCTAAAAAAAAGTTTACGGATATTTTTATAAAATGTATATTTGTCGCCAATTAACGAAAACGTTTTCTTAAACGGTAATAATCTAACAATCATGTCACAAAGTATCAACACTTTTATTGAATCAGTTTCAAAAAGAAATCCAAACGAGCCTGAATTTATGCAGGCAGTTAAAGAAGTTGCTGAAACTGTAATTCCCTTTATTGAACAAAATAAAAAATACCAAAACAAAATGCTTTTGGAGCGTATGGTGGAAGCCGAACGCATCATCATGTTTCGCGTAACTTGGATCGACGATGCTGGAACAACTCAAGTAAATAGAGGATATAGAATTCAAATGAATTCGGCTATCGGACCGTACAAAGGAGGAATTCGTTTTCATCCATCGGTGAACTTAAGCATCTTGAAATTCTTAGCTTTCGAACAAACATTCAAAAACAGCTTAACTACATTGCCGATGGGTGGTGGAAAAGGTGGAGCTGACTTTGATCCAAAAGGAAAATCAGATATCGAAATCATGCGTTTTTGCCAAGCATTCATGACCGAATTGTCCAAACATATCGGAGCAGATACTGACGTTCCTGCCGGAGATATTGGCGTTGGTGGTCGTGAAGTAGGATACATGTTCGGACAATACAAAAAACTAAGAAATGAATTTACTGGAGTTTTAACAGGTAAAGGAATTTCTTTCGGAGGATCTTTAATTCGTCCAGAAGCTACTGGTTATGGAGATGTTTATTTTGCACAAAGCATGTTAGCAACTAAAGGAGATAGTTTCACAGGAAAAACCGTTGTGATTTCTGGTTCTGGAAACGTAGCGCAATACGCTGCTGAAAAAGCGACGCAATTGGGTGGAAAAGTAGTGACCATGTCAGATTCTGCAGGATACATTTATGATGCTGACGGAATCAATGCAGAGAAGTTAGCTTGCGTTATGGAAATTAAAAACGTAAACTACGGCAGAATTAGCGATTATTTGAACAAATATCCTAACGCAAAATACGTAGCAGGAAAACGCCCTTGGGAAGTAAAATGTGATGTGGCTTTGCCATGTGCGACTCAAAACGAATTGAACGAAGCAGAAGCTAAAATGCTAGTAGCAAATGGTTGTATTTGTGTGGCCGAAGGAGCAAACATGCCTTCTACACCAGAAGCTGTGGAAGTGTTCCAACACGCTAAAATTTTGTTCGCACCGGGAAAAGCCTCTAATGCAGGTGGTGTGGCTACTTCAGGTTTGGAAATGTCTCAAAACTCTTTGAGATTGAGCTGGACATCAGAAGAAGTTGACGAAAGATTAAAAAGAATTATGTTAGACATTCACAGTTCTTGCGTAAAATATGGTTCTGAAGCCAATGGCTATGTTGACTACGTAAAAGGAGCTAACATCGCCGGATTCGTGAAAGTAGCCGACGCTATGTTAGGACAAGGTGTGGTATAATACACTGAAGTAAAATGTAAAAAAGCCTTTATGCTGGTAAAACAGGTAAAGGCTTTTTTTTGTTTGTGATATTAAAAATTAAAATTTTTCGTTTTGTAGTATCTTTGTTTTAAATCTTGATGCATTCTAATGAAACGATATTGGCTACTACTGCTTTCCCTCTTGACCCTTTCGATGGGTTTCTCTCAAAACAATAAGTTATGGAAAGGATACTTCTCCTACAACGAAATTAAAGACCTGTCTCAAAGTACTGAGAAAGTATTCGCAGCGTCAGAAAATGCTTTTTTCTCTCAAGATATTTTATCAGGAACGATTAAAACTACCAATACCATTGACGGACTTTCCGGACAAACTATAACGTCTTTCTATCATAGTCCAACCCTAAAAAAGTCATTAGTTGGCTATGAAAATGGGTTAATGATTGTCATCAATGAAGTAGATGGCAGCATGCTCAATGTGGTAGACATCATCAACAAATCGATTCCTCAAAATGTAAAGAAAATCAACCATTTCATGGAATATAATGGTATCGTTTATGTTTCCTGTGATTTTGGAATTGTGCAATACAATTTAGCAACGCTTCAGTTTGGAGATACTTATTTTATTGGATTCAATGGTAACCTTATCAACATTACACAATCGGCGGTTTTTCAAGGGAAAATATACGCGGCAACAAGATACAACGGAATTTTAGCTGCAGATATCAACAACCCTAATCTTAACGATTACAGCCAGTGGACAACAATAGCCAATTCCGGTTGGTCGGGTATCGAAACGTTTGGCACTAATTTAATCGCAACAACTACAGCCGGAAGCTTGCAAAAATTAGTAGGAACTACTTTTGTTCCAATTACACAACTTCCACAACCAGTTATAGATTTACGATCCAACGGAACTTTTCTGACCATAACAACAAAAAATCACGTCTACACTTACAATACTACGTTGGTTCAAACCACCGATATCAACAGCACTCAAATTCCAGAACCTGCTCTCGAGTTTACTTGCGCCACAGTCATCAACGACCTCGTTTTCATCGGAACCAAAGCCAATGGTCTTTTTAGTAAAAGTTTTACAGCATCTACTTTCGACAATAGTACTCCCGACGGTCCTTTCAAAAACGCCATTTTTGCTATCAATGCGAGTACTAAAAATCTTTGGGCTGTTTATGGAGGTTATAACATTGATTACAATCCTTTTGAATACGACTCTTTTGGCACCGTCAACACCTATGGCATTAGTAAACTTAAAGAAAATGGCTGGTTGAATATTCCGTATTCCGACATACAAACAGCGATTGGCCAACCGGTTAATTCTCTTGTTCGTATAACGGTTAATCCAAACAATGAAAACCAAGTGTATATCAGTTCGTATCACTCAGGGCTATTAAAAGTAGAAAACGAAGTGCCCACGCTACTTTATGACGAAAACAACAGCGGATTAGATCCTATGGCAGGAACCGATTATGTTCGAACCAACGGAACTGCTTTTGACGATGCTGGAAATTTATGGGTGACCAATGCCCGAGTTGCCAAAGGATTGAAGGTTTTAAAAACAAACGCCCAATGGCAGGAATATACCGTTGATTTTAGTGCTATCAATTTGTTTGAAACCGGAAGAATGGTCATCGATAAAAATGGAACCAAATGGATGACTACCGTAAATGATGGTATATTGGCTTTCAACGAACGGTACAATAATCGGTTCAAAACGCTAAAAGAAACGTCCGATACTGGAAACCTTCCCATTAACGACGCCCGTGTAGTAGCCATTGACAATAGAGACCAATTGTGGATCGGCACTCGTAAAGGATTACGCGTATTATCCAGCGTCGATAATTTTTTATCCGATGCACAAATGACTTCGGATGCGATCATTATTTTAGAAGAAAACTTGGCGCAGGAACTGCTTTACGAACAATCCATCACCGATATTTTTGTTGATGGAGCCAATAACAAATGGATTGGTACTGCCGATTCGGGAGTGTTTTTAGTATCTTCAGATGGACAAAAAACCATCTATCATTTTACAACTAACAATTCGCCTTTGCCCAGCAACAATATCAATGATATCGACATTAACGGTTTTACAGGCGAAGTTTTTTTTGCCACCACCAAAGGAATGGTTTCTTTTAAAGGCGTCTCCACGTTAGCAAACGATAATTTGAATAACGTTTTTGTCTATCCAAATCCAGTGCGCCCGGAGTTTAACGGTACCGTAAAAATTAGCGGTTTAATGGATAAAGTGCATGTAAAAATCACCGATATCGAAGGCAATTTAGTCAACGAATCTATCTCAGAAGGAGGAACCATCGAATGGGATACCACCGCTTTCGGAAAATACAAAGTGGCTTCTGGAGTGTACATGATTTTTGTTTCTTCCGAAGACGGAGCCGAAACCAAAGTAAAAAAAGTGATGATTATTCGATAAAAATGTTCTTGTCGAAAGTTCGGCTAAGGGATCGCTAACCCAAAACCGTCAACCCACAATTCCTCATGCAAGTCAAAACCAAAGCCATCGTCATTTCGTCATTAAAGTACCAAGAAAAAAGCTTGATTGTGAAATGCTTTACTTTGTCGGATGGTTTGAAATCCTATTTCGTTCGAGATGCTTTTTCCGGAAGGAAATCCAATCAAAAGATCGCCTATTTTCAACCATTGACGATTCTTGAAATTGAAGCCGTTCACAAAAACAAAGGCACTTTAGAAAGCTTGAAAGAAATCAAAATTGCCACGCCTTTTCAAACCATTCATTCCGATGTGATTAAAAGTACCATCGCGATGTTTGTCTCCGAAATCTTGCACCATTCCATTCAAGAAGAAGAAAAAAATGAGGCGCTATTTGCTTTTCTAGAAACAGCCTTAGATTGGCTAGATCACCACGAAGAAACCGTTAATTTTCATTTGATTTTATTGCTCGAAATCACGAAATATCTGGGGTTTTATCCGGATATTTCAGAAGTAAATTTTAAATATTTTGAAATGGCAGAAGGCATTTTCACTCCGCTGCAATCCATCAGCGCACTCACGGAGCAAGAAACCCAGCTTTTCAAAAAACTCCTCGAATTAGACTTTACCAATACGCAAAAAACCTTTCATGTCATTGAACGACAACTGCTTCTAAAAATCCTCATCGAATACTACAGCACCCATCTCGATGGCTTTAAAAAACCAAAATCAGTAGAGGTGTTGAAAGAAGTGTTCTCTTAATTTTTGGGCGTGACCGTGCCGAAAAAGGCCGGTCGGGCTTTCCGTTCCCAATCTTTTGCGGCATCCTAACAAAGGGACGTTCCTGTCAAATGCGCCCGCAAAAGGATTTCCACTGCAATCCCTCACGCAAATCCCATAACGAGAGAACCGATAAAGCGTTTTTAGTAATCAAAAAAATCCCTATTCGAAGCGAAACCAATTCCACCGTAAAAACTTGGAACTCATAACTTATAACTCACAACAATTTATTACTTTCGCAACTCGATTTTTAGAAAAGGATATTATGAGCACTAAATTTACAGAATACAAGGGACTCGACTTGCCTACAGTTGCTTCCGAAGTTCTTGATTTTTGGAAAAAAGAAAACATCTTCGAAAAAAGCATCACGACCCGCGAGGGTCAAGCACCGTTTGTGTTTTTTGAAGGACCACCCTCAGCCAACGGGTTACCAGGAATTCACCACGTGATGGCACGCGCCATTAAAGATATATTTTGCCGCTACAAAACTCAAAAAGGCTTTCAAGTCAAACGAAAAGCTGGTTGGGACACGCACGGTTTACCAGTAGAATTAGGAACTGAAAAAGAATTGGGAATTACCAAAGAAGATATAGGAACGAAAATTTCTATCGAAGAATACAACGAAGCTTGTAAAAAAACCGTCATGCGCTACACCGATGTGTGGAACGACCTAACGGAAAAAATGGGCTATTGGGTCGACATGGAAAATCCCTACGTCACTTACAAACCCAAATACATGGAAAGTGTTTGGTGGCTTTTGAAACAAATCTACAACAAGGATTTGATGTACAAAGGCTACACCATTCAACCGTATTCTCCAAAAGCCGGAACAGGTTTGAGTTCGCACGAAGTGAACCAACCCGGAAGCTACCGCGATGTTACCGATACGACGGTTGTGGCTCAATTTAAAGCAAAGGCAGCATCGCTTCCAGATTTCTTGAAAAATTATGGTGAAATTCATATTCTTGCTTGGACAACTACACCGTGGACGTTGCCATCGAATACTGCATTAACTGTTGGTCCGAAAATCGATTATGTTCTTGTGAATACGTTTAATCAGTATACTTTTCAGCCA
>Ga0208124_100156_pt1 | contig 36274 bp, 34 predicted proteins | sample LakWasM104_HOW12_2_FD_183922 | JGI IMG/M metagenome (GOLD analysis project Ga0208124, IMG submission 183922) | Freshwater sediment methanotrophic microbial communities from Lake Washington under simulated oxygen tension - Sediment Metagenome... | ecosystem: Environmental > Aquatic > Freshwater >...
CGTCGCCTGGTGATGGCTTCTCTCTGTTCATCGCTCATCTGCTCAAGCTTGTCGTGCAAGTCACGCCACGAGCCCTTGTGGCGAGAGCCGAAGATGAGCAAGCTGGCGAGTGACCAAAACAGCCCGAACGCAATCACTAACCCCACCCATGTCAGTAAGGCCTCCAGGGGTTTGTAGTCACCGCCCCGCATCACCAGCGCCCCGGTACGCCAGGCCCATAGCAACAGACCCAGGGGCGCCAGGGCAAAGGCAACTCCAACGGCCAGCCCCACACGAGGTAACGCCTTGCCCAGACCGACCACTACCCAGCAAACTGCCACCATCGTGACCAGTGCGGCCAAGTGTCCAGGGAGGACCACCCAGCTCAAACACGCCACTAGCACCTGCACCATCGCCGTTCCCACAACCGAGCCCTGGTTGCCACCGCGCTGTGTGGCGCTGGCCGACTCTGGCATCGAGTCACCATGCTCCAGCCTGCTGTGCAAAACCTCCCGTGCGATGGCCATCGTTGGTGCCGCAAGTTGACCTTCGGCGATTCGGCGTTCCAGCTCCTCGATGGGCATGTCGTGGTACAGCGCAGCCAGTGAGGCCCGTTTCTTTTCGCTAAGAACGTTCGTCATCGTGGCAGTCAACGGGTAGAAGGGGCGTTGTTTGCCCCGGCGACAACTGGAGCGGTGGAGGTGGTAACGGCTATGGTTCCGGCACGGAGAGCGCACCCGACGGAGCCGCAGCGAGGTGCACTATAGCCCGCGCTATGCCTGAAGAAAGTGTTGATGTCCCTCATGGCGTGGCGTCCATGGAACCGATGCCAATCGTTTGCAGACCGAAGAGTTCGTTTGGGACGAGGCGGCTTTTCGCGAGCTCTGCATCCCGTGGCGAGGTCGAGGCGTGCTCGCTCTGCATTGGGTCTCCATCTTCTGCCCTGGTGCGCGTCCAGTCAGCCTGTGGCACCATGCTCCGATGCGAAAAGACGAACACACCGTGGCGCTCGTAGGCGCCAGCCGCAGTGCCTTGGTGCGCGCCGCCACGCGCCTTCTAGGCCCGGCCGATGCTGAAGACGCGGTGCAGGACGCCTATGTGCGCGCGCTGGAGGCCAATGCCCCTGCGCTCAATGCTGCCCAGGCTTGGCTGCTGACAGTGGTGCGCAATCTGGCCATCGACCGTTTGCGGCGGCGCCAGTGGATGGCGCAATGGCTGGCTGAAGCCGTGCAGAGCGCGCACGCCGATGTCGCTGGCGCGGTCGCACCTTCTGCGGAGGCCGATGCGGCTCTTGCGCAGCAGGCCACGCTGGCGCTGCGGCGACTTGCCGAGTATGTGACGCCTGCGGAGGGCGCTGCGTTGCTGTTGCATGCGGTGTTCGACGCCAGCCATGCCGAGCTGGCGCAGGCCAGCGGTCGGTCTGAAGCAGCCAGCCGCCAGCAACTGCGCCGCGCCTTGCAGCGGCTGCGGCAGGCGCAGGAGGGCGACGAATCCAGCCATGAACCCAAGGGCGCCACCGCAGCAGCGCTGCGCCTGTATCTGCAGTCGCTGCAATCGCGAGACCCACAGACACTGTGGGCGCTGCTGCGCCAGCCGCCCGTCAGCGCGGGGGCGGTGCATGCCGCAGCCCAGGCGATGCAGCTTGTGCCACCGCGTGCCCAGCACGCAAGCGCCACTGTGGGTGGGGTGGTGCAGGTAGGCGGGCAGTTGGGGCTGGTGCTCACGCTCGATGGTGTGACGCTGTGCGTGGTGCCGCTGGGGCCACACGCCGAGCAAGTGCATGACGCCGTGGTGGCCTGACCCGCGCACCTGCAGCTGCCACTGGTAGGAAGAAGGCAAGACGGAAGGACGTTTGCAGCACCATGATCCAGCAGCCCGCGCCCACCTTCTTTGCCACCCCGCAGGCGTTCCGCGATTGGCTGGAGCGCCACGCCGCCAGCGCGACGGAGCTGCTGGTGGGTTTTCACAAGGTGGGCTCGGGCCGCCCCAGCATGGGCTGGCCGGAGTCGGTGGACGAAGCGCTGTGCTTTGGGTGGATCGATGGCATTCGGCGGCGTATTGACGAGCACACGTATTCGATCCGCTTCACGCCGCGCAAGCCGTCGTCGATCTGGAGTGCGGTCAACATCGCCAAGGTGGAGCAGTTGCAGGCGGCAGGCCGCATGACGCCTGCGGGGCTGGCCGCTTTCGCGCACCGCAAGGCCGACAAGTCGGCCATCTACTCGCACGAGCAGGCGGGGGTGGCCGAGCTGCCGGTGGCGCTGCAGCGTGCATTCCAGCGCAACAAAGCCGCGTGGCGGTACTTTCAGGAATCCACACCGCCCAGCTACCGCAAGGTGATGCTGCACTGGGTCACATCCGCCAAACGCGATGCGACCCGGGAGGCCCGGTTTGCGCAGCTGATGGCCGCCTGCGCAGCGGGTGAGCGCATCGAGTTGTGGGCGAAGCGGACGCCCAGTACCAAGACTTAGCCGCTCCCAGCCCAGCCCCAAGCCCGAGCCACCCGGTAGGTTGCCGCGCTTGCCGTAAGCTCGCGGCATGCAACAAAGAAACCTTGGACCTTTCTCCGTCTCGGCCATCGGCCTGGGCTGCATGAACCTTTCGCACGCCTACGGCGCCCCGGTGTCTGCCGAGCAGGGCGAACGCGTGCTGCTGGCCGCGCTGGATGCGGGCGTGACGCTGTTTGACACCGCCACGCTGTACGGCTTTGGCGCCAACGAAACCCTGGTGGGCCGTGTGCTGAAGCAGCACCGCAGCCGTTTCACCCTGGCCAGCAAATGCGGCATGCAGGGCGTGGATGTGAATGGCGACGGCAAGCTGGTGCGCGTGATCGACGGCCGCCCCACCACGCTGCGCCAGACCAGCGAAGACAGCCTGCGCCGCCTGCAGACCGACGTGATCGACCTGTACTACCTGCACCGCTGGGACAAGACGGTGCCCATTGAAGACAGCATGGGCGCACTGGCCGACCTGGTGCGCGCGGGCAAGATCCGCAGCATCGGCCTGTCGGAGGTGTCGGCCGCCACGCTGCGCAAGGCGCACGCGGTGCACCCCATTGCTGCGGTGCAGACCGAGTATTCGCTCTGGACGCGCAACCCCGAGATTGCTGTGCTGGACGCCTGCCGAGAACTGGGCGCCTCCTTTGTGGCGTTCAGCCCCGTGGCCCGTGGCTTTCTGTGTGGCGATCTGCGCGATGTGAGCACGCTGGATGCCAAGGATATCCGCCGCGCCATGCCCCGTTTTGCGCCCGACGCCTATGCCGCCAATCTGAAGCTGCTCGATGGCTACCAAGCCATTGCGCACGATGTGGGTTGCACCCCCGCCCAGCTGGCGCTGGCATGGCTACTGCACAAGGCCGAGCACATCATCCCCATCCCCGGCACCACCAGCGTGGCGCATTTGCAGGACGACTTGGGCGCCGTCGATGTGCGGCTGGATGCCGCCACCATGGCGCGGCTGGACGCGCTGATCAACGAGCGAACGGTGGTGGGCAGCCGCTACAACGCGCAGAGCGCGAGTGAAGTCGATACCGAGACGTTTGAAGACCGCGCAGCGTGAGCGGCGCGGTCTGGGGGGACATCAGCACCGCAGCTTCACTGCGGCCTGAGAGGGCGTGTGCCAGGTGTCAACGCCCGCGCAGGTTTCCCTTGTCATCTGCAATCACGATCTCCACGCGGCGGTTCATGGCGCGGCCTTCGGGCGATGCGTTGTCGGCCACCGGGTGGGCCTTGCCGTAGCCGCGTGCGGTGATGCGGCTGCTGTCCACACCGCGCTGCACCAGCGCATCGCGCACGGCCTGCGCTCGGCGGTCTGACAGGTCCTGGTTGTAGCTGTCGCCACCCACGCTGTCGGTGTAGCCCTCGATCAGCAGCTTGCGGTCGGGGAACTGCTTGAGGAAGTTGGACAGCTTGTCCAGACGTGGGGCCGCTTGGGCCGACAGCTCGGCCTTGTTGAAGGCAAACAGCACATCGCCCAAGGTCACCAGCAGGCCGCGTTCGGTCTGCTGGGCTTCGAGTTCGCGCAATTGCGCTTCGAGTGCGCGCACGCGGTCTTGTGCCGCATTGGCCTGGGCCATGGCAGCGGTGGCTTGCGCCTGCTGTTGTGCGGCGCGTTGCTCGGCGCTCATCGCCTGCTGCTGGGCTTGCTGGGCGCGCAGGCGGGCCGCGTCAGCCTCTTGGGTGCGGGCCTGCAGACGGATGCGGTCGGCTTCGCTGCCTGCCTGTTGGATGTTGGCATCGAGCTGGCGTGCGCGGGCTGCGTTGGTGGCGATCTCAGCGCGTTGGCGGGCGATGTACGCCAGGTGGTTGGTCTCGGACGTGTCGCGGTCATCGGCCCACACGCGGTCGGCCTTGGCCAGTGCGTCGGTGGCTTGCTTCAGTTCGAGCTGCGCGTACTGGTTGACGGCCGGGTCTCCTGCAGCGGTGCTCACTGCGGTACGGGCCTCTTCCAGCGCGGGCGATGGGGTGGTGCTTGCGCACGCGGCCAGCAGGCCAACGGCAATCAGGCTGGTGCACAGGGCGGTGGTGCGATGAAAAAAGCGGTGCATGGTCAGGTGTTCCTTGAAATGGGGTGGGGCAATCGCGGGGCCTCAACGGTGTGGTGCCTGAGGCGAAGCCAGGGGGCGCGGTGGCCCCATGGTTGGCGCTGGCTCAGCGGGGCGATCGGCGGTTGATTTCTTCTTGCAGTGCGCGGATACCGTCTTGCACTTGGGCGAAGTTGGCGGCATTGCTGGCCGCGTCTGCGCGGGTTTCAGCGACACGGGCATCTACCTCGGCCTCAGCGGCCAGGCGGCGTGCTGCCACATAGTCCTTCTCTGCCATCGCTTTTTCGGCCTGCATCAGCTTCTCGCGTGCTTGCTGCAGCTGCACGGGGGCGCTGGTGGCCACAGCCGGGGCAGCCGCCACGCGGTTGACGGTGGTGCGGGTGACCGCCATCTGTTCGTTGGGCGCCGGGGTGGAAGAACAGGCGGCCAGTGCGCCCAGTGCGAGTGCCGCTGTGGCGGTACGAATCAATGCGGATGAATGCATGGTGTGGTGGACTCCTCTGGAGGTGGTTGGGTAGGCCGTGCCGACGTATCGGGCGGGCCACCAGGGGGTTCTGGTGTTGATGCATTGTTGGGGCACGCCCGGCAAGCAGGCGTAGGCCCTGCCTCTGTATTGCTGTGGGGCATGTCTTACGAACACTTGCAAACAAGGCGCTCTCCATTTGCTTGAAGGAGAGTGGCTTGTTGCGTTCGGGAACTCTCATCTCCCCCGGGTCTCGATCAATGACAGCGCGCGCACGCAGCGTGTTGTTGCGGGTGCCCTTCACCCGTACGCCACGTCCCATGGCCGGGCACCTGCGCGGGCGCTGCGCACGCCTGCTCCATCACCGCAACACAACGAAGAGGAGAGTCACTGCATGCCGCCATCCACCTTTTTTACCTGGGTCCAGGAGACCACCTTTGCGGGCGTGCCGCTATGGAGCCTGTGTGTGGCCCTGGCAGCGGCTGTCGCTACCTATGCCGCCATCCTGGTGGTGTTGCACCTGCTGACCCGCCGCGCCAAGGTGTGGGCCACGCAGTCACACAGTGGCATGGCACTGACCCTGGTGGATGTGCTGGAAGGCACGAGCCGCACGCTGGTGCTGGTAGTGGCGCTGCTGGTGGGCGCAAGTCTGCTGGACCTGCCTGGCCGCTGGGAGAGCCGTCTGAGCCAGCTGTGGTTTGTGGCCGTGGCGCTGCAGATGGGGCTGTGGGGCATGCGCGCGATCGGTATCGGCGTGCGCCGCTATGTGGAGCGGCACTCGTCCAGCGGCATGACGCAGGTCAGCGCCTCGGCCACGCTGATGTCGTGGGGGCTGCGCACGCTGCTGTGGAGCGTGGTGCTGCTGGCCATCTTGTCCAACGTGGGGGTGAACATCACGGCCTTCATCGCCAGCCTGGGGGTGGGTGGTATTGCCGTGGCGCTGGCGGTGCAGAACATCCTGGGCGACTTGTTTGCCTCGCTGGCGATTGCGGTGGACAAGCCTTTTGAGGTGGGCGACTTCATCGTGGTGGGCAACGTGTCGGGCACGGTCCAGGTGATCGGCCTCAAGACCACGCGCATCCGCAGCCTGCAGGGCGAGCAGATCGTGATGTCCAACACCGACCTGCTCAAGCAGACCATCAGCAACTTCCGCATGCTGGAGCGGCGGCGCATCGTGTTCACCTTTGGCGTGGCCTATGGCACCACCCCCGAGCAGGCCGAGGCGATTCCAGGCGTGGTGCGCAAGCTCATCGAGTCGCACCCGGAGCTGCGCTTTGACCGTGCGCATTTCAAGGCACTGGGCTCCAACTCGCTGGACTACGAGGTGGCCTACATCGTCGAAGACCCGGCCTACAACCTCTACATGGACTTGCAGCAGTCCATCAACCTGGGGTTGCTGCGCGAGTTCAAGGCCATGGGGGTGGAGTTCGCATTCCCCACCCGCACGGTGCACATTGCCAGCGCACCGCCGCAGGCACCTGCTGCTGCGGTGTCCTGATTGCGCAGGCGGGTACTGCGTAGGCAAAAAAAAGCCGGCAGCCTTTGCAGGCCGCCGACTTGAACAGGGTAGTTGCCTCTAGCGCTTTTTCAACTTCTCAAAGAAAGCTTACTTGGCGACCACGCGCACCATTTCCAGGCACTTGTTCGAGTAGCCCCATTCGTTGTCGTACCAGCTCACGACCTTCACGAAGGTGCCGTCCAGCGCGATGCCGGCGTCCGCGTCAAAGATCGAAGTACGGGTGTCGCCACGGAAGTCGGTGGCCACCACCTTGTCTTCGGTGTAGCCCAGCACGCCCTTCAGCGTGCCTTCGGACTGGGCCTTCATCTCGGCCTTGATTTCTTCGTAGGTGGCGGCCTTTTCCAGCTCCACTGTCAGGTCCACCACCGACACGTCGGAGGTGGGCACGCGGAAGGACATGCCGGTCAGCTTCTTGTTGAGGGCTGGGATCACCACGCCCACGGCCTTGGCAGCGCCAGTGCTGGAGGGGATGATGTTTTCCAGAATGCCACGGCCACCGCGCCAGTCCTTGTTCGACGGGCCGTCCACGGTCTTTTGCGTGGCGGTGGCGGCGTGCACGGTGGTCATGAGGCCGCGCTTGATGCCCCACTTGTCGTTCAGCACCTTGGCCACGGGGGCCAGGCAGTTGGTGGTGCACGATGCGTTGGAGATGATGGCCTGGCCTGCGTAGGTGTCGTGGTTCACGCCGAACACGAACATGGGGGTGTCGTCTTTCGACGGAGCCGACAGGATGACCTTTTTGGCGCCAGCGTCCAGGTGCTTCTGCGCGGTGACCTTGTCCAGGAACAGGCCGGTGGATTCGATCACCACGTCGGCGCCGACTTCGTTCCACTTCAGGTTGGCGGGGTCGCGCTCTTGCGTGAGGCGGATCTTCTTGCCATTGACGATCAGGGTGTTGCCCTCGACCGCCACGGTGCCCTTGAAGCGGCCGTGCACCGAGTCGTACTGAAGCATGTACGCCAGGTACTCAGGCTCCAGCAGGTCGTTGATGCCTACGACTTCGATGTCGCTGAAGTTCTGGATGGCCGAGCGCAGCACGTTGCGGCCGATGCGGCCGAAGCCGTTGATACCAATCTTGATCGTCATAGGGAGCCTCTTCAAAGTTGCAAAGTCGAAATCATGAATTGGCCGCCGCGCGCCCGCTGGCAGCGGTGCGCAGCGGGCAAAGGGCGTTTTAACGGGCCTTCTTGGCGGGCTTCAGGCGGGCCGCGCCGATGGCCACCAGCACTGCGTCGGCCACGTTCTCTTCGGTGAATCCGAAATGCTTGAACAGCACAGGCGCAGGGGCAGATTCGCCGTAGGTGTCGATACCCACCACGGCGGCGCAGCCGTACTTCCACCAGCCGTCGGTCACGCCCATTTCCACGGCCACGCGCGGCACGCCGGCGGGCAGCACGCTGCTCTTGTACTTGGCGTCTTCGCGGTCGAAGGTGGTGGTGCTGGGCATGGAGACCACGCGCACCGGCACCTTCTTGTCGGCCAGCAGGCGCTGGGCCTTCAGGGCCAGCTGCACTTCGGAGCCGGTGGCGATGATCACGGCCACGGGCTTCTTCTTGAGGCCCACATCGGCAGGCTCGCTCAGCACGTAGGCGCCGCGCGAGATGTCGCCCAGGTCGCGCTTGGGCGCATAGGGCAGGTTCTGGCGCGACAGGGCCAGCACGGTGGGCTTGTTGCGGTTGGACAGGGCCACGCTCCAGGCCACGGCGGTTTCGGCCGTGTCGGCAGGGCGCCACACATCCAGGTTCGGGATCAGGCGCAGGCTGGCCACATGCTCGATGGACTGGTGCGTGGGGCCGTCTTCGCCCAGGCCGATGGAGTCGTGCGTGAACACGTGGATCACGCGCTGCTTCATCAGCGCGGCCATGCGGATGGCGTTGCGGCTGTAGTCGCTGAAGGTCAGGAAGGTGCCGCCGTAGGGGATGAAGCCACCGTGCAGCGCCACGCCGTTCATGATGGCGGCCATGCCGAATTCGCGCACGCCGTAGTTGATGTGGCGGCCACCGATTTTTTGGCCGTTTTCGAGCGCGGTCTGCACCACGTTGCCCTGCATGTCAAAGCGCAGATTGGGTGTGCTCTTGGTGTTGGTGAGGTTGGAGCCTGTCAAGTCGGCGCTGCCGCCCAGCAGTTCGGGCAGCGCGGCGGTGAAGGCTTCCAGCGCCAGCTGGCTGGCCTTGCGGCTGGCCACAGTCTCGCCCTTGGTGTGCGCTGCCACCACGGTGTCCACGGCCACTTGCGCAAAGTTGGCGGGCAGGTCGCCCTGCATGCGGCGGGTGTATTCGGCAGCCAGCTCGGGGAAGGCCTTGCTGTAGGCGGCAAAGCGGTCATTCCAGGCTGCTTCGGCTTGTTGGCCGCTGGCCTTGGCGTCCCAGCCGGCGTAAACGTCTTCGGGGATGGCGAAGGGCTCTGCCGTCCAGCCCAGGGCTTCGCGGGTGAGCTTGATTTCTTCAGCGCCCAGGGGCTCGCCGTGGGCCTTGGAGGTGTTGGCGCGGTTGGGGCTGCCCTTGCCGATGTGCGTCTTGCAGATGACCAGCGTGGGGCGCTCGGTCTGCTTCTTGGCTTCGGCAATCGCGTCCGCCACCTTGTCGGCATCGTGGCCGTCGATGGGACCGATCACGTTCCAGCCGGCGGACACAAAACGCAGGGCGGTGTTGTCGGCAAACCAGGGCGTCACCTGGCCGTCGATGGAGATGCCGTTGTCGTCGTACAGGGCGATCAGCTTGTTCAGCTTCCAGGCGCCTGCCAGCGAAATCGCTTCCTGGCTGATGCCTTCCATCAGGCAGCCGTCGCCCAGGAACACGTAGGTGTTGTGGTCCACCACGGCATGGCCTTCGCGGTTGAACTCGGCGGCCAGCAGCTTCTCGGCCAGCGCAAAGCCCACGGCGTTGGTGATGCCCTGGCCCAGCGGGCCTGTGGTGGTTTCCACGCCGGGGGTGATGCCCACTTCGGGGTGGCCGGCGGTCTTGCTGTGCAGCTGGCGGAAGTTCTTCAGCTCGCTCATGGGCAGGTCGTAGCCCGTGAGGTGCAGCAGCGAATAGATCAGCATCGAACCGTGGCCGTTGCTCAGCACAAAACGGTCGCGGTCAAACCACTGGGGGTTGGTGGGGTTGTGCTTGAGGTGGCGAGCCCACAGGCCCACGGCCATATCGGCCATGCCCATGGGGGCGCCGGGGTGGCCGGAGTTGGCTTGTTGAACGGCGTCCATGGCCAATGCGCGGATCGCATTTGCCATCTGTTGGGATTGCTGGGTGTTGGCCATGGGGGAGTGGTTCAGGGTGGGAGGTTCAGGGGAAACCCGGCATTTTACCGGCGCGGCTTTCACCCGCCTGAATAGGCCAGCCGTGCGCTGGGCGCAGGGCGGCAATGCACTACAGTGCGGGCCATGCAAGGACTGCACCTCACTGCCGATCTCCAGGGCTGCCGCTGCGCCAGTGCCTGGCTGCTGGACGCCACCGCCCTGGGCCGGGCCTGTACCGATGCGGTGCGCGCCGCCGGGCTGCAGGCCGTGGGGCAGTTGTTTCATGAGTTTCCGGCCACGGCGCACGGCCCTGGTGGGGTGACTGCTACTGTTTTGATAGCAGAGTCCCACCTGTGTGTGCACACCTGGCCTGAGCAGCGCGCGGTGACGCTGGATGTGTATGTGTGCAATTTCGGCGCCGACCATTCGGCCAAGGCACATGCGCTGATGGACGCGCTGCTGGCCTTGTTCCAGCCCACGGCCGTGGATCGCCACGCGCTGCACCGGGGTGTGTTGAGCGGGGTGGCTGCATGAGTCCTGTTCACCACCAGGTGCCAGCCCTGCTGCTGGCCGCCGGCCGGGGCGAACGCATGCGCCCCCTGACCGACACCACGCCCAAGCCCCTGCTTCTGGTGCAGGGCCAGCCGCTGCTGCAGTGGCACCTGCAGGCCTTGCTGGATGCGGGTGTCGAGAGGGCGGTGATCAACACCGCATGGCTGGGCGGGCAGATCAGCGGGTATTTTTCCAGCGTTTTTACCTCCAAGCGCAGGAAGAATATGCCTGAGCAGCTATCAATTTCATACTCCCACGAAGGAGTGGACTTTGGTGGCGCGCTGGAAACTGCGGGTGGCATTGCCCGTGCGTTGCCCCAGCTCGGCCCGGTGTTCTGGCTGGCGGCGGGCGATGTGTTTGCGCCCGACTTTGTGTTCGACCGCGCGGCGGTGGCTGCCTTCGAGGCCAGCAACCATCTGGCCCACCTGTGGCTGGTGCCCAACCCCGCCCACAACCCGCGGGGCGACTTCGGCCTGTCGGCCGACGGCCTGGCGCTGAACCTGCCCGCCGACGACCCCGCACCGCGTTACACCTACAGCACTATCGCCCTGCTGCGCGCCGAGCTGTTTGCGCTGCCCTGGTGCGACATTCCGCCGGGCAACCCCGGCGGCATCAAAGCCCCGCTGGCGCCACTGCTTCGCCGGGCCATGGACAATGGCCGCGTCAGTGCGCAGCTCTACACCGGCCGCTGGACCGATGTGGGCACGCCCGAGCGGCTGGCCGAACTCAACACTCTTTCTCTCGACGCGCCATGAACACCACCGTGCCTGCCTCCGTCTATGCCCAGCGCCGCGCGCACCTTGCTGCCCAGCTGGGCCCCGGGGGCATTGCCATCATTCCTACGGCGCTGGAGCGCCCACGCAACCGGGACAGCGACTTTCTGTTCCGCCACGACAGCTACTTCTATTACCTGACCGGCTTCACCGAGCCCGGCGCCTGCCTGGTGCTGGCGCACGACGACCGCAGCACGCTGTTCTGCCAGCCCAAGGACCTGGAACGCGAGATCTGGGATGGCTACCGCCTGGGCCCGGCTGCTGCGCCCGCAGCATTGGGCGTGGACGCCGCGCATTCGATGGCGGAGCTGGACAGCAAGCTGCCGCGCCTGCTGGAAAACACGGCCTGCGTCTGGTACCCGTTTGCCACGCACAGCGGTCTGGCTGCCCGCGTGGAGGGCTGGCTCAACGTGGTGCGCGGGCGGGTGCGCTATGGCGCCATCTGCCCTGCCGAGCAGAACGACCTGTGCACCTTGCTCGACGAGATGCGCCTGTTCAAGGACGCGTATGAGCAGGACATCATGCGCCGCGCCAGCGCCATCAGCGCGCAGGCCCACATCCGCGCCATGCAGCGCTCGGCCCGCATGCTGCGCGCCGGGGAGGATGTGCGCGAATACCACCTGGATGCCGAGCTGCTGCACGCGTTCCGCGACGCGGGCTCGCAGTACCCGGCCTACAGTTCCATCGTGGCCGCGGGGGCCAACGCCTGCGTGCTGCACTACCGCGCCGATGCAGCGCCTGTGCGCGACGGCGAGCTGGTGCTGATCGACGCAGGCTGCGAGCTGGACAGCTACGCCAGCGACATCACCCGCACTTTCCCGGCCAACGGCAAGTTCACCGGCCCGCGGCGCGCGCTGTATGACCTGGTGTTGGCCAGCCAGGATGCGGCTGTGGCGGCCACCAAGGCAGGCGCACGCTTCAACGACCCGCACGACGCCACGGTGGCCGTGCTGGCGCAAGGCATGCTGGACCTGGGCCTGCTCGACAAGAACAAGGTGGGGTCGGCGCAGGACGTGATCGACAAGCGTGCCTACTTCCAGTTCTACATGCACCGCACCAGCCACTGGCTGGGCATGGACGTGCATGACTGCGGCAGCTATGTGGAGCCCGGCGAGGTGGGGCAGACCAGCGAACGCAAAGACCCGCTGTCGGGCGAAACGATCACCAATCGCCCCAGCCGCATCCTGCGGCCCGGCATGGTGCTGACCATCGAGCCCGGCATCTACGTGCGCCCCGCCGAAGGGGTGCCCGAGCAGTTTCACAACATCGGCATCCGTATCGAAGACGATGCCATCGTCACCGAGACGGGTTGTGAGCTGATCACGCGCGGCGTGCCGGTGAAGGCCGACGAGATCGAAGCGCTGATGCGCGCCTGAGCGTGGGCAAAACCATGGCCGTGGACACCGCTGCCGGAGCCGATGCGGCGCATGCTCCGGCTCAGCCCGGCAAGTGGCGGCTGGGCGGCGCGCTGTGGCTGCTGGGCATGCCCGGCGTGGTGGCGGTGGTCTGGACGCTGCTTCCCACCCTGAAGGCCAACGAAGCCCTGCTGCCGCTGGCGCCAGAGGTTGTGCTGTTGCTCAGCGGGTTGCAGACTTCGGCGCTCCTGGCGCTGGCCGTGGCGCTGGGGGTGTGGCTGGCGCCCCGCGTGGGGCTGCAGGCGCCTGCAGTGTCTGCCTGGCTGGGCGGGCAACCTGCCTGGCCTGGGCTGAGAGCCCAATTGCTGCCCGGCATCGTGGGCGGTGTGGCAGGCGCTGCGTGGCTGTGGGTGCTGTCCCGGCTGGCGCCCACGGCGCTCCAGCCCTCCGATCCTGCCAGTGCGATGCCGTTGGTGGTCAAGCTGCTCTACGGCGGCATTACCGAAGAGCTGATGGTGCGCTGGGGTGTGATGACCCTGCTGCTGTGGCTGGGCTGGCGCCTGTTGCAGCGCGGGCAGGGGCGGCCGGGCAAGGGATTGGTGGCTTTGGCGGTGCTGCTCAGTGCCGTGTTGTTTGCCGTGGGGCACCTGCCTGCCGCGCAGGCGGTGGCCGGCGTGTTGACCGTGCCGGTGGTGGCGTTCGTCTTGGTGGGCAACACGGTTTTTGGCTTGGTGGCCGGCTGGCTCTTTGCGCGCCAGGGCCTGGAAGCCTCGATCATTGCGCACGTGCTGGCGCATTGGTTGTCATCCCCGCTGCTCTGACGCGCTGAGCCCTGTTGCTGCGGAACGGGTAACTCGCATGTAACCGCTTCGTGTGAGAATTGAAACTCGATTACATCCCCAACGACCGAGAGAAAAGAGACATGTCCATGCCTACCCGCCGCGCCACCAAGATTGTTGCCACCCTGGGTCCTGCGTCGAGCGACCCGGCGCTGCTGGAGGCGATGATCCGAGCGGGGGTGAACGTGGTGCGGCTGAACTTCAGCCACGGCAAGGCCCAGGACCACATCGATCGCGCCGCCACCGTGCGTGCTGCAGCCCAGCGTGCGGGCCGCGAAGTGGCCATCATGGCCGACCTGCAGGGCCCCAAGATCCGCGTAGGCAAGTTTGCCGAGGGCAAGGTACAACTGGAGCCGGGCGCCAAGTTCGTGCTCGATGCCTCGCGCTCCGAGCTGGGCGACATCGATGGCGTGGGGCTGGACTACAAGGAGCTGCCGCGAGACGTGAAGGCGGGCGACCTGTTGCTGCTCAACGATGGCCTGATCGTGCTCACCGTGGATGCGGTGCGCGGCGAAGAAGTGCACACCACCGTCAAGGTGGGTGGCGAGCTGTCCAACAACAAGGGCATCAACAAGAAGGGCGGCGGCCTCACGGCGCCAGCCCTTACGGCCAAGGACATGGAAGACATCCGCACGGCGATGAGCTTCCAGGCCGACTATGTGGCCGTGAGCTTCCCCAAGAACGCGACCGACATGGAAATGGCCCGCCAGCTGTGCAACGTGGCAGCCTCCGAGTTCCGCCACAAGCCCGGCCTGATCGCCAAGATCGAACGCGCCGAGGCCATCCCGCACCTGGAGGCCATCCTGCGTGTCTCCGACGGCATCATGGTGGCGCGTGGCGACCTGGCGGTGGAAGTCGGCAACGCGGCAGTGCCTGCCCTGCAAAAGAAGATGATCCGCATGGCGCGTGATCTGGACAAGGTCGTCATCACCGCCACGCAGATGATGGAAAGCATGATCACCAACCCCGTGCCCACGCGCGCCGAGGTGAGTGACGTGGCCAATGCCGTGCTGGACGGCACCGACGCCGTGATGCTGAGTGCCGAAACGGCCGCTGGCCGCTACCCGCTCGAAACCGTGGAAGAGATGGCCACCATCTGCGCTGCGGCCGAAGCGGCGGAAGACCACCAGCTGGATGCCGACTTCACCGGCCAGACCTTTGGCCGCATCGACCAGTCCATCGCCATGGGCGCGCTGTTCACAGCCCACCACCTGGGCGCCAAGGCCATCGTGGCCATGACCGACAGCGGCGCTACGGCCCTGTGGATGAGCCGCCACAGCATCCGCATCCCTATCTACGCGCTCACCCCCAAGGTGGCCACGCAACGCAAGATGGCCATGTACCGCAACGTGCGCCCCTTGCTCATGGACACCAGCGCCGACCGTGACACCGCGCTGGACCAGGCCGAGCGCCACCTCAAGAGCCGCAACATCGTGCAAAAGGGCGACGTGTACGCCATCACCTGCGGCGAGCCCATGGGGGCACCCGGTGGCACGAACATGCTGAAGATCTGCGTGGCCAGCTGACTGGCAGAGGGGCGCTCCCTCACCGCTCCTGCGCTACGCCCTCGAGGCGATTACGCCGGACGGCGGTCAGTGTGCGTTGCCCTGTGGCGACTTGTGCAGCAGCGCTGCCTGCCAGCGGGGCGCCCGCGCGGCCAGGGCATGGATGGCCGCTGCGGCCAGCCCCCCGGTGAGCAGGCCCGCCAGCACATCGGACGGAAAGTGCACGCCCAGGCAGACGCGGCTCCAAACCATCGCGGCCGTGACAGCAGCGGCCAGCCAGGTCAGCCCGCGGACCGGCCGCAGTGCGAGGCTGGCCGCCAGTGCGGCGGCGCCTGCTACATGCATGCTGGGAAAGCCTGCGCGCGCCGCGTGCTCGATCCATTGCACGCCAATGCCCAGTTGCGCAGGTCGCGGCGCCGGTACGGCCAGCCGCAGCAATTGCACCCCTAGCCAGGCCAGGGCCATCGACGCGAGCGCCAGGGCCAGGGCGCGCCGCTGCGCTGCGTTGCCCAGCACCAAGCTGCCGAGCAGCAGGCCGCCCATGGCGGTGGGCAGTTGCTGCGACACCCACCGTGCCACCGTTACCACGGCAGGCAAGGTGGCGGCGTCGGCATTGAGGGCCTGAAACAGGACCAGATCGATTTCAAGCATGGGAGCCGTCCGCTGGCGTGCTGGTGTTGGCGAAATGCGGAAAGCGGGGCCGCAATGCGGTGGCGGCCAGGTCGCAGAGCCAGCCGGTGGTCCAGCACAGCCAGCCTGTCCACAGCGTATGGCTCATGAAATGGGCGCCGCGCACCTGCTGGGCGGCACCCAATACAAACCCGGCCAGCAATGCGCCAGCCAGCCACCAGCGCGCGGCCGTCGGCGCCTTGTGGCGCAGCGCGAAGTAGCCGCCCAGAAAGGCGAATCCCGCCGATGCATGGCCCGCCGGAAAGCAGCGGCCGCTGCCGCCATCGAGCACGCCCAGCGCCCAGTGCGACACATGGCGCGCCACGCCGCCAAACTGCGCCAGGTCCCAGGGGCAACTGGTGGCGCTGAGGTTCTTGGTGATGCTGACCACGGCCAGCGAGAGCAGGGCGCTCACGGCCATTTGCAGGCGCTCGCTGGCGTCCAGCTTGCGCAAAAAGCCGCGCGGCCACCACACGCTCAACGCCAGCAGCAGCACCAGCAGCCATCCCAGGCGGCGGGCGCCTTCATGCAGCACCTGCACAAAAAACCACTGGTCCCGCATCGGAAATCCGTTGGAGGACCCGAACACCTGCGCAAAGGCCAGGTCCTGGCCTGCCGCATCCCAGGCCAAGACACAGGCCAAGGCCCCCAGGGTCCAGAAAAGCAGTGTGTGGCGGTGTAAGGGGGCGTGGGGCGCGGTGGACGGCGGGACGGACGAAGGCTGCATGGGCCGGAAGATAGGCGGCCGTACTTAACGCCGTCTTAAAGCAGGCATCGTCACTGTCACTCCCCTGTCTGATGGGCTGCGACAATGCCCGCATGCGAATACTCGTGGTCGAAGACGATGCGGGCATAGCCAGTGGCCTGCGCAGCAACCTGCAACAGCGCGGCTATGCGGTGGATGTCAGTGATGGCGTCGCCAGCGCCTGGAGCGCCTTGCGCGCCGAGCGTTTTGACGCGGTGCTGCTGGATCTGGGGCTGGTAGACGGAGACGGCAGCGAACTGCTCAGGCGCCTGCGCCTGAGCCCTCCCGCCACCGGCGCCGCATCAGCAACCTTGCCGGACCCCGCCACGCCCGTCCTCATCGTCACCGCGCGCGACCAGGTGCACCAGCGCATTGCGGGGCTGGACCAGGGGGCTGACGACTATCTGACCAAGCCGTTTGATGTGGATGAGCTGGACGCGCGCCTGCGCGCCCTGTTGCGGCGCGCGGCGGGGCGGGCGTCGCCCACCATCCGCCTGGGCGACATCGAGCTGGACCCTGCGACCCGCACGGTGCGCCAGCAAGGCAAGCCGGTGGAAATGTCTCCGCGCGAGTTTTCGGTGCTGCTGGTGCTGCTGGAGGCGCGCGGCCGGGTCCTGTCGCGCCAGCAGATCGAGGAGCGCCTGTACAGCTGGGATGCTGCCGTGGAGAGCAATGCCGTCGAGGTGCACATCCACCACCTGCGCCGCAAGCTGGGCAGTGCCTCGATCCAGACCATGCGCGGAGTGGGCTATTTCATGCCGCAGGAAAAGCCTGCATGATCGCGCCCCCTGTTTCTCGTCCCGCATCGGGGCGCCGCCCCTCGCTCACCCGGCAGCTGTTGCTCTGGTCCCTGGGGGCGCTGGCCATTGTCTGGGGCAGCTTCGTCTTCATTGGCTACCAGACCGGTGTGCATGAGGCCGACGAGCTGACCGACGGGCACCTGGCCAGTGTGGCCGCGCTGCTGCTCAACCTGCGGGCCACCGAGGCCATGGAGGGCCCGCAACGGACCGAGCGCACCCCCACGCCCTGGCTCAAGTCGCACGACTACCAGCAGACCATCAGCGTGGTGCAGTGGGATGCGCAGGGGCGGGTGCTGTCCATCACAGGCTCGGTGCCCGAGCCACCTTTCAGCGATGCCGAGGGGTTTGCCGACCTCACGCTGGGCCCCGACAAGGTGGCCTGGCGCAGCTTTTCGCAATGGGATGCGGGGCGCACCCGCAAGATCATGGTGATGCTGGAGCTGCGCGAGCGGGACGAGCTGGCGGATGACATCGCGGGGCAGCTGATCGAGCCCGGTCTGTGGTTGCTGCCTGTGGTGTCTTTGGCCCTGGGGCTCGCGCTGTGGCGGGGCTTGCGGCCCTTGTACGCGCTGTCGGCCGATGTGGCGGCGTTGGACCCGGCTAGCGCACAGCGCCTGGCATCGCGCCATGCCTGGAGCGAGTTCGAGTCAGTGGTGGCGTCGATCAACACTTTGCTGGACCGCCAGCAGGTCGCCATGGTGCGCGAGCGCCGGCTGGCCAACGAGGTGGCGCACGAGCTGCGCACGCCGCTGTCCTCCATCGCGCTGCAGGCCAGCGCCCTGGCGGGGGAGCTGACGGAAGAGGCCCGGGCCCAGTCGCTGGCGCGCATCGGTCAGGATGCTCTGCGTGCGGGTCACGTTCTCAACCAGCTGCTGGCCCTGGCCCGCGCCAGCCGGGCCGAGCTGCACGAAGCCAAGGCGCCCGTGGACCTGAGCGCACTGGCGCGGTCGGTGTGCGCCGACTATGCCCAGGCGGCGTGGAAACGCGGCGACGACCTGGCCCTGTCGGCCCCGCCCGCGCTCACCGTGCCCGGCCATGCCGTGTTGCTGGACATCGCGGTGCGCAATCTGGTGGAAAACGCGCTCAAGCACACGCCCGAAGGCACCCAGATCGCCGTCCAGCTGGGCATGGCGGACGCTGGTGGCGTGTGGCTGCAGGTGTGTGATGACGGGGCGCGCCCGCAGGCCGGCGGCGCACCGGGCCGTGCGGCGGCGGTGCCGGTGGACAGCCTGCATCTGGGGCACGAAATCCTGCGCCGCGTGGCGGACATTCACGGGGGGCACTTTGGCGCAGCCCCAGCACCGGCGCCCTTTACCACCTGCTACCGGTTGGATTTGCCATCGCCCTCCGTGTCGGCCCCCGGTTAAAATTGCGAGTTACCAAGCGGTTACCGCCGCGTTGCCAGGTGCTACAGCGCCTCGCACCCTCCTTCTTCAACCCACCACGGACCCCACGACCATGCCCCTCGTTTCGATGCGCGAACTGCTCGACCATGCCGCTGCCAACAGCTATGGCATCCCTGCCTTCAACGTCAACAACCTGGAGCAGGTGCAGGCCGTGATGGCTGCTGCGGACGAAGTGGGCGCTCCTGTCATCCTGCAGGCCAGCGCTGGCGCACGCAAGTACGCGGGCGAACCCTTCATCAAGCACCTGATCCAGGCGGCGGTCGAGGCCTTCCCCCACATCCCGCTGGTGATGCACCAGGACCACGGCACCTCGCCCAAGATTTGCCAGGGTGCCATCGACCTGGGCTTTGGCTCGGTGATGATGGACGGCTCGCTGATGGAAGACGGCAAGACCCCTTCGTCCTTCGACTACAACGTTGAAGTGACGCGCAAGGTGGTGGACATGGCGCACAAGGTGGGCGTCACGGTCGAAGGCGAACTGGGCTGCCTGGGCAATCTCGAAACCGGGGATGCGGGCGAAGAAGACGGCATTGGTGCGGTCGGCAAGCTCGACCACAGCCAGATGCTGACCGACCCCGAAGAAGCCGCCGTGTTTGTGAAGGCCACCCAGCTGGACGCCCTGGCCATTGCCATCGGCACCAGCCATGGCGCCTACAAGTTCAGCCGCAAGCCCACGGGCGACATCCTGGCCATCAGCCGCGTGAAGGAAATCCACCAGCGCATTCCCAACACCCACCTGGTGATGCATGGCTCCTCGTCGGTGCCCGCCGAGTTGCTGGCCATCATCAACCAGTACGGCGGCAAGATGAAGGAAACCTATGGCGTGCCGGTCGAGGAAATCCAGGAAGCCATCAAGCACGGCGTGCGCAAGATCAACATCGACACCGACATTCGCCTGGCCATGACGGGCGCAGTGCGCAAGTTCCTGTTTGAAAACCCCGAAAAGTTCGACGCCCGCGAATGGCTCAAGCCCGCCCGCGAAGCGGCCAAGCAGGTGTGCAAGCAGCGTTACCTGGAGTTCGGCTGCGAAGGCCAGGGCAGCAAGATCAAGGGCCTGAGCCTGCAGGCCGTGGCCGCCCAGTACGCCTCGGGTGCGCTGGCCCAAGTGGTGAACTGATCGTTGGCACCAGGCCCTGCGGGGCCGCTGCCCAGCCTGGCTGCTTTGTGCTGCCAGGCTTTTTTTTGCCTGTTTGCGGAGGGAGACTGGGGAGTTCCCTCTACTGCAGACAAAGGCGACAGCGACAAGATTTTCTTCATGTAAGCTCGCGGTCAGCTTGCCCACCGGCAGCGCCGCAAGAAGTGTCCGATACCAGGGCGCTTTCAACACATTTTTCACCAGCTACACCGCGCTGGTTGTTGCATGGCAGAAGCCGTCGAGGGACGGACTTGGGTGCCGTGGGATGATTGAAGGCGAATTCGTATGAACCTTTCTCTATGACTCTGACCATTTCAAAGTTCCGGCGGCTGTTGCCTGTGTTGGCTGTGACGGTGTTCACGGTGGCGTGCGCGCCCCTGACCGTTCCTCCCAAGTCCGAATATCCAGTCGGGCGTGCCCGCCTTGTACTGCCGCCGGGGGCCTGGCAGGACCTGGGTACCTCCGAGGAAGCCATTGCAGGCTCCGGAGGACGTATTGCGCTCCAGACCCGCGATGTGGGCTTGCGGAATGCGCAGGGAGACTGGCTGGCCGTGTTGCGCGTGCAGACCAACCGCGCAGGAGACCTGAGTGGTTCTCCGCAAGGCATCGGTTATTGCCCCACCCAGCAGGACGTCACCGTGGAGGACGGCGCTGCAGGCAGTCCTGTGCGCGCAGACTGTCTGCGCCTCAAGCGATGGGGAAGCAGTTCCCAGTGGCTGGACAAGAACCGGCCGGACCTTGTCGAGTGGCTCAGCACCCGCCAGATCACTCTGACCCAGCCCTATACCTATCTGAGCTATCGCTATGTGACGGAGGCGGGTGCCTGGGTGAAGGTCGATGCCTTGGTGGACCAGCGGCTGTTGCGTCCGGCTACGCGCAATAACGAGGAGTTCCTTGTGGCGGGAAGACCCGCGCTGCAATGGGGGCGTGACCTGGCCCAGGCCGTGCGCCTGAGCTCCGGCATGGTGGACGGCCACCTGGCCGTTCCGCCCTTCCCGTTCCCTGCGCCCACATCCAAACCCTAGCGCGCCAGTCCTCCCCTGCCTGGCGGCCTTGCATAACGATTACGAAACTCGAGGAGACCTCTGATGCAGACAAGCCCCGTCCCGCAGCCGCAGCGTATCGGCGTGCCAAGGGAAACCTTTCCCGGTGAAAAGCGCGTGGCCACCGTGCCCGATGTGGTGGAGAAGCTGATCAAGCTGGGCTTCACTGTCACGGTGGAGTCGGGGGCAGGGGATGCCGCCAACTTCAGTGACGACGCCTACCGCGCTGCGGGCGCCGAGATCGTGGGCGACGCTGCCGCGCTGTGGGCTGCATCCGATATCGTCTTCAAGGTCCGCCCGCCCAGCAGCGATGAAGTGGCGCTGATGCGCGAGGGCACGACGCTCATCGACTTCATCTGGCCCGCCCAGAACCCCGAACTGATGCAGCAGCTGGCGGCCCGCAAGGCGACGGTGCTGGCCATCGACTGCCTGCCGCGCACGCTCTCGCGCGCCCAGAAGATGGACGCGCTCACTTCCACCGCAGGGGTCAGCGGTTACCGCGCCGTCATCGAGGCGGCCAACGCCTTTGGCCGGTTCTTCAACGGCCAGATCACGGCCGCAGGCAAGGTGCCACCGGCCAAGGTGTTCATCGCAGGCGCTGGCGTGGCGGGCCTGGCGGCCATCGGCACGGCCGCCAACCTGGGCGCCATCGTGCGCGCCAACGACACGCGCGCCGAAGTGGCCGACCAGGTCAAGTCGCTGGGTGGCGAGTTCGTCAAGGTGGACTACGAAGAAGAAGGCTCGGGCGGCGGCGGCTATGCCAAGGTCATGAGCGAAGGCTTTCAGGCTGCGCAGCGCAAGATGTATGCGGAGCAGGCCAAGGACGCGGACATCATCATCACCACCGCGCTGATCCCCGGCAAACCCGCCCCCAAGCTCATCACCGCTGAAATGGTGCAGAGCATGAAGCCCGGCAGCGTGATCGTGGACATGGCGGCCGAGCAGGGCGGCAACTGCGAACTGACCGTGCCCGGCGAGGCCGTGGTGCGCCACGGCGTGACCATTGTGGGCTACACCGACCTGGCTTCGCGCCTGGCCAAGCAGTCGTCCACGCTGTATGCCACCAACCTGCTGCGCCTGACGGAGGAGCTGTGCAAGGCCAAGGACGGCGTGGCCGTGGTCAACATGGAGGACGACGCGATCCGCGGCCTCGCTGTGGTCAAGGAAGGCTCGATCACCTGGCCTGCGCCGCCGCTCAAGCAGGCGCCGGCACCCGCGCCCAAGGCGGCAGCCCCGGTGGCCGAGAAGAAATCGAGCCACGGCACAGGCGCACCCATGTCCGCCAAGACGCTGACCATCGTTTTTGCCGTGCTGGCTGTGCTGTTCTGGGCCATCGGTGCCTACGCGCCCGTGGCCTTCCTGGGGCACTTCACGGTGTTCGTGCTGGCCTGCTTCATCGGCTACATGGTGGTATGGAACGTCACGCCCGCACTGCACACGCCGCTGATGAGCGTGACCAACGCCATCTCCAGCATCATCGCCATCGGTGCGCTGGTGCAGATTGCGCCGCCCGATGCGGGGGTGAACGGTCGACCTGACGGCCTCATCCTGTGGCTCGCCTTTGCGGCCCTGGTGCTCACGGCCATCAACATGTTCGGCGGCTTTGCGGTCACGCGCCGCATGCTGGCGATGTTCCGCAAGTAATCCGATAACGACAAGAACAACGAGGAGCACAAAGCATGTCCCAAAGTCTCGCTACCGTCGCCTACCTGGGCGCGGCCATTTTGTTCATCCTGAGCCTGGGTGGGCTTTCCAATCCTGAAACCTCCCGCCGGGGCAACCTGTTCGGCATGGTCGGCATGGCGCTGGCCGTGCTGGCCACCGTGTTTGGCCCCCGTGTCAGCCCGGCGGGCGTGGCCTGGATCATCGGTGCGCTGGTCATTGGCGGCGGCATTGGCCTCTATGCGGCCAAGGTCGTCAAGATGACGCAGATGCCCGAGCTGGTTGCGCTCATGCACAGCCTGGTAGGTCTGGCCGCCTGCCTGGTGGGGTTTGCCAGCTATGTCGATACCTCCATCCAGCTGCAGGGCGCGGAAAAGATCATCCACGAGGTAGAGATCTATGTCGGCATCCTGATCGGCGCGGTCACCTTCAGTGGCTCGCTGATCGCCTTTGGCAAGCTCAACGGCAAGATCGGCGGCAAGCCGCTGCTGCTGCCTGGCCGCCACTGGCTCAACCTGGCCGCGCTGCTGATCGTGATCTGGTTTGGCCGTGAGTTCCTGCGCGCCGAGACCGTCGAGCAAGGCATGGTGCCGCTCATGGTGATGACGGTGATCGCGCTGCTGTTCGGCATCCACATGGTCATGGCCATTGGTGGTGCCGACATGCCGGTGGTGGTGTCCATGCTCAACAGCTACTCGGGCTGGGCGGCGGCGGCCACGGGCTTCATGCTGTCCAACGACCTGCTCATCGTGACCGGCGCGCTCGTGGGTTCTTCGGGCGCCATCCTGTCCTACATCATGTGCAATGCGATGAACCGCAATTTCATCAGCGTGATTGCGGGGGGCTTTGGTTCGGGCGCGGGCACGCCCGCCAAAAAGGGCGAAGCTGCCGAGCCGCAGGGCGAGGCCGTACCCGTCAGCTCCGCTGAGACGGCCGAGCTGCTGCGCGACGCCAAGAGCGTCATCATCGTGCCCGGTTACGGCATGGCCGTAGCCCAGGCGCAGCACACGGTGTACGAGATCACCAAGACCCTGCGCGAGAAGGGCGTGGATGTGCGCTTTGCCATCCACCCCGTGGCAGGCCGCATGCCCGGCCACATGAACGTGCTGCTGGCCGAGGCCAAGGTGCCCTACGACATCGTGATGGAGATGGACGAGATCAACGAGGACTTCCCCGATGCCGACGTGGCCATGGTCATTGGCGCCAACGACATCGTGAACCCCAGCGCGCTGGACGATCCGTCCAGCCCCATCGCTGGCATGCCGGTGCTCGAAGTGTGGAAGGCCAAGACCTCCATCGTGATGAAGCGCTCGATGGCCTCGGGCTATGCCGGAGTGGACAACCCCTTGTTCTACAAGGACAACAACCGCATGCTGTTTGGCGATGCCAAGAAAATGCTGGATGAGGTACTGACCGCGCTCAAGAGCTGACGGGCATAATTCCTCCACAATAAAAGCACGATCGTGCTGAAAAACATCGACGTGCTTGCAGGACCCCCATAAAACCTACCAGGAGACAATCCCAATGACCGACCGCCCGTGGCTGGCCGCCTATCCACAAGGTGTTCCCGCAGACATCGACACCACGCAGTACAGCTCCCTTGTGGCGCTGATGGACGAGGCGTTCAAGAAGTACGCCAACCGCGTGGCCTACAGCTTCATGGGCAAGGACGTGACCTACGCCCAGACCGATTCGCTCTCCAGCGCGTTTGCGGCCTATCTGCAGGGCCTGGGGCTGGTCAAGGGCGACCGCGTGGCCATCATGATGCCCAACGTGCCCCAGTACCCCGTGACCGTGGCGGCCGTGCTGCGCGCGGGCTTCGTGGTCGTCAACGTGAACCCGCTGTACACGCCGCGCGAGCTGGAGCACCAGCTCAAGGACTCGGGCGCCAAGGCCATCGTCATCATCGAGAACTTTGCCACCACGCTGGAGCAGTGCATCGCGCACACGCCCGTCAAGCACGTGGTGCTGTGCGCCATGGGCGACCAGCTCGGTCTGCTCAAAGGGACCTTGGTCAACTACGTGGTGCGCAACGTCAAGAAGATGGTGCCCGCCTACAACCTGCCGGGTGCGGTGCGCTTCAATGACGCCGTGGCCCAGGGCACGCGCGGCACCCTCAAGAAGCCCGACATCAAGCCGGACGACATCGCGCTGCTGCAGTACACCGGCGGCACCACGGGGGTGAGCAAGGGCGCGGTGCTGCTGCACCGCAACGTGATCGCCAACGTGCTGCAGTCCGAGGCCTGGAACGAGCCCGTGATGAAGAAGGTGCCCGCAGGTGAGCAGCCCACCAGCATCTGCGCGCTGCCGCTGTACCACATCTTCGCGTTCACCGTGAACATGATGCTGAGCATGCGCACGGGCGGCAAGACCATCCTGATCCCCAACCCGCGCGACCTGCCTGCGGTGCTCAAGGAGCTGTCCAAGCACACCTTCCACAGCTTCCCGGCGGTCAACACGCTGTTCAACGGCCTGGCCAACCACCCCGATTTCAACACTGTCAACTGGAAGAACCTCAAGGTCTCGGTGGGCGGCGGCATGGCGGTGCAGGGCGCTGTGGCCAAGCTCTGGCTCGAAAAGACGGGTTGCCCCATCTGCGAGGGCTATGGCCTGTCGGAGACCAGCCCTTCGGCCAGCTGCAACCCCACCACCAGCACCGAATACACCGGCACCATCGGCGTGCCGCTGCCCAGCACCTCCATGAAGCTGCTGGACGATGAAGGCCGTGAGGTCACCACGCTGGGCGAGCCGGGCGAAATCGCCATCAAGGGCCCTCAGGTGATGGCCGGCTACTGGCAGCGCCCCGATGAAACCGCCAAGGTCATGACCGAAGACGGCTACTTCAAGTCGGGCGACATCGGCGTGATGGATGCGCGCGGCTTCTTCAAGATCGTGGACCGCAAGAAGGACATGGTGCTGGTCAGCGGCTTCAACGTGTACCCCAACGAGGTCGAAGAAGTGGTGGCCAACTGCCCTGGCGTGCTCGAATGCGCCGTGGTTGGCGTGCCCGACGAAAAGACCGGCGAGGCTGTGAAGCTCGTGATCGTGAAGAAGGACCCGGCGCTCACCGAAGCGCAGGTCAAGGAGTTCTGCCGCCACGAGCTCACGGGTTACAAGCAGCCCAAGGTGATCGAGTTTCGCACCGAGCTGCCCAAGACCCCGGTGGGCAAAATCCTGCGCCGCGAACTGCGCGACAAGAAGTGACGCGGCCTGCTGGCACGTCACAATCCCCAGGCGGCTTCGGCCGCCTTTTTTGCGACCGCGCTGCCCAGGGTGGCGCGGGTGTTTTGTGGCCCCGTGACATGACCCCGAGGACCTTTGCATGAGCACTGCCATCCTGAGTGCGCTGCCCGAAGAACAGAGCTCGCTGGTGCAACAGCTGGCGCACCCGCAGCGGCTGATGCACGCCGGCCGCGCGTTCTGGCGCGGAGAGCTGCACGACCGCCCGGTGGTGCTGGCGCTGTCGGGCATCGGCAAGGTGGCCGCTGCCACCACGGCCACGGCCTTGATCGAACATTTTGGGGTAGCGCGCATCGTCTTCACGGGCGTCGCGGGTGGTGTCGGCGATGGGGTGCACCGGGGCGATGTGGTGGTGGCGCAAGACTATGTGCAGCACGACGTGGATGCCTCGCCGCTGTTCCCTCGGTGGGAGCTGCCGGGCTACGCACGCACCCGCCTGGCGTGCGATCCGGTACTGACTGCTATGCTTTTGGAAGCTGCCAACCTATGCGTCACTAGCGCAAGCAGCCTCTGGGGCTTGAAAAATATCCATGGGGGTGCCCACCAGGCGCACCAGGGCCTGGTGGCCAGCGGCGATCGTTTTGTGGCCACCGCCCAAGAGTCCGAGCGCCTGTGCACCGCCCTGCGCGCGGCCGGGCACGATGTGCTGGCCGTGGAGATGGAGGGTGCCGCCGTCGCCCAGGTGTGCCATGACTACAGCCTGCCCTTTGCCGCGGTGCGCACCATCTCCGACCGCGCCGACGACGACGCACACGGCGACTTCGCCCAATTCGTGCAGACCGTGGCCAGCCGGTACGCCGAGCACATGGTGCTGTCGTTTTTACAAAAACTATGAAATTGATAGCGGCTAAGGCATGTTGCACTAGCGCTTGCGGCAGATTTTCCCTCTAAAGAGGACTCCGGCGCATCCCATTGGCCACAATGCTCTAAAGCCGGTGCGACGCTCTACCAGCGCCACCGCGGAACCGGCTTTGCCGGGCCGCTGGAGGCGTCCCCCCTCGGGGGGAAGGCGCGCAGCGCCACAGGGGGGGGCTACTTCAGCCAGCCCCGCTTGCGGAAGTACCACATGGGCCCGAGCGCGCTCGCCAGCATCAGGCCCAGCGCATACGGGTAGCCCAGCGACCAGTCCAGCTCGGGCATGAACTTGAAGTTCATGCCGTACACGCTGGCGATCAGCGTGGGCGGCAGCAAGGCGACGCTGGCCACCGAGAAGATCTTGATGATCTTGTTCTGGTTGATGTTGATGAAACCGACCGTGGCGTCCATCAAGAAGTTGATCTTGTCGAACAGGAACGCCGTGTGGTTGTCCAGCGACTCGATGTCGCGCAGGATCTGGCGCGCTTCCTCGAACTGCTCGGAGTTGAGCATCTTGGAGCGCATCATGAAGCTCACGGCGCGGCGCGTGTCCATCACGTTGCGGCGGATGCGGCCGTTCAAGTCTTCCTGGCGCGCGATGGCGGCCAGCACCTCGCCGGCGCGGGTGTCGGTCACATCGCCCGCCAGCACCTGCTTGCTCACGGCCTCCAGCTCGTCATAGATGTTCTCCAGCGTGTCGGCCGAATACTCGGCGTCGGCGTCGAACAGCTTGAGCAGCACTTCCTTGGCATCTTCGATGAGGCCGGGCGCGCGGCGTGCGCGCATGCGCAGCAGGCGGAACACGGGCACGTCTTCATCGTGGATGGAGAACAGCACGCCCCGGCTTTTCAGGTTGGTGTTGTGCTGGTTCAGGATGAAGGCCACGCGCACCGAACGGGGGTCTTCGTCGTCATCGATCAAGAAGTCGCTGCGGATGTGCAGCTCGCCGTTGTCTTCCTCGTAGAAGCGGGCGGATTCCTCGATGTCCTCGTCCATCGCATCCTCGGGGATGGACAGGCCGTAGTGCTGCTTGATCCAGCGCTTCTCTTCGAGCGTGGGGGCTTCCAGGTCCACCCAGATCGGCTGGAACTTGGTCAGCTCTTCCAGGGACTCGATTTCTTCCTGGAACAGCCGACCATTGGCGAGCGTAAAGATGTTGAGCATGGGCTCACTCCCTTGTTTTTTGGCGTCTGCGGTGTGGGGGTAGGGGTGCTTTCAACCCCACAGCAGTCCAATGCGCCGGGAGCTGAAAGCTACCAACTCGGGTAGGTTTCCAAGGAGCTGTCTCCGTAAAAATTAGGCAAGCGGCGGATTATGGCACCGGGCGATGATCTCGCCGGTCCGGCGGGGGGCATGGAAGGGGGCTGGGGCCCTGCCAACAGGCTCTCAGCCCCCGGCCTCGGCACTGCGCACCATGGCCAGCGCCCGGCACAGGTCGGCCCAGGCGGCGGCCTTGTTGTCTTGCGAGCGCAGCAAAAAGGCGGGGTCGTAGGTCACCACCGCCGGGCAACCGGCCAGCACATGCGGGCCCGCGCGCAGGCGGCCCAGGGGCTCGGTCCGGCCCAGCGCCGCGCGTGCCGCCACATGGCCCAGCACCAGCACCATGGCGGGCTGCAGCTGGGCCACAGCTTCGGCCAGGGTGGCCGGGATGTCGGCGCTGGCTTCCGTGCCGGGCGCAGACCGTTCCAGTGCCGCCAGGAACACGCGCGGGTGCCGGTGCAATTGCATGGCCCGCAGCATGTTGTCGAGCAGGCGGCCCGCATCGCCACCCAGGGGCTCGGCGGGCGTCATGCTCTCGGCCACGATCAGCCAGCCCCGGCCCAGCCCGGAGGGCGTTTGCGCCGGGTCGGCGGTGGGGTACAGCGCCTGGGGTGGGTGCAGCCGCAGGGCGGGCGCGGCAGGGCCTGTGGTGGCCGGTGCAGGAGCCGGCGATGTGCTGCGGCTGGTGGTGTGGGCTGGGGGCGCTGGGGGGCGCTCGGCAGGCGCAGGAGACGGCGCCTGGGGTTGTGCGCGCGGCGGCGCGACGGCAGATGCCGCCACGGCCGCAAGGGCTGAGGGAGCGCTTGCCGGAGGCTGCGCCGTGGCCTCCTGGGCGGGGGAGGGGCCCCACACGGTGACGCCCATTTCTTGCAGCATGGCGCGCTGTCGCGCATCGAGGTGGAGGCTCATACGGAAAGAAAACAGGCCATCGGTGGTTCAGCAGGTACGGGGTGCGGTGCGGGGTCAGAGCGCCAGGCTCATGACCACGGCATCTTCGCGCTGTCCGTGTGCTGCGGGGTAGTAACGCTTGCGGTCGCCCACGCGGCGGAATCCGTGGGTCTGGTAGATCTGCTGGGCGCGCAGGTTGCTCGCCCGCACCTCCAGCCACAGCCATTGTGCCCCGCGCCCGCGTGACCACAGGGCCAGGGCGTCCAGCAGCACGCGGGCCCAGCCCTGGCGCTGGTATTCGGGGGTGACGGTGATGTTGAGCAGGTGCACTTCGTCCACCCCCATCATGGCCACAAAGTAGCCCAGCAGGTGGTCGTCCGCCATCAGCAGCTGCGCCTCGTAGCCAGACGCCAGCGCGTCGGTGAAGTTGCCACGGGTCCAGGGGTGCGAATAGGCGCGCTGTTCCACCGCCAGCACGGCATCCAGCCGGGCCAAGGTCAGCGTCTCGAAGCGCGCCTCGGGGCGGGCGGTGCTGGCGCCGGGCGGCAATGCAGAAGAAGTAGGCAGTGCGCTCATGGGGGATTCATTCACCACATCTCAGGGAGTGGCCGCCGCCTGGGCGGCGCGCAGCGCGGCCCGTTCGGCGGTGGTTTGCGCCACTTTATCGCGGATGTAGCGCGGCAGGGCATCGCCCGCCGCCACGGCTTGGCCCGCAGCGATCAGGGCGGGTGCCAGGCGCAGCAGGGCCGTGGCGGTGGGTAAGGCCGTGACGTGTGAGGCGGCTGGCGCCAGCCGGTCGCCATAGGGCGTGCGGGCATTGCCTGCCACCGTCCAGCCTGTGGGGGGCTGCACCGACTCGGGGGCGCCCAGGCCGAAGTCCTCGTCCGCCTGCCAGCGGGCTTCTCCCGGCAACCATTCGCAGCGTGCGTGGTAAACCTCGTCCATGCGCGCATCCAGCACCGCCACCACCTGGGTGCAGCCGTTTTGCAGGCGGGCCTCCTCGGCAACGGCCAGCAGGGTGTCCACCGGCAGCACGGGCACTCCTTGCCCGCCCTTGGCACCAAAGGCCAGGCCCTGGGCCACGGCGCAGGCGGTGCGCAGCCCGGTGAACGAGCCGGGGCCGCGACCGAACACCACCGCGTCCAAGGTGTCGAACGTCAGGCCCGCCTGCGCCATCAGCGCGCGCACCGCAGGGATCAGCGCCGCCGAGGCCTGCGCGCCCCCGGGCCCCTGGTGCTGCCAGACCCCATCGCCATGCTGCACAGCGATGGAGAGGGTGTCGGTACTGGTGTCAAAGGCAAGCAGATTCATGGGCAGGGTTAGGAGGTAGGGGGTGGCGCGGCCGGGACAAAGGCGCTCAGGACGCCGCTTTGGCAGCGGCTGCGGGGGCCTGGCTTTTGCGCAGCACCCCCACGAGGATACCGGCGGTGACCAGCAGCAGGCCGGCCACCAGGTTCCAGTGCATCGGCTCATCCAGAAACACTACTGCGCCGATGGCCGACAGGCCGGGCACCAGGGCTGTGATCATGGTGGAGCGCACGGGGCCATAGTGCTGGATCATGCGCGTGAAGCCAATGCCCGAGACCACCACGGAGCCCCCGCCCTGGAACAGCATCTGGAACGCGATCTCGCTCCACGGCGCCTGGGCCAGATGGCTGGTGACTGCACCCAGCCAGACCAGCAGCGCATAGCTGGGCAGGTACACCATGCAGGCAAACGCGGTGATGGCGATGGTGGCCTGCACCGCATCGACCGCGTGGCGCCGCGCCAGCACGCTGTAGGTGGCCCAGGACGACGCGGCCAGCATGAACAGCAGGTCGCCCTTCCAGACGTCCCCGCCCGAAAACGCCGCCAGCAGACTGCGCCCGCCCACCAGCAGGTCGCCCGCCACGATCAGCGCCAGGCCTGCAGCGCGCAGCGGCGTGATGTGGTCGCGCAGCAACCAGGCGGCCAGCAGCGCCGTCCACAGCGGCAAGCTGCCCGGCATGAGCACCGCCGCATGGGTGGCCGGTGCATGGAAGAACCCTGAATAGGCCAGCAGTGCGTACAGCAGCCCGCCAAAGCTGCCCAGCAGCGCCGTGGTGCGCAAGGGCAAGGGGGAGATGCCTGCCAGGCTGGACGGCGGTGCCGAGGCCTCCAATGCTGTCTGGCGCCGTCGCACCATCCACCAGCCCCAGGGCAGCAGCACCAGGCTGGCGCCCACAATGCGCAGCAGTGCGATGTCGAACGGGGTGAGCGTGCGCTGGGCCGAGGCGCGGGCGATGATGATGAAGCCCGTCCAGATGGTGACGGTAACCACGGCCGCCAGCAGGCCGATGGTGCGGGGAGAAAAACGCATCGCGCGATTATCGGCGCCCGCCGCATGCCGTGCTGGCGCGGGGCCTGGTGCGGGGCCTGGTGCGGGTGCGCGGGCGATAGACTCCCCGCCATGTTGTCTGTTTCTGCTCTTTGGCGCCGCCGTGTGCTGCGTGGTGTGGTGGGTTGTGGGGCTGCGTGGCTAGTGGCTGCAGGCGGGGCGGGCCTGGCGGGGGCGCAGACGGGCGGGCCGCCAGCTGGCTCGCTGCCGCCCGAGGTGGAGGCCACCCTGGCACGCGCCAAGCTGCCGCGCGAGTCCCTGTCGGTGGTGGTGGTGGACGCGCAAGCTGCCGGCAAGGCCAGCCCGCGCCTTGCACACCGTGCCCAGGTGCCTGTGAACCCCGCGTCGGTGATGAAGCTGGTGACCACCTATGCGGCGCTGGAGCAGCTGGGCCCTGCCTATGTCTGGAACACGCCGGTGTATGTGCAAGGCACGGTGCAGGACGGCAGCCTGCGGGGCAATGTCTACATCCAGGGCCAGGGCGACCCCAAGCTGGTCATGGAGCGGTTGTGGCTGCTGATGCGGCGGCTGCAGGGCCAGGGCATCCAGGTCATCGTGGGCGACATCGTGCTGGACCGCACGGCGTTCGACGTGCCCGACCAGGACCCGGCACGGTTTGATGGCGAGCCGCTGCGGCCCTACAACGCCTCACCCGACGCCCTGCTGCTCAACTACAAATCGTCGGTGATGACCTTTGTGCCCGATGCGGCCGCCGGCCTGGCGCGCGTGCAGTACGACCCGCCTCTGGCCGGGATGCAGCGCCAGCCCACCGTGGCGCTGGCGGCGCCGGGCGCCGACTGTGGCGACTGGCGCACTGCGTTGCGAGCGGAGCTGTCGGACCCCTCCAAGGTGTCTTTCCAGGGCGTGTACCCCGCTGCGTGTGGCGAGCGGGTGTGGCCGGTGGCGGCGGCCGACCCGCGTGGCTTTGCGGCGAGGGCGGTGGAGGGCATGTGGCGCGAACTGGGTGGCAAGCTCACGGGCAGCGTGCGTGACGGCAAGGTGCCCCCGGGCCTCAAGCCCGCGTTTGTGGTCCCATCCCCTGCACTGGCCGAGGTGGTGCGCGACGTGAACAAGTACAGCAACAACGTGATGGCGCAGCAGGTGTTTCTGACCCTGGCGCTGCAAAAAAATGGCGTGGCCACATTCGACGGCGCGCGCGAGGTGCTGCGTCAGTGGTGGCAGGCCCGCATGGGCGATGCCGACCTGCCGCAGGTGGACAACGGCGCCGGGCTCAGCCGCGACGCACGCCTGACCGCACAGGCCCTGGCCCGCATGCTGCAGGTGGCCTGGGTATCGCCCGTGATGCCCGAGCTGGTGGCGTCGCTGCCGATCACGGGCGTGGACGGCACGCTGCGCCGCAGCCAGAGCCGTGCTGGCACCGCCCACCTCAAGACGGGCGGCCTGCGCGACGTGATGGCTGTGGCAGGCTATGTGCATGCCGCCAGCGGGCGCCGCTATGTGCTGGTGGCGGTGGTCAACCACGCCAATGCAGGGGCAGCGCGGCCCGTGCTCGACAGCCTCATCGACTGGACGGCGCGCGAGCAGTGAATAATCGCTGCTGCCCTGCGTTTTCCCCACCATGCAACTCCATGAACTGATCGGCTACCTGGCCGCCTGCCTGACCACCTGCAGCTTCGTGCCGCAGGCCCTGCACACCTTTCGCACGCGGGACGTGAGCGGTATCTCGCTGGGCATGTACAGCGTCTTTACCGTGGGGGTCGCGCTGTGGCTGGCCTACGGCCTGGCGCTGGCGGCCTGGCCCATCGTGGTGGCCAATGCCATCACCCTGGCCCTCGCGGGCACCATCCTGGGCATGAAGGTTTTGTACGGCGTGCGCCGTCCCGACTGACTGGTCTAACAGGCCTGCGCGCGCTGTCGCCTAGGTGTCTGGCGGCGCCCGTCCTCCCGCGTTATCCCCTATGGATGCTGCAGCGCAGGTGCGCGCACGATGCGTCGTTCTTCACTGACCGAGGTATCCATCCATGACCTATTTCCGCCTTACCTGTGTGGCCGCTGCAGCGGTCCTGCTTGTCGCCTGCGGTGGCTCTGACGACCCGGCGCGCGGCGCACTGATCGACCCCCCCGCCACGCTCACGACGCTCACCGTGGCGCAGATCGACGCGGCCACGGCCAGCAGCGGCCTGCAGGCGATCAGCGGCAAGGCCAAGTGCGATGTGAAGGTGGTGTCGCTGAACTATGCGACCGTGGGTGCCAAGAGCGGCGAAAACACCAACGCCTCGGGCGTGATGCTGGTGCCTGCCGGCGCCTGCACCACCGCAGCGCCCCTGGTGGCCTATGCCAAGGGCACCGATGTGCAAAAGCCCCGCACCCTGGCCAACCCGCAGGACAACGAAACCTTCCTGCTGGCGGCCATGTACGCCGCGCAGGGTTATGCCGTGGTGGCCACCGACTACCTGGGCTTTGCCAAGTCGGGCTACAGCTATCACCCCTACCTGCATGCCGACTCGGAAGCCACATCGGTCATCGACTCGGTGCGTGCTGCACGCAATGCGGCGGGCACTGTGGGGGCCACGCTGTCTGGCAAGGTGATGTTCACCGGGTACTCGCAGGGCGGCCACTCGTCCATGGCAGCGCAGCGCGCAGCCGAGCGGGACTACGGCAACGAATTCAATGTGGTCGCAGGCGCGCACCTGGCAGGCCCCTACAACCTGTCGGGCTCGCTGCGCCTTCCGGACGCGATCGCGGGCGTGCAGTTCTTTGTGCCCTACCTCGTGACGTCCTGGCAGAAGGTCTATGGCAACGTCTATACCGACGTGAAGGATGTGTTCAAGGCGCCGTACTCCGGCTACATCGAGAACCTGCTGCCCAACCCCACGCTCAACTACACCACCCTGGTGACCACGGGCACGCTGCCGTCGGGCACACCGAACCAGGCGCGCGACGCGCTGTTCCAGTCGGCGTTCATCACCGGCTCCCAGACCAGCACCACCCACCCGCTGTACCTGGCCGCCAAAAAGAACGACCTGCTGGGCTGGACCCCCAAGGCGCGTGTGATGCTGTGTGGCGGTGCTGGCGACCCCACCGTGCCGCCGGCCGTTCACATGGTCGTCATGAAAGCCGACTTTGACAGCCGGGGTGTGACGAACGTCAACACAGTCGATGTGGACGCTGCCATCCAGGCCACCTACGGCCCTGGCGGCAAGGCGCCCACCGACCCTAACTCGGCAGCCTTTGCCACCTACTACGGCAGCTACCACGGCACCTACGAGCCGCCGTTCTGCCATGCGCAGGCCAAGGCCGTGTTCGACACCGTCAAATGACAGCCGTGATGCCTGTGTTAAGCGCTGAACGGGCCCCACAGGCTTTTAGAACCCGCCACCTAAGCCCCACCGGTGTTTACCCGGTGGGGCTTTTTTTTGTTGGCGAATATGATTTGCGAGGAATAGCACGGTCGTTCTATTTTTACGATAACAGGAGTGATACCGATGGTTTTTCAGCGCAAGGCTTTGTGGGTTTCTCTGGCGGCAGCATCGCTGCTGGTGGCGTGTGGGGGCGGCGGTGCCGACACCTCGCCAGTGGCGCCCATCAAGACGGTCAAGGTCATGGGTGACAGCATTGCCGACAGCGGCACGTTTGGCTTCAAGTTCACGGTGCAGGGCAGTGCGCCCACAGGCCCAGCGTCCACACCCATCTGGCCCGAGCTGGTGGCCAGCAGCTACGCAAACACGCTCTGCCCCCGCTATGTGTCCACTGGCAGCGCGTTCAACACAGCGGCGGGTTGTACCAACTACGCCATTGGCGGCGGGCGCATCAACAACTTCACGGCCCCCGCGTCGCCTGTCTCCATCGTCAAGCAACTGACCGATGCAGGGGCCGACGGCTTCAGCGCGGGGGACCTGTTGCTGATCGACGGCGGTGGCAACGACGCTGCGGACCTCATCGGTGCCTACCTGTTGGCCTCCAAGGATGGCGGCAAGGCTTTCGGCGCACTGCTGTCCACCTTGCTGCCAGCGGCCACGGTGAACGCCGGCCTGGCGGGCGGTGCTACGGGCCAGGCCCAGGTGGGCGGCGCCTACATGGTGGCGCTGGCCGACAAGTTCCACGACGCGATCGAAGCCAATGCCTTGAGCAAGGGCGCGCAGCGTGTGGCGGTGCTCAACATGCCCGCCATCGACAAGACGCCGCGTCTGCAACAGGTGCTCGGTGGCATCACGGCGTCGGCCGGCGCCGCCGCCAGCGCGCAAGTGCAGGGGCTGCTCAAGGCCTGGCTTGAAGCCTTCAACGCCCAACTGGCCAAACGTTTTGCGGGCAACAGCAAGGTGGTGGTGGTGGACTTCTACACCTCGTTCAACGACCAGGTGGCCAACCCCGCGCAGTTCGGGCTGACCAATGCCAAGAACACCGCGTGCCCCATCACCGGCCAAGGTGCTGACGGCCTGCCCAGCTATACCTTCCCCACTTGCACGGCCGCTGCCTTGTCGGCGCAGACACCACCCGCAGGCGCCACGGGGGGCGCGGACTGGTGGAAGACCTACGCGTTCTCCGACAGCTTCCACCCCACGCCGTATGGCCACCAGCTGGTCAGCCAGTTGGTATCGCGTTCGCTGGCCCGTGCGGGTTGGCTGTAATCGGCTGTTGAAGGGTTCAAACACCATGCAAAACAAAACCATCACCCCTTCCCTGGCTGGCGTTGTGGCCGCACTGGCGCTCACCCTGTCCGGCGGTGCCCAGGCGCAAACCGCAGGCAGCTGGCTGGTGCGCGCGGGCGCCACGCAAATCGCGCCCCAGGTCACCAGTGGCGACCTGTCCGCGCCCAGCTTCACGGGCACCAAGGTGGACGTGCATGCCGACACGCAGCTGGCTGGCGGCATCACCTACATGCTCACCGACCACTGGGCGGTGGACGTGCCTCTGGCGCTGCCTTTCAAGCACGACATCATGGGCGCCGGAGCCATCGGCGGCGTGGGCAAGATCGGCGAGGTCAAGGTGCTGCCCATGACCGTGTTCGCGCAGTACCGCTTTCTGGAGGCCAATGCGCGGGTGCGCCCCTACGTGGGCCTGGGCGTGACCTACGCCAAGTTCTTCAAGGAGCGCGGCACCGCAGCGCTGACAGGGCTCACCGGCGGCAGCCCCTCCCGTCCCACCACGCTGAGCGCTGAATCGCGGTTTGGCCTCACGCCTCAGGTGGGGGTGAGCATTGCGCTCAACGACCAGTGGTCGCTGGACGTGGCGTACTACAAGACCTTCGTGAAGACCCGCAACACCCTGTCCACGGGCCAGACCATCGACGTCAAGCTCAACCCCAATGTGGTGGCGCTGGGCGTGGTGTATCGGTTCTGACCTTCATCCGGGGCAGATCGATGGTGACCCGTCCTGAATAGCGTTGACACCCAGGACGGTTTAAAACTCCAGCCGGACTATCCGGCCAACGACGCCCGATGCACCGCATCGGGCGTTTGCATTTTCAGCGATAGGTGTGGCCGCTCGCAGT
>Ga0208124_100157_pt1 | contig 35973 bp, 33 predicted proteins | sample LakWasM104_HOW12_2_FD_183922 | JGI IMG/M metagenome (GOLD analysis project Ga0208124, IMG submission 183922) | Freshwater sediment methanotrophic microbial communities from Lake Washington under simulated oxygen tension - Sediment Metagenome... | ecosystem: Environmental > Aquatic > Freshwater >...
CCAGTTCACACTGTATTTGCCGTATATGCTCATTAATAAGCCAGTTAATGGTATGACTACCATGAATAAATATAGAAGATGATGCGTTCCAGTAGCAACTTTACGCTCTACTGCAGAATATGAAGTCAAGAAAGCTGGTGGTTTGTGGGTAACACGCCACAAGATACGGATAGCAATCAACACAAAAATGGTGATGCCTAAAGATTTATGCAAATTGAAGTAAAAAGCTCTAGGTGATATTTCTTGAGCGACTTGCCATGTGTAAACGCCTAAATCGAATAGATCAAAAGCAGTTTGTTTAGGCGCTTCTTTTGGAATATCAGTCATAAACCAGCCTAATACAAACATCCCAACTAAAAAAATAGCGATAAGCCAATGAAGTACAACTGCGGTTTTGGTGTAACGAGAAGATGTTTGAATCGTCATGATATTCCTGTATATTAATTTTTGTGCCTATGTGACACGTGTCACAGCAATAGATTCCACAATACCACATCATTCTAACCAATTATCTAATCAACAGGAATGAGTCATGCGAATTTTAATGATAACCCTTAGTCTCTTGGCGTTAGTGAGTTGTGCGCAAGTACAAGCGCAGGATGACAGCTTTGCCATTGAAAGTCTGGGTGATGGTATCTATGTGCATCATGGCGTGCATTTAGATATTGATGATGGCTATCAGGGTGATATTTGTAATGCTAGCTTTATTGTAGGCAGCAAAGGTGTGGCGGTGATTGATACTGGCGGCAGTTTTAAAGTCGGCAAGCAGTTACGCGAAGCTATACGCAAAATTACGTCCTTGCCAGTGATATATGTGATTAATACGCATGTGCACCCTGACCATATCTATGGCAATGCTGCCTTTCTGAATGATAAACCGCAATTTATAGGCCACGATAAACTGGCAAATGCCATGGAGTTACGCCATGAAGCCTATGCAAAATTAAACGCCAGATTGTTGGGTGCGGATGCACAAGCCAGCGAACTCGTTAAACCTACAATGACCGTTAAAAGCACCTTGGAACTTGATTTAGGTGATAGAAAGCTAACGCTCACAGCGCATCCTGTTGCACACACAAATACTGATGTTTCAGTAATTGAAAGTAAGGCTGGTACATTGTTTACAGGTGATTTGCTGTTTATCGATCGCACGCCAGTCTTAGAGGGGGATATCAAAGGTTTAATCACAGAAGTACAAAAGCTGAAAAATAGTCCAGCCAAACAAGTCGTTCCTGGACATGGGCCGGTGACCAAAGACTGGATAGTGGCGCTGAATAATGATGAGCGTTATTTATCGGTACTTTTAACTGATATACGCGCCAGCATCAAGAAAGGCGAGAGTATGGAATCCACCATGAATACTGCGGCTGCCTCTGAAAAGGGCAAATGGGTGTTGTTTGATGTCGCAAATAGGCGCAATGTGAATACGATTTACCCTGCGCTGGAATGGGAATAATAATTAAATGGCAGTTAAAGTTTAGGTAATAAAAAAGCGGCATATAGCCGCTTTTTTTGAGTGAATTAGCCTATTATTTTTTCAGGCTATCTACACTGCAAGAAGTGACTGGATTTAAATAAAGCATCAGTAGCCCGCCTGCAATAGCTAAGTATTGAAGTACTGGTAAATGCAGTAAAACAGAAATAATCACGGCATAAATCGCCATGAATAAGGCAAAGAACTTTGTTTTATAACCAAAGAAAAGTGCTAAACCGCCAACCAATTGAATCAAAATGATTAACGGTGCAAAAATGCCAGGTAAGCCCAAACTGCCTAATCCTGCTTGATATTGTGCGTAACCATCTGGATTGCTAAAAAATCCAACCATGAGCATGGTCACTTGTAATAAAAAAACTTGTGCGAGTAAAATGCGTGCAAGAGCTGATAAGTAACGTTGCATAAGACACTTTCGATGAGTCAAAAATTTATAGCCTGAATAATGCACTGAACATTCTAATTTCGCAAGCTTATCTAAATGCAACCAAAATCTAATCATACGGAAATTTCACCTGAGATGCTTTCAAAAGTCGCGATTCAACAAGTGACTTGGTCAGCGGCAGAAAGTGAACTGCGGGCTGTTAGAACACCAGTATTTATAGAAGAGCAATTTGTGACACCAGAGTTTGAGTGGGACGATATTGATGCTGGCGCTGTGCACTTGCTAGCCACGTATGAAAATCAGCCTATCGCTTGTTTGCGCATCATTCACTACCAAAAGATTGGTCGCATGGCGGTGATTAAGCACTGGCGTGGTGTCGGTGTGGGAGCCGCTCTGCTGATGGAGGCTGTTAGTATTTGCAAAAAATATGGCAGTACAAGTGTTCGTTTATCCGCGCAAACGCATGCCATCAACTTTTATCGTAAAGCTGGTTTTAGACAAATGAGTGATGAATATTGCGATGTGGATATTCCGCACGTGGATATGCAATTAGATTTATAGCTAACTTTCGCAATTAAATTGAAACTAAGGCTAAGCCTTTGGTAAAATAGCGTTTTATTTAATATCATCAAAGAGAAAATTATGTCAAAAATCGTGTTTAAAGCTGGTGAGGCAACTGTTTATTCTGAAGGTAAAGACGTGACTGCGGCTATGCCTGAAATCTTAATCGGCAGTGTAGATGGCCCTGTTGGACAAGCGTTTGCTAATATGATGGCGCAAAGTAAAGGTCACACTGCAATGTTTGCGGTGCGTGATATCAACCAATTAGTACGCCCAGCTTGCATGATGGTGCCAAAAGTAACTTTAAAAGGCAGCACTGATGTGGGTTTGTTTGGTGGCGTGGTTCAAGCAGGTGTAGCTGATGGTATTTTGGATGCGGTGATTGAAGGCATTATTCCTAAAGACCAAGTAAATGATTTATGTATCGTTGCATTATTATGGATTGATCCAGGTTGTATCGAATTAGAAAAAGCGGGTACTTTAGATAAAGCTGACATGTACAAAAACAACTACGAAGCTATTAAACTAGCACTTAAACGTGCATTGAACGATGAGCCAAGCATTGATGAGTTGATCGCAAACCGCAAAAAAATCAAACACTGCATGTGGGAAGAGAGCTGGGGCGAGATTTAATTTCCCCATTTAGCTTTGAATAGTCAGTGTTGAATCAATAGCCACAAACAAGGTGTTGTAAAGATTAGTAAGTTTTAATTAAAATTTGCTATGATGAAATATCCGTGTCATAAATCGGGAGTGAATATGGCTGAATATAACGCATGTATGGAAGCATTTGAGCGACTTTGTGAAGATGTAAACGCAGATAAAAAGTCTGCGATTGATCAATCAGATTACTGGTTATTTGAGCTGGGATTTAGATCTGCAATAGAAGAGCTGTTGAATATTGCAGACGCAGGTACACAAACTAAAGAGTTCGTTTCACCGCGTTTTCAAATGTTGGCAGATAAAATATTGCAAGCAAGATATCACTAAATAAAAAAGCGGCTTAAGCCGCTTTTTTATTTATGTTTTTAAACACCGCTTTTATATAGCGACTTACTTTTCTGCTGGCGTAGCTTTAGTTAACCAAGCCCGCAGGCCTCGCATTGCTAAGGAGGCAATCCAACTCCTACGCATCCACTTAACTGCCCCCATCGGCCTAAGCAAGCCAATTAAACTCACTAGCCCAGTGATAAGTATTGGATGTTTTTTAACATAGTGCACGATGTTTAGGCTTTTATCAGCAAGCGCCAGACCGCCTTTGAGTGGCTGTATGTGCTTTGCCAATGCAATACGCTGTTGTTCAGCTTGCGCTACCAGCAACTGGCGTCTTTCAGCAATCGAGGAGAGTTTCTTCTTCATCTTCTAAATTGACTTGTCAGTATCGAGCTGTTTTTGGTCTTTTGCCAACTCAATAATGCTTGTTTCAAATAAGCGCGGCATGGCTTTGAGTGCGCGTATTGCGACCACACATAACAAGATGCCAGCCGTGATAAAGATTGCTGTTAATGAGCCTAATATCAATAGTCTGTGCGTATCCCAAAGCAGCACAATGATGAAAATAGCCAATAACACCATGCCAAAACAAAGACAGAATAGTGCGACAAAAGCAGTGACTAATAATGAAACAAGCCGAATCCAGCCTTCTTCTAAATCTGTAGAGAGCAGCTCTAGACGTGTACGCGTCAGCTCCAGCAAGGTTGTGGCGATATTCTTCACTGAGGCAATTATGCCTTCATCGTCGGTTTTGGTTTCTTCAGTCATTTAGCTTTTGAGTTATGCGTTTGGTTGTCTTAGAACTGCAATTAGCTTCGCAACGATGCGTGTAAATCTCATTGTGCCTCCATCCCAGCCGCTTTCAGGTGGTGCAAGAAGACCGAGAGATAGCAAGCCAGTAGCACTCAAGGCATCACTTGATGCTGGTGTCACAAGGAGTATGTTTCCATTTACCGGTTGGTCTTGAGTGGCATCGATGAGATGCACGCCGCCCGTAAGGAATGCGCGTAAAAGAAACTCTACTTCCGCAGCCGATATGTCTCGTATTATTCGAGATAATAGCACGGCTTCGTGTGGGGTGACCTCTTGTATCTCCAACGCATTGCGAACTACGTTTCTAAGGTAAGCCAACTTCTGTGAGTGAGTGGTCTGGAGCATAGCCAAGACGGCCTCATTCACGAGTTTATACTGCTCGTCTGTAAGATTCTTGACCTTTTGAACATGTGCCTCAAGGGTTTCTTGAACCTGCGCAAGTGCAGCTTCCACCCTCACTTGTTGACGTGAGGCTGCGAGCGATTTTGCAAGGGCTGGGAGAAGCGGAGCAAGAGGTCCTCCAGCGATGGCAGCGACAACCGTTAGTGCAGCCTCGGTAAGTAGGTTTCCCGATACTGTTTCTAGTGGAGTTGGCTTTGATAGAAGGGTCATTGGATACCTAACGCCGCAGAGGTGCAGATACAAAAGAAAAATAAAATGGAAGCATGGGCTGATTTGAGGATGTTCCGTGAGTGAACTCCCTTGAGTAGCTTATGCCCATGAGCAACTTATTATATTTCATTTCGAATCTTGGCTATTTTCAATTTGCATGCGTGATAACTTAACCTCTTTTTCGTGAGAGTGCTCATTAATCATATTGAAATTCTCGGGGTGGAAATTAGGACACCAGTCGCAGCCATGATTTACTGCTAAAGCTTGAATTTGGTCTTCTATACTAGATGGATGAACTGAGTGTAATTTGAAATGGTACGATATTAGCCTACATGGAAATAAGTATGGCTTTTCTCCAAAATTGTAGGGTGTTACTACAGTATTGCAATGCGCCTTAGTATCTCTACACGACTCCGACTTCGTATAACAGTCTATTACTCTTGATATCTCAAATCCACTTCTTAGAAGACTGCCGCCGTGGAAAACGAGTGTTCCTTTCCATGAATTTGTATAACCTAATAAAACCTTTGCTTTTCCAGCATCTGATGGAGACTTTGAAAATACTGCAACAAACATAATTTTTTTATTTATCTCTGTAATTGCAAATTTACTTGCAGATTCAGCAACATTAAGTGCAAACGAAAAGTTTTTTGATGTGCTTTTAGAAAAGGCAACAACGAGCATGCTGTTAACTGACTCGCGGAACGGGTCAATTGTTTGCACTGCATTTAATTTTATAGTTATGCTATTCATATTTTTTTAGCCTATAAAATACAACGTAAATTTAGACTCCAAAGAAGAGTTAAATTTTTATATTGGGATGATTTTATAAATTTCTTATACTTTAATCTCTACGATTGATGTAACAAGGGTATTTATAAATACGCCTCTCAAGTACATTAACAGTGCAGCTTAATGTAAGCAATAATTTTGAATGAAATTTCGAGTTAGTTAGGTATAAAATTTAACCAGAACACGCATCATCACGAATGCTAAAACACTGGCTAATCAACATAGACTTTTTTAAAGCGATGGCTTTTGCAGGCTAATTAGAATTTTACGTATAGGCGTTGGAATAGCTGCGCCAATGGCGTCATCGATGCTTAGCCACATATGCGCAGCTTGGTTAACTTGAGGGTTGAGTTTTAACACTTGCAAAGTTTGTGGTCGAATATGAAGCTTAAAGTGCGTAAAAACGTGTGTTAAATTGGGTAAGCTAATATCGCTTTCAGCGATTACTCCAAACTTCTCCAGTGCTAAGGCTTCAATATCTTGGCTATTCTCAGCTTCAGGAAAGCTCCATAAGCCGCCCCAAATACCAGTAGAAGGACGTTTTTCGAGCAGTATTTCATCACCGCGGCGCAATATCAGCATGGTGGTATGTTTCTCTGGAATGGCTTTGCGTGGCTTGGGAGTGGGTAGCTCATGTACGCGTTGTGCTTGAAGTGCTTCACAGCTGGTATTTAACGGGCAATTGCCGCACTTCGGCTTGCTTCTGGTACAAAGTGTCGCGCCTAAGTCCATTAAGCCTTGCGTGTAAGCTACCATGCCTTGTTCTGGCAGTAACTTTTCGGCGAGCAGCCATAATTCTTTTTCAACTTTAGGTGAGCTTGGCCAACCTTCAATTAAAAAGTGCCTAGCCAGTACGCGCTTTACGTTGCCATCTAGAATAGTTTGTACTTGATTAAAGGCGAATGATGCAATGGCTGCTGCGGTGGAGCGACCTATGCCAGATAGCGTTTGAATCTTCTCAAAGTCTTGCGGAAATTGTCCCTTATGCTCATCCATTATGGTCACTGCAGCATTGTGTAAATTACGTGCTCTTGAGTAATAGCCTAAGCCGCTCCAATATTGCAATACTTCATCTTGCGATGCATTTGCCAAGCTGGCGATATTAGGGAAGCGCTGCATGAATTTACTGTAGTAGTCAATGACTGCGGTTACTTGCGTTTGTTGCAGCATGATTTCTGATACCCAAATTGCATATGGATCTACAGTGTTTTGCCAAGGTAAATCGTGCCGCCCATGTATTTTTTGCCATGCAATGAGGCGATTTGCAAAATCAGACATTCAGTGAAACCTTAAATGAAGCTAGCATGTTGATGTAGGTTGTACGAATTAATCGTATAACCTACATGAGTGATATAAATTAATTAAATGCTTAAGCGTTTAAACCTAAAACTTTAAACCTAGAATTTAAGTAATTTTTTAAGTTTGTCTTTGGCTTTATCTTCTGCAGATTTAGGCTCCTCAGCAGGTTTTGCGGCTGCATCGGTTGTTGCTGGTGTGGTTGTAGTATCTGCTGGTTTTTTCTTACCGAGTAAGCCACTCAGTGCATCAACTTTATTACCATCACCAAGTAAGTCTTTTACGGCAGTAGCTTTGTCGCCACCCACTTTATCTAGTAACTTAGACTGTGCTAGCGCGGTGCCAATAGCCGCAAAATCCATACCGTATTTAGGGCTGGAAAATGTTCCTGTAATTTTTAGCGGAATTGCAAAGCCTGCAAGAGAATCTAAATCTGCGCCTTCTTGACCTTTGAGTGATTTAACAATGGTTGGCTTGGCTAAATAATTGATTGATTCATTACCAATATCGATATCGCCACGGCTATCGCCTTTAGCTAATCTTAGAATTGGCGCTTTCATAGCTAAGTCTTCGTTATGCGCTACGCCATTTTTAATGGTAAACGAAGCAGTGAGCTCGCTAAAATCAGTTTTCTTAGATTTATCCGCGTTGGCATCTTTAGTTTTAAGAATATTGACCTTGTTTTTAAGCTCACGGACGCTGCCAGCAATATCCACGCCCTTTAACGCGCCATCGGTCAGACTTAGGGATGAACTACCTGATAAGGCTTTTTTAAGTGCCCCCACCGTGTTGCCCGACGCTGTTACATCAACATTCACAGTTCCTTTGCCCGACAACATATCATTGTTGATAGAATCTACTAACAAAGGGCCAATCGAAACGTTTTTCATGTTTTGTTTGAACGCGATACTAGGTGTGGACCGCGCATCCACCTTTAGCAAGCCATCCATACTACCTTGATACAGATTGGCAGAGAAAGGTGAAAGTGTAGCCACGCCCCCTTCCGCTTTTAAACCAAGGTTCACATTCTCAGTTTTAACATTTGCCAATTTAAGCCAGCCGATTTTCGCCTCGCCTGAAGCGTTCAACTTTTTTAGTGCGGATAAGTCGATAGGTGCATCGCCGCTGCTTTTAGCTGTAGAGTCACTTTTTGTGATGTATCTGTCGGCGTCTAGCTTATCTATATTCACATTAAAGCTATAAATCGGGTCGTTAAATCTTGAAATGCCAATGTTGGCATTCACCTGGCTGTCATCAATCTTTGCCGCAACTGGGTTCAAGTTTAGTTTCTGACCGTCGGCTTTTAAGTCGATACGGATATTTGAAGCCTTGGTTTTACCGTACTTGAGGCTGCCAATTCGCAGGTTACCATCCGCGTTAAGCGCTTTAAGTGCGCTTAAGTCAAGTGGTTTGCTGTCGCTGCTAGCTTTAGTCGGGGTCTTGCTTGTTGATGCGTATTTATCAACATCTAGCTGATCAATATCTAAATCAAAGGTGTAAAGTGGCTTGGCAAATTGGCTAATACCTAGGCTGCCTTTAATCTGGCTGTCATCAACTTTAACATTTAGGCCGCTCAACGTGAGCTTTTCACCATCGGCTTTAATGGCGACATTCAGGCCTGAAATTTGGAATTTTTCATACTGAATACTCCCCACATTCAACTTGCCATCTAATAACAAGTTTTTCATTGCGCTTAAATCTGCAGGTTTTCCACTACTGGGTTTTTCTGCCTGGGTGGATTTTGCTAATAGTTTGTTCAGATTTAGCTTATCCGCACTCAAGATAAATTTAATGCTTGGTTTTTTAAAGCTAGCTACTGCTACATCACCATTGAGTTTTGTGTCATCAATATTTAAACTAAATTTGCTATTGGCTAATTCATTTTTAATATCAGTGTGTGCAGATAGGTTGAATATGCCCTTCATGCCACCATTCGGTAAGCTAGGGTCTTTAATATCGAGGTTACCTGCCAGTTTTGGTAAGTCAAAAATCAGGCTTTCAAGGTTGCCATTAAATGGTGAAGAGAACTTGCCTGTGACCGTGCGTTTGCCTTGTACGGCAGAAATGTCTCCCGTAATGCCGCTGCTTTCCAATGCTTTGGGCGAACCTTTAATGTCGGCTAGCTCTAAGTTTGCCTTAAAGGTATCACCGGCTTTTTCTTGCATTAAAGTCACGGTAGTTTTTTTGCTAGTGACTTCATCTTTTTGAGCATTTAATTTTGGTGCGTTAAGCTCAATGCTCATTTTTGCATCGTTAAACTGACCAGAACCCACCAGATTTAAGCTATCCACCAAAAATTCGCGCGATTCAGGCTTGGCATCCACGTCGCCGCTCAGTGTTACATCAACATTTTTGCCGCCAAGTAAGTCGCCTTTTATTGCAGCATCTAAACCTTTGGCGACAAAATGTTTTGTCTCAGGGTCTACTAAAAAATTACCTTTTAAATTGGCATTGGCTGCAATTTCAGGCTGATTTGAGTTAACTGCAAAGTCCGTTGTAATATCCACAGGTTCAGCTAATGCAATGTGACCAGATTTTAGATTAAATTTAGAGATATTGTATTTTGCACCAGTGCCTTCGTCGCTATAGCTCAAGGATGAGTTAGTGATATTGACACCATCAATATCAAATTTAATGTCTTGTGACTCCTCCTCTTTGCTCATTAAGTCGTCAAAGTTGGTGGTGCCATCTTTATATTTAACTATATTGGCTTGTGCGCCATCAATATAAACAGTGTCTACCACGAGCTCTTTTTTAAGTAGTGGCAACAATGCGAGTGAGACTTTAACGCCATTTAACGACGCAAACTCTTTGCTATTTTTATGCTCGGAAAGTGAAACCTTGCCTAAGTCTGCACCAATCTTTGGCCAAAAGGCGAGTTTGATGTCACCATCCAACTGCAGCGTGCGCTCTTTTTTCTCTTGCACCAAATCAATCACTCTTTGTTTGTAATCGTTTGGGTTGAATGTCGCAGCAATGATACCTACGGCAATTAAGATCAGACCGACTAAGCCACCAACGCCATACAAGCTATATTTAAGAAATTTTTTCATAATGACTCTCGCTACAAGGGTTCAATACAGGGTTTACAAAATTTTAACACTAGAGCAACTCTTATACTATTTCCAGAAAAAGTGGTGAATTGCGGCTGCGCCAAATTTCCAAGCAATATAGAGCACTATGCTATATAAAATAACGGATAGAACAATACAAATCAGTGAAAAAATCGCCATTAAACCGTCATGTTCAGTTTCGCCAGTGCAGTAAAAGAGCACGGCTAAACTAGGGAATAGATTTTTAAAGGGCATACCCGCCAATGGTATAGCGACGATTACGCCAACCGCCAAAAAGATAAAGCCGCCAACTTGCTGACCTAATTTACCTTCGACTAAAAATCTTAAACGTGGCTTGGTAAAGCGATGAAAAAAGTGCATGATTTTTAAACAAGTGTTCACTAACACTTGTCGAGTGCGCAAACTTAAAGTCAAATTGCGGATTTTATTGGGTAGGCTTAAATTCTGCTCGCCTTTAAATAATTGCATGCCCAGCGCCAAAAATGCAGCACTGCCGACGAGTGCGAATACACCTAACGGAAATGGCTGCAAGAAAGGTAAAACGGTAATCGTTGCAGTCAACGTGTAGGCGTCAGATCCTAGCTGATCAAGCGCAGTGCCAAAGGCTAATGGTTCAATTGCGGCAGGAGCGGCAAAGAGATTAAGCGTTGCAACCAAATCATCATAACCGCTCGCGGTTTGTGTCATCTTAATGCCAGAAATAGGCCAACACGATTGCACCAAATACAATGCGATACCAAGCAAACGCAGTAAAGTCGTGGTTTGCAACATAGCGGATTAACACTTTAATCACAATTAATGCTGCAATAAATGCTGTAATAAACCCAGCTAAGAAGAGCGTTAAATCATGCGCGGAAAGTAAATCTCTACTTTTGTATAAATCGTAGAAAGTAGCGGCAAACATTACAGGTATCGCTAAAAAGAATGAGAACTCTGTTGCCGCTGTGCGAGATAAACCAAAGCACATTCCACCGATGATCGTTGAACCAGCCCTAGACGCACCTGGAATTAAAGCAATGGCTTGTGCAAAGCCAACTTTTAGCGCCAGCTTCCAATCCATATCATCAACAGAATTAATTTTTACTGGAGGCAGCTTTTTCTCAATAAACAAAATCACAAAACCACCCACAATCAGGGCAATGGCCACTGATTTTGGGTTGAATAATAAATCTTTAATTTGATGATGAAACGCTAAGCCTATTATCGCTAATGGTAAAAAGGCAATGAATAGATTAATCACTAATTGTCGTGATTTTGCCTCGTTTAGATTGGTCGCTACATGGATGAATTTTGCGCGGTACTCCCAAACTACAGCAAGAATGGCACCTAGTTGAATGATGATTTCAAATACATCGCGCTTATCTTTAGTTAAAAAATCTAGCAAATCACCAGCAATAATTAAATGTCCTGTGCTGCTAATGGGTAAGAATTCGGTAGCGCCTTCGACTACACCAAGGATTAAGGCTTTTAGTATGAGTATTATGTCCATAAAGTTATTTTAACAGGTTTGAGTTTTAGATTAGGTCCGTTTTGTTACAAAGAGTCAGTTAAAGTTTTACGCAAAAAAAAGGGCGAGTTATCGCCCTTTTCAAATCTTAATCTGGATTCCACGCTTATTTAAGCATACCCAAAACAGAACTTAGTAAACTGCCTGAATCAGGACTTACTTCACCGTTGGGTGTCATTTTATCTATTACGCTAGGCAAATGTTGTGCAATCTGGTTGCTTAATACTTCTGGCGTAATGCCAAATTTCGCTGCCATTTCAGCAATTGCGCCACTACCTAGAACGCTAGAAATTTGCTCAGCAGAAATTGGCAAGTTTTCACCCGTACCAACCCATGAAGTGGCCAATTCGCCTAAACCACCTTGTTTGAATTTGTCTAAAACACCGTTCAAGCCGCCGTGTTGATTAAACATTTCCATGGCAACTTGCGCCATACCGCCTTGGTTGCCGCCCATTACCTTACCCATTACTGCGCCTGCTACGTCATCAAATAAACTCATGATTTACCCCTTAATAAACGTCAAAAAATGACTAGCAATAGCATAACTTAAAAACGTTCGCCATTGCGTAAGTAGCGCCATTGTCCGACTGGTAATTTACCTAAATTAACACTTCCAATACGCACGCGTTTTAAGCCAACTACGTGCAAGCCTACCATTTCGCACATACGGCGAATTTGGCGTTTTTTACCTTCGCGCAGAACAAAACGCAATTGGTCTTCATTCTGCCAGCTGACTTTTGCTGGCTTGAGTTTCTCGCCATCTAAACTTAAGCCATGATTGAGGCGTTTTAAACCGTCATCATCCAAAGTGCCCTCCACGCGCACTAAGTATTCTTTTTCTACTGTTGAATCTTCACCAATCAAATGACGTGCTACACGACCATCCTGAGTGAGTACTAACATCCCTGTAGAGTCAATGTCCAAGCGGCCTGCTGGCGCAAGACCATTTAAGTACCTACGTTGAAATTCGCGTTCGTGATGTTGATTTAACTCAGGATCATCCAACCATTCGTTATCAGGATGCACCAATACAATCGCAGGTTGGTAGCCATCCTCTGCCTGTCCGCTCACATAGCCTACAGGTTTGTGCAGAATAATCGTCACTGTTTCAGCTTGTACTTCATGCGCGTAACTACTGATCACAATTTCTGCATCTGGGTTAATGCGTGTGCCCAGCGTATCAATAATTACACCATCAACCATCACCCAGCTATTCATAATCCATTCGTCAGCTTCACGACGTGAGCAAATGCCACGCTCTGCCATCACCTTAGAAAGCCGAGGTAACTCAGTGCTAATGGATGTGGATTTATAAGCAGCTTTTGCCGCCGCACCGTATTGTGGTGTGTTGACTGCATCATAACCATCACGAACCTTGCCGCCGCGGCGTGGCGCTTGGCGATATTGCGGCTCGTTTTTATCAGGGCGCGGCGTAATGCGCGTATCAACACCTTGCGGCCTTGCTTGGCGTGGTGCTTGTTCTCTTTCGTCCGCAGGTCTAGCTGAATAAGCTGGACGCGAATTTTGTTTATCATCATCACGGGAATTTTCACGTGGCTTACCATCAAAGCGATGGTTACGCTGTCCAGCTCTAGCTGGCGCTTGATTTGCAGGCTCTTGTCTTTCTGTTTTTCTTTCAGTTGGCTGTTCGTCTCTAACGGACACATTTACCTTAGGCGGCGCCACGCTTCGGTCACGCACACCAGCATTGGTGCGACGCACAGGTGGCTTACTCGCCTTTACTTGAGCGTCATCAGGTTTTTTATTGAGTTTAATCGTGGTCAAAATAGTCTATTCATTTAATTTGTAAGGCTATTTTACCAAAATAAAGCGATTAGTTTCTATTTATTAAATACAAGTACTTGATGCTGAGGTAGAGCTAATTGTGTGAAGGCTACAATCATAACGTTTGTAAAAAGAGGATTAGTAAATCATACGATGTGATGATGCGTTATGAGCGGTCTCATGAATTACCGCTATCTGACCAAGACTGCCAAAAATTTGCCGATAACTCAACATTGATATTAAATTATCAACACAATTTCAAATATTAATTTTTTAATATTTAAATTAAATCAATAGGTTAAATTGCTGTTTTTTAATTAAAGCTATTGGCATGGTCTTTGCAAGTTAATCATTATCTAAGTATTTTTAAATGAATTAAAAATGCTCAATAATTTTAATGAGGTGAAGAAAATGATTCTCAATAAAGTAGCAGCTAAGAAAAATGGTACACAAGATGGCGGCAAAAATCGTAGCAGAGCTTTAAGTTTGTTGATGGAAGAAATGGCAGTTTGGTATCCAGCGCCCTACTACGATATTGAGGTGATGTTATCTCAAGAAACAAAAGGGTTTAAGTCAAACGCTCGCTAAAGGTTTTGGTAGCCTAAAACCTAATCCTCTGCCTTGCCAAACCACACACTTTTCAATTTAGTTAGCTTATACAACAAGCCCGTATTCTCATTTGAAAGTGCGTCTAAAAATAGTGACAGCCTGCGCGATTTAAGTACGGTATAAAACGTGAGCATGCCTACCGGAATAAAAATGGCCATAAAGTAGCTGAATTTTTCTATGATGCTTGCTTGGCTGAAGTCGAAAATATTCATGCCTAATAGTCCGCTGGTCATGGTGCCGATTAGCCCTAATATCGTGACTACAGTCAGCCTTACTACAGTGTCTGCTTGGCGCTTAATTTCTTCACCTTCTAAATATTCGGCCATATCCATAATACGGCTACGCGTTTTTCTAAACAAATCTAAGGTGTCTAATTGCTTATGCATCATAGTAAACACATCTTTTGCCACGGCTTGGTCTGATACGCTTTCAAACCAATAGCGGTGGGTAAAGCGTAAAAATACGCCCATGACATTGCGGATACTTTGTCTAAACGATTTGACGGAATCTTCATCTTCAATGTTGAGGCGGCTAATGGCTTGTACCATGCGGTCTGATAGCATTAAGAGCGCGGCTTTTTGGAAATGGGCGATTAAAAATAGTAGAAAATATTGGTTTTGGTAATTGCGCTTAATGCCGGTTTTATCGTTGGTGTACACGTGGTGATGTTGACTGCCGACTACAATAAAATTTTGCCCTGTGCACATAATGCGCGTGCTGCTCCATAGGTCGCATCTATTGTTGTCCCAATAGCGGTCGTAGCAATGCTTTTGTTCAAAGTTGCTTAAAAACTCCTCAGTAAACGGCAGCGTTTCAGAATCCCAAGGTTGCGTGACGAGGCCTAACCGTATTAAATCACCACGGGTAAGTTTGTTGATGTCTTCAAATGCCAGATACGCCATCAAAGGCATGCGCTGGTATTCAATTTCACGATAGCGAATTAGCCCTTCTTGACTGGAATAATGCTGCACCAAAGGGTGCATTAGAAACTCCCAGTGCAATGAAACGCAAGGTACGTGGTTGTCTTTTACAAAGGCTAAGTAGCGAGCTTTGTCTTGGTAGTCTGAGCGCGAAAGTACATTACCTTGTTTATCTAACCATTCAATACTTTTTGCGCAGTGACCGGCATCGCCATTTTCTTCCCAATAGTTAGGGTAAGTGCGCCCCAAGCGGTAGAGAATATCCATGGCATGATTGAGTTTAATGTTCTTTCCTGTGACTTCGAGTGCTAAAAAAGCCACGTCTATGTCAAAGAAAAAATACAGCTCAATATGTGCGACCTTTAATACGATGGGTTCTTTTTCATGTTTTAGCGTAATGCGAACTTGAGACACATCAGAGCGTGAAAATATATGCAGCGGCGATTCGCCGTAGCCACCAGATTCACGACCATGTTTGCCTTCACCATATAAAAAGCGCTGTGCAAACGGCATAAAAGTGACAAATTCTTGGTAACGCACTTCACTTAAAGATTGTTTGGCTAAAGAAAATTCATCCTGAATTTCTTGCCAAGGGCAGTTTTCAGCTTTGAGAATATCCCACGGACGCTGAATTTTTTGGCTATTTGACTCTGAAATGAGCTGGACTGGCCAAAGCAAGGTTTGCCTAAAGTCGGCAACGATACTGGATTCAATATTGTTCACAACTCAGCCAGAAAGGTTAATTTAAAACACCAGCTTAATGCGGCGAATGTGAAATCAAATGCCTAATAAAGGTAATTAAATGCGGCTAAATTTTTAATTCAAACCAAAGGGCTAGCTTAGTGTGAAATTATGAGTCGGAAAATAAAAAAAGCCAGCAGATGCTGGCTTTTTTATTGGCTAAGAAGTCGACTTAAACTTTTTGATAAACTTCAGAGCCTTTTTTCACAAACTCAATGGCTTTTTCTTGCATGCCTTTGTGTAACGCTTCTTGTTCTGAAACGCCTTGTTCTGCTGCGTAATCACGGACATCTTGTGAAATTTTCATAGAGCAGAAGTGTGGGCCACACATTGAGCAGAAATGCGCTTGTTTTGCGCCTTCTTGCGGCAATGTTTCATCGTGGAATTCTTTGGCTTTTTCAGGATCTAGGCCAAGGTTAAATTGGTCATCCCAGCGGAATTCGAAACGTGCTTTTGACAGAGCATTGTCGCGAATCTGTGCGCCAGGGTGGCCTTTTGCCAAGTCTGCCGCGTGCGCTGCAATTTTGTAAGTGATGATGCCAACACGCACATCCTCTTTATCTGGTAAACCTAAGTGTTCTTTAGGTGTTACATAACAAAGCATTGCACAACCGTACCAGCCAATCATGGCAGCACCGATACCTGAGGTGATGTGGTCATAACCCGGTGCGATGTCTGTAGTTAATGGGCCTAATGTGTAGAAAGGAGCTTCGCCGCAATGCTCTAATTGAAGCTCCATATTTTCTTTAATCAAATGCATAGGCACGTGACCTGGGCCTTCAATCATACATTGCACGTCGTGTTTCCAAGCGATTTGCGTTAGTTCGCCTAGTGTTTTCAATTCAGCAAATTGCGCTTCATCATTGGCATCGTAGATTGAACCCGGACGTAGGCCATCACCTAAACTAAAGGCAACGTCGTACTGTTTCATGATTTCACAAATGTCTTCAAAATGCTCATACAAGAAAGACTCTTTATGATGCGCCAAGCACCATTTCGCCATAATAGAACCACCGCGTGACACAATACCTGTCATACGTTTTGCGGTCATTGGAATGTAAGCCAAACGTACACCTGCATGGATAGTAAAGTAATCCACACCTTGTTCAGCTTGCTCAATCAATGTATCGCGGAAGATTTCCCAAGTTAAATCTTCGGCCTTACCGTTTACTTTTTCTAAAGCTTGGTAGATAGGCACGGTACCGATTGGCACAGGTGAGTTGCGAATAATCCACTCGCGCGTTTCGTGGATGTTTTTACCTGTAGATAAATCCATCACGGTATCGCCACCCCAACGTGTGCCCCAAACCATTTTTTCAACTTCTTCCGAAATTGAAGAACCTAGCGCAGAGTTACCAATGTTAGCGTTAATTTTCACCAAGAAGTTGCGGCCGATAATCATAGGCTCGATTTCTGGGTGGTTAATGTTCACAGGGATAATTGCACGGCCAAGCGCTACTTCACTACGCACAAATTCTGCGGTGATGACTTTAGGAATGCTTGCGCCAAAATTTTGACCTTCATGCTGTTTAAGTAGCAGCTCGCTCATGCCCTCGCGGCGTTGATTTTCGCGAATGGCAATGTATTCCATCTCAGGCGTAATAATACCTTTACGTGCATAGTGCATTTGGCTGACGTTTTGACCTGCTTTTGCACGCAATGGTTTGCGGTGCAAGTTAAAGCGCATTTCTGCTAATTCAGGGTCAACTAGGCGTTGATGACCAAATTCAGAGCTTGGGCCATCTAATTGCTCAACATCGCCGCGCTCCATAATCCATGGTGCGCGCATTGCTGGCAAACCGTTACGGATATCGATGTCCACATTTGGGTCAGTGTATGGACCTGATGTATCGTAAACAACAACAGGTGGATTTTTTTCAGCGCCAAATTGTGAAGGTGTATCGCTTAATGAAATTTCACGAAATGGTACTTGAATGTCAGGGCGAGAGCCTTGTACATAGACTTTACGTGAATTAGCGAATGGTAATTTAGTTGCGGGATCAATTTCCGCAGTTTCACTCACAAATTTAGCGAGGTTTTTTTGTAGATTCTTATCGGTGGCGTTCATTGTGCTTTCCTATAGATTGGTTCAACATAGAAAAGCATCAGATGCGTACACCACGATTTAGCAGCGACACATTGCATGCTTTCCTACGGCGGCATAACCCGCGTCAGGTTCAAAGGGTGTTTCTCACTATGCTTTAAATTAATATAATGAATTAATCTAAAATACAGACCCCTAGCAATGAACGAAAATTACGCTAATTCGTCAATAATAGCAAGTCATAATATTTTCAGGGTGGCGAGTAATAGCAATTTAAGTGCTTATTTCTTAATAACTTTATAGCAATAATGTTGAAAACAAAAAATGTAAAAATTGACATTAAATCATCAGCATTAATGAATGTTATTGCTATAATGTTCAACAATTAAACAAATATAAAAAGGTCGGGGGTTGTATGGCATTAATTCTGTATCTTCTTTATTACTTAGTCGCAATTGTTACGCTATTTTTTCATTTTACTGGCCAACTTGAGCGCTGGGGCATGGAATGGGTCATATTGGTGCTAGCTGTCACGGTATTCCCTGTAGTGCTTTATTTGTAGTGGATGCAACTTCCCGCAAATTCAAACCAACCCAAATTTAAGCTAGGTGTCGCTGCGTTCATACAATTAACGCGACGATCCTGAATATAAGGTTGGTTTAATCGAAGCTTTAGTATGCCTCAATCAGTTAATGCATATTTTAATCCCAGCCTATTTAGCCATTCTTTGAAACTCATCATTTGAATCCATCACCAAATTGAATAATAGCAACTTCCAACGGGTACTTTGGCAACGGTCATTTTGGTTACCTCATATAGTCTTGCCTATCATAGCGGGACTGCTGCTAACTTTTCTTTACCCACACACAAGTTTAGATGCTTGGTTGATACAGCCTTTTTATGACGCGCATACGCTGGTGTTTCCATTAAAGAATGATGGCTTTCTGGAAAATGTAATGCACAAAGGCTTAAGAAATCTAATGATAGTGGTGAGTTTGATGATGCTGGGCTTTTGGATTTTCGGTTTGAAAATTTGGGGTGTTGTATTTAAGAGCCAAAATGGTAGTCATTGGTCTAAGGTCTACCATCGCCAGTTTTTGTGGATATTTGTGGCAATGGTGATTTCTACCAGCACTATTTCTATATTAAAACGTCTCAGTATGCATAGCTGCCCTTGGGATTTGCTAGCTTATGGCGGCAATCAGCCTTGGATTCCTCTTTTTGGTAATTTACCAGCGGCGGCTGAAATGGGACATTGTTTTCCAGGTGGGCATGCCAGCGGTGGATTTGCCTTAATTGCTATCTATTTTGGGCTTAGAGATTCACTGCCAAAATTAGCAAATGCAGGTCTGCTATTAGGTCTGTTGTTTGGTTTTGCCATGGGTTGGGGACAAATGATGCGCGGTGCACATTTTATGTCGCACAATTTATGGACAGCTTGGATAGTCTGGATGATATTGCTTGCGCAATATCTAGTGTGGTCGCCCAAGGCACTTGCAGCTCAAAATTAGGCTGCAATCTGATGTCAGCTAGTCGTAAGTTTCAGGTGTTATGATTCAAACACTTATCCATTATCGAAAAATAATTTTAAGAAAAATTAAATGATTTCATTTCCAAACATTTTAAAGAAGCTAACTTCCCCGTTCAGCAAGACTTCCAGTCAAACTCGCGGTATTTTTCTTGTAGTTGCTTTTATGATGCTGACTGGCAATTTAGCACTATTTGGCAGAATTTTAGAGAATTACCCACTGACATTCAGTAATCTGCCTTTTATTTTGTCGCTGACTTTATTCTTTTCATTAGTCACCGCAATTTTCTTCTTACTCATTTGCCACGGTAAAGCGACGCGCTGGATTTTGGCTATCTATTTGCTGGTAGTGTCGCAAGCCGCTTACTACATGGATAAGTTTGGCGTAGTTGTAGATGTCAGTATGTTAGACAACATTATGCAAACAGATGTGCGAGAGTTTGCTGGCTTGCTGACGGTGAGTCTTGTGGTTAGAACAGTGCTACTTGGCATTATTCCAGCTTGGCTAGTGATTAAATATTTTCCAAAATCAGAGCGTGGGTTTGCTGAGATTCTGCCTAGATTACGTGTATTAGGCATATTGCTGCTATTGCTTATTGTGGTGGTTGCACCGTTCTCAGGCGGCTATGCATCTTTTATCAGGCAGCATAAAGCTACACGTTTTTACGCCAATCCAATCTACTCAACTTATTCAATTGTTAAGTATGTTGATCAACAAATTAATATTGCAAAAGTGGTACCACTAAAACATATTGCACAAGATGCTAAGAAATTAGATTCGAGCGGCAAGCCTGAGTTGATGGTCATGGTGGTGGGTGAAACGGCGCGTGCCGATCGCTTTTCACTCAATGGTTATCACAAAGACACCAACCCTATGCTTGCCCAGCAAGGCGTGGTGAGTTTAAGTAATGTGAGTTCTTGTGGTACTTCAACCAGTGTGTCTGTGCCATGTATGTTCTCTGCGCTGGGTAGAAAAGCATACGATAAAGAAACCGCTTTGAATCAGCAAAACGCCTTAGATGTATTGGCAGCGCATGGTGTAGAAATCTTATGGCGAGATAATAATTCCGACTCAAAAGGCGTTGCGACTCGATTGAAAGTCGAGGATTTTAGAACACCAGCATTAAACCCAGTTTGTGAAGGTGAATGCCGTGATATTGGCATGTTGACTGGATTAGAGCAGTATATTGAAGCGCGAAAAGGCAAAGATATTCTCATCGTGTTTCATCAAATGGGTAATCACGGTCCTGAGTATTACAAAAGGTATCCAAAAGAATTTGAGAAGTTTAAACCTGTTTGTACGACTGGTGAATTGAAGGACTGTTCACACGAAGAAATTGATAACAGTTACGATAATGCCGTTTTGTACACCGATTATTTCTTATCAGAAGTGATTGATTTCCTTAAAAAATATGATGATGAGCGTGCTACCGCTATGTTGTACGTGAGCGATCATGGTGAGTCACTGGGCGAACATGGTATCTACTTACATTCTGCACCTTATATGGTGGCGCCTAAAGAGCAAACCCACGTGCCAGGAATTGTTTGGATGGGTAAGAATTTTGATTACAAAAAAGAGCAGCTTTTGCCGCATAAAGATGATGCGTTGAGTCAAGATGATTTGTTTTGTACTTTGTTGGTGACATTTAAGTTAGACACGAAAATGTGCGAGGCTAAAAAAGGCATGCTAATGCAAAATCCAACCTTAACGAATAAAGGCGAGTAAGCAAGCATGAGTCAAACTAATGTACTAAACATTGATCATGCGCTTAGCAAGGTTCCGGCACTCACCTTAGTTTTTTGGCTAATAAAAATTCTAGCCACTACGCTAGGCGAAACCGCAGGCGATGCCTTGTCGATGTCGATGAATTTGGGTTACTTACTCAGTACATTGATATTTGCAGGTCTTTTCTTGGCTGCCGTTATTGCTCAGATTAAAGCCAGTAAATTTCATCCATTTTTATACTGGACAACGATTATCGCCACCACTACTGTGGGCACCACGCTTGCAGACTTTGCGACCCGCTCTCTAGGCATTGGTTACACAGGTGGCTCAACGCTGTTATTTGCGTTGTTGTTGGCTTCGTTAGCTGTTTGGTATAAAACCATGGGTTCTGTTTCAGTCAGCACTTTAAACTCACCCAAATCTGAGGTGTTTTATTGGGTCACCATTATGTTTTCACAAACATTAGGCACTGCGCTAGGCGACTGGACGGCTGATACTGCAGGGCTAGGCTATTTAGGTGCGGCTTTAATTTTTGGCGGTTTACTGGCCGTAGTTGTGATCGCTTACTATTTCACCCAGTTATCCAGAACATTTTTATTTTGGGCTGCATTTATTCTAACCCGCCCACTTGGGGCAGTGGTTGGTGATTTTTTGGATAAGCCTTTAAGCGCAGGAGGGCTTGCCTTAAGTCGATACTCGGCTTCAGCTAGCCTTATTTTTATGATTATTGCCTGCATTTTGTTGTTTCCACAACGCGCTGGGGCAGCTGCTAAGCATTGATACAAAGCATAAAATGCTAAATTATTTGGAAAAGATTGTATGAAAGAACCTAACAATATTGCAAAAGCAATGGCTGAAAAAAGCTGGAATGAGCTGTCAAGAGCGCAGCGCGAAGAAATTGCCAAGATGCTTGAGCACATGGATGATGTGCGTGATGTCAACCAAGAGTATGTGGACCATCGTACCATTGGTCAGTTAGCCGCAGATGGTGTGGCTAAAGTGGCTGGTTCATGGTCGTTTATCATATTTTTCTTGTCAGCGTTGTTGTTATGGGCGTTTTTGAATACCGAAATCCTTGGTCCTAGGCACGAGGCTTTTGACCCATACCCATATGTTTTCCTGAATCTTGTACTTTCAATGTTGGCTGCAGTTCAGGCGCCCATTATTATGATGTCGCAAAACCGTCAAAGTGCACGTGATAGACTGGATGCTGAAATTGATCATGAAGTGAATGTGAGAGCCGAGGTTGCTATTCAAAACGTAGATGCGCGTATTTCAGAGTTAAGTCAAAAATTAGAAGAAGCCACTAAACTCATGGCGGCAAAGGCCTAGTGGTAAGTCGTTGACAGAAGCGAGGTAAAAATGGAACGCTGGGTTATCTACGCAATCATTTCAATGTTCTTTGCGGGCTTTACTTCTGTCGTTGCCAAACAAGGCTTAGTAGGTATTTCTGCTGAATTGGGTTTAACTATACGCACTATTTTTGTGTGCATATTTGTATTGGTTTTTGCAGCGATGGCAGTTGATCCCGCTGAAGTAAAATCTCTGCAAAAAGTGAATTATGTCTGGCTCGCCTTTTCCGCAATCACTACAGCAGGTTCGTGGATTTTCTATTATAAGGCGCTCAAGGTTGGCGACGTTGCCACCATCGCATTGATAGATAAAGGTAGCGTAGTCATTGCTATTCTATTGGCTTGGTGGCTACTTAAAGAGGCTATTACTTTACGCCTTATACTCGGCGCACTGCTTATTGTCGCGGGATTATTTGTTATCGCCAAGAAGTAACAATATCTCAAACTTTAATTTTCACACTTACCCTGCCTCACACTTATTAAGTCTTTACAAGTGCTAAAGCCGCAAATATGAGTTGACAGTTTTTACTTAACGATGTTAAGTTAACGATGTTAAGTAAATTATTATATTATGCCACCAAAACCAAAAACAGAAGCCGAACGTCAGCAGTTACGCACATTGATTATTGATGCGGCGCGTGAGCTGTTTGTTGCGCGCGGCGTAGAGGCCGTTACTATGCGCGAAATCGCGAAGCGCATTGGTTATTCTGCCACTAGTATATATTTGCACTTTGCCGATAAAGAAGCTGTGCTGCGCGCAATTCTAGACGTTGATATGTTGGCGCTGGCAACAAGCTTAAATACCATATTGCAAATCGAAGACCCTGTTGAGCGCATGCAAGCATTGGGTTATGGTTATGCTGAATTCGCGTTATCCTTTCCCAATCACTATCGCTTGATGTTTATGGCAGAACGTATTCCTTGTGACCCAGAAAAGTCCAGCTTGCAGAAAAATAATGCCGAGCAAGATGCGTATTTCCTACTAAAAACAGTGGTCAATGATGTGTATTTAGCTGGTCGCTTTAAAGCCGAATTACAAGATGTCGATTTGATTGCACAGGTTATTTGGGCGGGTGTACACGGCGTTTGCTCATTGGAGATTAACATGGCGTGTGATAAGTGGGTGAATTGGGCAGATATTTCAGCGCGTTTGCAATTGATGCAAACAGTACTGATACGCGGACTTTTAAGAGAACCAACATGAAAAAATTAATCATACTCAGCATAGGCTTATTGCTTGCTGCTTGCCAAAAACCAGCTGACCCATCTCCACCGCCAAGACCTGCGTTAGTTGTGATTGCGGGCGAATCAGCCGCGAATAATGCGATGGTATTAGTTGGTGAAGTGAAATCACGTTATGAGTCGAATCAGAGCTTTAGAATTGGCGGCAAAATTATAGAACGTAAAGTTGAAGTCGGCAGCCAGGTTAAAAAAGGTCAATTGTTGGCGCGTTTAGATGCGACAGATACAAATTTGAGTGCGCAAGCCGCGTCAGCTGATGTGCGCGCAGCAGAAGCTAGTTATAGTTTGGCGCAAGCGGAGGTTGAGCGCCAACGTACTTTATTCAATAAAAAATTCATTTCAGCATCAGCTTTAGACTTACGTGAGGCCGAGCTAAAAACCTCGGCAGCACGTTTGCAGCAGGTGAAAGCACAAGCTGCCGTATCAGGAAATCAATCGCGCTACACGGCTTTGATTGCAGATAGAGACGGCGTGGTAACGCAGATTCATGCTGAACCAGGTCAAGTAGTGGAGGTGGGCGCGGTGATTGCGCAAATAGTTGATACCAAACAAATTGAAGTGCTAGTGGCTGTGCCTGAATCTAGGATGGCCAAGTTAAAGGTGGGCGATAAAGTCGCTATAAAACTATGGGCTGACCGAGCGAAAACCTATCTCGGGCATGTGCGTGAAGTGGCGCCGGCAGCGGACTCCTCAACACGTGCATTTGATGTACGTGTCACCATCAGCGATGCCGATGAAGCCGTAAAACTGGGTATGACAGCAGGGGTTAGGTTTGCAGAAGATGAAGCCAATGAAATCATTATTCCTTCAACCGCGCTTACACAAATCAACGGAAAAAACACGGTATGGGTAATTGATAACAATAATATTGCTAACACTCGTGAGGTGACGACAGGTCAGTTTACCGAAGCGGGCGTGGTGATAAAAAGTGGCTTGCAGGCAAATGAAATGGTGGCTGTTGCCGGCGTGCATACCTTGATTAAAAACCAAAAGGTAAAGCCACAATTGGCTGAGACTAAGTAATTTATGAGCAACCAAGACTTACAGCCAGAAGCACTTCCAGCAGCTTCAGCACGCTTTAATCTTTCTGAGTGGGCGCTAAAACATCAAACCTTGGTGCTTTACATGATGTTGATGCTCACTATTTCTGGCTTACTTGCCTATACTAAATTAGGTCAGTCAGAAGATCCGCCATTTACTTTTAAAGTCATGCTAGTACACACCACTTGGCCAGGCGCGAGTGCTGAAGAAGTTGAGCAGCAAATTACCGATAAGCTTGAAAAGAAAATCCAAGAAGTGCCGCATTTAGGCAATTCAAGTAGCTACTCTCGACCAGGTGAGTCGATGATTTTTGTTGTGATTAAAGACGACACAGTTTCAAAAGATATTCCTGAAATCTGGTATCAGGTTCGCAAAAAAATTAGCGATATTAGGAACACGCTGCCACAAAATATTGAAAGCCTGACTTTTAATGATGAATTTAGTGATGTGTACGGCAGCATGTATGCGCTCACTGGCGATGGTTTTGATAACTTTGCACTAAAAAAACAAGCCGAGATTATCCGTGCTGAGATTTTAAACACACCTGATGTTGCAAAGGTAGACTTCTTTGGTGAGCGTAAACAACGCATATTTATCGAATTATCGAATGCCAAACTTTCTACCTTAGGTATCAGTACCACACAGTTGATTGGCATATTGCAAACACAGAATGCCGTGGTTAGAGGCGGTACATTTGACTCACCTAAAGAGCGCATTCGTGTTGAGGTTTCTGGCAGGTACAACACGCTAGAAGAATTGCGTGAAATTAGGTTGCGGGCAAATAACCAAGACTTTAGGTTGGGTGATGTTGCGCGGGTTTATCGCGGCTATGAAAATCCACCGACAAGTACCGTGCGCTATAACGGCAAGGAAACATTATTGCTCGGTGTGAGTATGCGTCAAGGTGGCGATGTGATTGCACTTGGGCATGAGCTGGATAAAAAAATAGCCAGAATTCAGCAGAACTTACCTGTGGGCTTAAGTTTTGAAACTGTGACTTCACAACCAAAAATCGTCGCAAATTCTGTGAATGACTTTGTGGAGTCTTTGATTGAAGCTTTGGTGATTGTGCTCACTGTAAGCTTACTTTCTCTTGGCTGGCGCACCGGTATTGTGGTGGCGATTTCGATTCCAGTGGTCTTAGCAGCGACATTTTTAGTGATGAGTTCGTTTGATATTGGACTACATAAAATTTCATTAGGCGCATTAATCTTAGCGCTGGGCTTGCTAGTGGATGATGCGATTATTTCAGTAGAAATGATGGCATCTAAAATGGAGCAAGGTTGGGATAGAGTCCGAGCCGCCTCATTCGCCTACACTTCAACCGCTATGCCTATGCTAACGGGTACGTTGGTGACTGTTGCAGGCTTTTTGCCCATTGCAACCGCCACTTCTTCAACAGGTGAATATACCCGTTCAATTTTCCAGGTTTCGGCAATTGCGCTAATACTTTCATGGTTTGCTGCAGTAATATTTGTGCCTTATTTGGGCTACCATCTGTTGCCCGATTATACGCATGCACCTAAACCTTCAAGAGTTAAATTATGGCTTAGAAGTAAGCTTGGCTTGACTGAAGCAGTCGATGATAATCACCATCACGATATTTATAACACTAAGTTCTATCGCGGTTTCCGCCAGTTACTGACCACGTGCGTGCGTTATCGTAAGACTGTCATTGCCATCACGCTCTTGATGTTTGCCTTGTCAATTGCCGGTTTTAGTAAAGTGCAGCAACAGTTCTTTCCTGATTCAACCCGCCTAGAAATTACCGTGGACTTACGCTTAACTGAAGGCGCATCTTATCAAGCGACCAACGATGAAGTTAAAAAGCTGGAAAGCTGGTTACAGCAATGGGATAAAAATAGACATGGCAAACATCTGGCAGGTCTTGATAACTTTGTGGCTTATATTGGCATCGGCAGCCCACGGTATTACTTGCCTTTAGATATTCAATTAGCGCATAGAGGTTTTGCACAGTTTGTCATTTTGACTAAAAACCTAGAAGAGCGTGAAGCTTTGCGTAGCGACTTATTAAAGCTCTTTGAAACTGATTTTCCTTCTTTAAGAGCGTCGGTGTTGCGTTTGGAAAATGGACCACCAGTTGGCTTTCCTGTGCAATTCCGAGTCAATGGAAATGACCTCCCTAAGATACGAGAAATCTCGCATAAGGTCGCAGATATTATGCGCGCAAACCCTAATTTGGCTAATGTACAGTTGAGCTGGGAAGAGCCAAGTAAGGTCATGAAAGTGTCTATCGATCAATCAAAAGCACGTTTGCTAGGGGTGAGTTCGGTTGATATTGCCAATATGTTGAACGGTGCGATGAGCGAGCTTTATATCACTGAGTTTAGAGAAGGCAATGAACGTATTGATTTAGTGGCACGCGGCGATGAGGTTGAACGTACTAGGTTATCACGCCTGCCAAACTTGATGATTAATACGCAAAATGGCACCAGTGTACCGTTGTCGCAAATTGCGACGATTACTTCAGAGTTTGAAGAGGGTGTTATGTGGCGACGCAATCGTGTGCCATCCATCACCGTACGTGCGCATTTACGCGGTCACATGCAAGCTCCTGTGGCATCTGCACAAATTGAAGAGAAACTGGGTGAAATCAAAGCGAGTTTGCCGCTAGGTATTACATTAGAAACAGGTGGCGCTGTTGAAGAGTCAGCTAAGGGTGGCGCATCGGTTGCAAAAGGATTCCCGCTATTTTTAGTGGTCGTGCTGACCTTGCTGATTTTGCAATTACAAAGTTTCTCACGGGTGTTTTTAGTCTTGCTCACCGCACCCTTGGGTTTGATTGGCGTCACGATTGCCTTACTGGCGTTTGATAAGCCGTTTGGTTTTGTAGCGATGCTGGGCACCATTGCGCTATCTGGCATGATTATGCGTAACTCATTGATTTTGGTAGATCAAATCGACCAAGATAAAGCGTCTGGCATGCCAGAGTGGCAAGCGATTATCGAATCTACCATCCGTCGTTTCAGGCCGATTGTACTTACCGCTGCAGCAGCTATTTTAGCCATGATACCGCTTACACAAAGCGTCTTCTTTGGTCCGATGGCGGTGGCGATTATGGGTGGTTTAGCAGTGGCTACATTATTGACGGTGTTGTTTTTACCCGCCTTGTATGCCGCTTGGTTTAGGGTAAAAGTGCCACTACAGGCTAAACATGACTATTAAAAGCTTATTTAATCAACAGTTTGTACAGCACGCGCATGCGTTATAATATTAAGAAATTGATAGGAAAATATTTGCCATGACACAAACTCAACAAACTACTAAAAATCAGTCAACAGACCAAGCGCGCTTCAATATGATCGAGCAGCAAATTCGCACGTGGGAAGTGCTAGACCCCGTCGTGCTGGACTTGCTAGGCGAAGTGCATCGTGAAGACTTCATTGAAGCTTCGCAATTAGGTCTAGCCTTTGCCGATGTGGAATTGCCGATTGGCCATGGTCAAACCATGCTTTCACCTAAAATCGAAGGCCGTATCTTACAAGCACTCAATATCAAAAGAACCGATAAAGTCTTGCTGGTCGGTACTGGTAGCGGTTATTTAACTGCGCTGATTGCCAAGCTTGCAAAACATGTAGATGCCTTAGAAATTATTCCTGAGCTATCTACACAAGCGGAAGCACGCTTACAAAAGCAAAATATCCACAATGTGACTTTGTATGTTCTTGATGCTTTCAGTGGTTACACCACAGATAAGACTTACGATGTCATCGTATTTGCCGGTTCTTTGCAATTGCATCCAAGTGCGGCTGAACAAATGTTGAATATCGGTGGTCGTATGTTTGCTGTGGTTGGTGAAATGCCAATAATGCAAGCCACGCTTACGCAGCGTTTGAATGAAGGTAGCTGCCGTAAAGAAACGCTTTTTGAAACCTGCTTGCCTCCGTTAGTAAATGCACCCCAATCTGTTAAATTTGAGTTTTAAAGAGAGCATAAATGTATAAGTTAGAACGGTTACACAATTTTGGACAGTTACACCGTGCAATTTTTCTAGCTTGTATGACTTTATCGGTTTCCGAATCTGCATTTGCTGCAAAGATGCAGATAACGAAAAACTTAACATTAGTTGCTGAGTCAGCAGTGGTTGCGCAGCCAGCTGTTATCAGCACAGCGAACATGCGCGCTAACACTATCTCTTTACTCGATTTATATCACCAAGCCGTAACGCACGACCCTACTTTGGCTTCAGCTTTAAGTGCCAACCAAGCCGCACAAGAAATTATTGAGCAAGGTAAAGCGCTGTACCGCCCTACCGTCAATTTCAATGCGGATGCAAACGCAGTCAAAACAGATATTCGTTATTTAAACTCTAACGCAGTGCCAGGTCAGTCTAATTTTGAAACTTATAAAGCTGCTATAGAAGCCAGCCAGCCAATCTATCGTAAGCAAAATCTGGTACAAATGGATCAAACCCTGACACAAGTTAGCCAAGCAGATAAGCAATTGCATCTGAGCAAACAAGACCTAATTTTGCGCACCACTCAAAGCTATTTTGATGTGTTAATTGCGCAAGACAAAATTGATTTGATAGGTGCACAAAAAACTGCAATATTAAGCCAGCTAGAGCAAGCTAAAGCCAACTTTGAAGTGGGTACCTCTACGATTACTGATGTTAACGAGGCGCAAGCACGTTATGACTTAATCGTCGCGCAAGAGATTGCAGCGGTGAACGAATATCAAATCGCGCAACGCAGCGTACAAGCTATTACAGGCGAAATGCCACAAAAACTAGCCACGGTAAGAGCCGATATTCAACCCAATGCTTTAGCGCAAGGCATGGATAAATGGTTAGAAGTCGCCGAGCAAAACAATCTCAATATACAAATTCAGCAAGATGCACTTAAATTTTCAGACCAAGAAATTGACCGTTCAAAAGCAGGGCATTTACCTACTTTAGATGCCGTTGCCAGCGTCTCGGAGTCTTATGCCACGGGCAGTGCTTCAGTTTTTAGCACAGGTAATGACCTTAAAACAGGGACAATAGGTTTGCAGTTACAAATCCCTTTATACCAAGGTGGCGCAACTAGCTCAAAAATTCGTCAAGCTGTGCTGAATAAGCAAAAAGCGCAAGACGATGTAGAAATCGCACGCAGACAAGCCGCACTAGAAACACAGCGTGCTTACCTCAACTTAAGCACCACCATTGCGCAAATTAAGGCTTTGGAGCAAGCTTTAATCAGTAGCCAAAGCCAAGTAGATTCGACCAAATTGGGTTACGAAGTTGGTGTGCGCACTAGTGTGGATGTGTTGAATGCTGAGCAGCAACTATTCAGTGCGAAACGCGATTTGTTGCAAGCGCGTTATAACTATCTGGTGAATATTATTCGTTTGAAATCTGCCTCTGGCGTACTTGCTGAAGCGGATTTGGTGGATATTAATCAACAATTAGTACATTAACAGTGCGCGCTGATTTAAGACGTCTATCATTTAATAATTATATTAAGTTAATCAACTCATGACAAAAATGCCTTTGAAATTAAGCGCGGGTTTAAGTCAGCTTGTGATTGTGGATACGCAAACGCGCCTCATCACCGCCATGCCGCAAGATGAGTTGCAATCCACAATTAAAAATATGGGCATATTAGCGCAAGCCGCAAAGCTCTTAGCCGTTTCAGCGATCATTACCGAGCAGTACCCCAAAGGCTTAGGGCATACCTTGCCTGAGTTATTGGCGATGCAGCCGGACGTGAAACCAGTAGAGAAACTCGCTTTTTCTTGTATGGCAGAGCCAATATTCAGTCGTCAACTCACGCGTGATCATTCGCAAATTGTACTTGCTGGCATGGAAGCGCATATTTGTGTTTTGCAAACTGCGCTTGATTTAATCGACGCCGGAAAGCAAGTATTTGTGGCAGAGGATGCAGTTATTTCACGCAACCCAGCTAATAAAGCTAATGCGCTTGCAAGAATGCGCGAAGCAGGTTGCATTATTAGCAATACCGAATCTATCGTATTTGAATGGCTAGGCATTGCGGAAGGTGACGAATTCAAAGCTATTAGCAAACTTATTCGTTAAAATTGTGCGATGAATAAGAAGTTGTTATTAGTGTTGATGTGTCTGCTGGCCTTTGGTGCTTACAAACATTATCAACATCGCCCCGTTGTGCATGGTGTGGGCGAAATCGCACCTGATGAACCCATTCAAACTAGCACTGGTACTGCAGATATTCAGTTTAACGGCTTCACGCTCACACCGCTGGCTGAGTATTCAATTAAAGCAAGAGTGCTTTCCACTGAAGATTACTCTATGGGCACAGAGGCGGAGTTGTCGCCAACTGATTTAGCGCTAGGCTGGGGGCCAATGTCAGATGAAGCAGTGCTGAGTAAAATTAAGATTACTCAAGGTAACCGCTTTTTTTATTGGCATGTCGATGAGTTTCCCATTCCACAACGTGAAATTGAAATTCATGCCGCCAACACACATATTATTCCAGCAAACGATAGCATCAGGCGGCAACTCAGCAACATTCGCCCAGGGCAGATTGTCAGCATAAAAGGTCAGTTAGTCGAAGCAAAACGTGCTGATGGTTGGCACTGGCGTAGCTCACTCACGCGAGACGACACAGGCGCGGGTGCTTGCGAAGTAGTTTATGTGACAGAGCTTACCGTCAGTTAATTAATTGCCGTTAATTAAACATAGGCCGCAATAATTGCTAAAGTTTTTTGCGTAGCGCCTTGCGAACTCATACATAAAGCCAGCCCTGCCTGACCCATTTCAAATTGTTGTTGTGGGTTTTCTAGCAAAGTTTCAATCGCTTGCTGCATCTCTTGTGGATCTTTTACGCGCCAAGCGGCATTTTGCGCAATGGCACGCTCCGAAACTTCGGTAAAATTAAACGTATGTTCGCCAATGAGCACAGGTTTTGCCATACGCATCGCTTCTATTAGATTCTGCCCGCCGAATGGCAATATGCTGCCGCCCACCAAGCAAATATCAGCGCTGGCGTAATAACTGAACAACTCGCCCATGCTGTCACCTAGAATAAATCGCGTTTCCGCATTAGCGGTATGAACGAGTGCCGAACGCCGTTGGTAAGTTAGCTGGCGCTGTTGCAGCAATGCCTCAACTTCGTTAAAACGTTGTGGGTGGCGTGGCACGATAACGGTAAGTAAGTGCGGAAGTTTGAGCGCCGTCACAGCATCTAAAATAATACTCTCTTCACCTTCACGCGTACTTGCAGCTAGAAATACTGGGCGATTGCTGCCAAATAAATCTCGCAATTGCTGCCCTCGCAGAGTTGCATCTTCTGGCGGATGCACTTCAAATTTTAAATTACCGACAACGCTTACATTGCCTGCGCCAAGTTGTATTAAGCGTTCAGCATCTTGTTCAGTTTGTGCGGCAATGGCAGATAAACTTTGTAAGCCTTCATGAGCAAGCCTGCTTAATTTGCTGTAACCGCGTGCAGATTTCTCTGAAAGCCTTGCGTTGATTAGCAGCAAGGGAATGTTTCGTGCCTTAGCGCCAGCAATCAGATTAAACCAAAGCTCAGTCTCCATCAGCATGCCGAGCGCAGGTTTAAAGTGCGTTAAAAAGCCTTTCACTGCAAATGGCAAGTCGTAAGGCAAATAAACGCGCATCACTTTATCGCCAAATAGTTGCTCACTCGTAGCGCGGCCTGTTGGCGTGGTGTGAGTAAGTAGCAGCTGATGATTTGGATATTGGTTAAGCAGCGCGTTAATGAGTGGAGCTGCGGCACGCGTTTCACCCACAGAAACGCAATGCAGCCATATCACGGGCTTTTTCACTGTTAATGTATAAAAGCCAAACCGTTCCAACCAATGTTGACGATATTCAGCTTGTTTGATGCCGCGCCAAAGTAATTTGAGTGGCACGAAAGGCAACACCAAATATAGCAGCAGCGAGTAGAAAAAACGATTCATAGCGTATTTTCTCACAAATTGCGCCCTGTTGTTTTTGTCTAAACCAGTACACGCATAAACATATCGTTTTTGCGAGAAATTTATTTTTATATTTTTTACACTAAGAAAACATAGGTGAGTGATTGCTCACCCTATCTCAACGCAAATACAGGCCTCATTTGTAAGAAAATCTCACCAAAATGGTGCAAAAAGATACGTAAAATTAGTATTGACGTCCACAAAATAAAGGCATAAATTGCTGCTCTAGGCACAACATGTTGTGTTTAAGGCGTGTATTTTTCACAAGAATACCAAAAGAATAATAGTTTTTAATTGAAAATCACAGACTTAGCGTAATGTTCTAATCAATAGCGCACAAGTCTACCGTTTAGGAGAGGCATCCATGCTAAAAGCAGTCGAATCAGCAACCGAGTCAAAACCAGATTCTGAAAAAGAAATTCCAATTCAGGCGGTGTCGCTAGATATTTGGGATAAAAAGTATCGCCTAAAAACTAAATCTGGCGAACATGTAGATGCTGATATCGACGCTTCTTACGCACGTGTTGCACGCGCCTTGGCGGATGTAGAAACAACAGAAGACAAACGTGAAGAGTGGCATGAAAAATTTCTATGGGCATTGCGCCGTGGCGCAATTCCAGCAGGCCGTATTACTTCAAACGCAGGTGCTTTAGAACACAAGCCAGCGACTTCAACGATTAACTGTACCGTGTCTGGCGTGATTTCAGACAGCATGGATGACATTTTAGGCAAAGTGCACGAAGCTGGCTTAACGCTAAAAGCAGGTTGCGGTATTGGTTACGAGTTCTCAACATTGCGTCCAAAAGGCGCGTTTGTGGCGGGCGCTGGCGCTTATACAAGTGGCCCACTGTCTTTCATGGATATCTACGACAAAATGTGTTTCACCGTCTCTAGCGCGGGCGGTCGTCGTGGTGCGCAAATGGCAACTTTTGATATTTCACATCCAGATGTGACTGACTTTATTAAAGCAAAACGTGAAAACGGTCGCTTACGCCAATTCAACTTATCATGTTTAATTACTAAAGAATTCATGGAAGCGGTCAAAGCGGACGCTGAGTGGAAGCTCGCTTTCCCTGTGACAGAAAAAGAAGCGATTATCGATGGCTTAAATACCAATGATGCCAGCCAAGTAGTTTGGCGCGAATGGCCAATTAAAGGTAAATACCTCACCAAATTAGATGGCGTAGATGCTGGTAAAGTGGCTTGCCGCGTATACAAAACCATCAAAGCACGCCGTTTGTGGGATGTGATTATGTCCTCAACTTACGACTTTGCTGAACCAGGTTTTATCTTGATTGACCGCGTAAATGAAATGAACAACAACTGGTTCTGCGAAAACATCCGCACGACTAACCCATGCGGCGAACAACCACTGCCACCTTACGGCGCATGCTTGTTGGGTTCTGTAAACTTAACGCGTTTTGTGAAAAAACCATTCACTGACGAAGCGTATTTCGATTGGAAAGAATACCGCGAAGTGGTCGCGATTTTCACTCGCATGCTTGATAACGTTGTTGAAATCAACGGCTTGCCATTGCAACAACAGCGCGATGAGATCATGCGCAAACGCCGTCACGGTATGGGCTACTTAGGTTTAGGTTCAAGCCTGACGATGATGAAAATGAAATATGGTGAAGAAGATTCACTCAAATTCACCGATGAAGTAACACGCGTGATGGCAGAAGAAGGCTGGAACGTAGGCGTGCAACTGGCTGAAGAAAAAGGCCCAGCACCGTTGATGGATGAGAAATTTGAAGTGACTGCTGACATGCTAGCAAAACGCCCAGAAATGGCGGCAGATGGCATTAAAGTAGGCCAAAAAATTGCAGGTAAAGTGTTGCTAGGTAAATACAGCCGCTATATGCAACAATTTCCAGAAGGTTTGCGTAACCAAATCGCCACTAAAGGCTCACGCTTTACGCACCATAGCTCAATTGCGCCAACTGGCACTATTTCACTTTCATTGGCAAACAATGCAAGTAATGGTATCGAACCATCATTCGCGCACCACTATGCACGTAACGTGATTCGTGAAGGCAAAAAATCTAAAGAGAAAGTCGATGTATTCTCTTATGAGTTGTTAGCTTACCGCGAATTAGTTAACTCAAAAGCCATGCCGTTTAGCGATAAAGAAGATGAAAAGTTGCCTGATTACTTCTTAGATTCATCCACTATTCAAGCAAAAGCGCATGTGGATATTCAAGCCGCTTCACAAAAATGGATTGATAGCTCAATTTCAAAAACCATTAACGTGCCTACAGATTATGACTTTGAAGATTTCAAAAACATCTACCTTTATGCTTACGATAAAGGCTTAAAAGGCTGCACAACCTTTAGATTCAACCCCGAAGCGTTCCAAGGTGTGTTAGTGACTGAAAAAGACTTAGAAAACACCACTTACAAATTCACGCTAGACGATGGCGCCGAAATTGAAGTAAAAGGCAACGAAGAGATTGAATACGATGGTGAAATTCACTCAGCCGCTAATCTATATGATGCCTTAAAAGAAGGCTACTACGGGAAGTTCTAATAGGTGGACTTAAGCTAGGGAAACTTTAGGCTAGATAAATTTAGATTGTCATTCCGTGCTCGACACGGAATCCAGTGGTTTTAAAGACGCTAGATTCCGACCTCCGTCGGAATGACAACAAAAGGAGAAAACAAAATGGCAGTTAAAATTGAAAAGAAAATCGTTGGCTACGCGCTAGTGAATGAAGAAGATAAAGCCAAAGCAGCGGCAGATGCGCAAGCGCAAAAAGAAGCGGCAAGTAAAGTTATTCAACTAGGCGAGCCACTCAGCCGCCCAGACAAACTCGTAGGTAACACCTACAAAATCAAAACACCAGTGACTGAGCACGCGCTCTACATCACCATTAATGATGTCATCATGAACGAAGACACGCCACAAGAGCACCGTCGCCCGTTCGAGATTTTCATCAACTCTAAAAACATGGAGCACTTTCAATGGATTGTTGCGCTAACACGCGTGATGTCTGCGGTCTTCCGTAAAGGTGGCGATGTAACGTTCTTAGTAGAAGAATTAAAAAGCGTGTTCGAACCATCAGGCGGCTACTTTAAAAAAGGCGGCAAATTCGTGCCTAGTTTGGTAGCAGAAATCGGCGAAGTGGTAGAGCAACACTTGCAAGAAATCGGCATGTTGAAAAAACCGGGTTTAGATGAGCATCAACAAAAATTGGTTTCTGAGAAAAAAGCAGAATACTTAGAGAAACACGCGCAATCAGGCGAAGAAATGAGCGCAGAAGGTTTTCCAAAAGGCGCGCAGCTTTGTAGCAAGTGTAATACCAAAGCATCGATTGTAATGGATGGATGTTTGACTTGTTTGAACTGTGGCGAGAGTAAGTGTGGGTAAGCCTACGAGCTCTAAAGAGTTACTTGATTTTGTTCTAAGTTTACGCGAGCGAGTAATTCACCAATCTCATGCAAACGGTGTTACGGCATGGGCACTCGGCATAGCGGTTTTATATTTACTATTACAAGCATTGCCGAATGTTGCAAAATTAAAGTACTCACTAATTC
>Ga0208124_100163_pt1 | contig 35170 bp, 27 predicted proteins | sample LakWasM104_HOW12_2_FD_183922 | JGI IMG/M metagenome (GOLD analysis project Ga0208124, IMG submission 183922) | Freshwater sediment methanotrophic microbial communities from Lake Washington under simulated oxygen tension - Sediment Metagenome... | ecosystem: Environmental > Aquatic > Freshwater >...
ACATGACGGTGCTGGCGCGGCACCGCGAGCCGATTGATGTGCGCCATGGGCCGGGCGTGATCCTGGCGCGGGTGCGGGGGCTGATGCGGGAGCTGCTGGCGCGCTGCGGGCTGGCCCCCAACCAGGTGATCGCCATTGGCATGGGCGTGCCGGGGCCGGTGGATTTTGAAAGCGGGCAGCTCGTCAACCCGCCGCTGATGCCCGACTGGGACGGCTTTTCCATCCGCGACTACCTGCGCGAGGCGTTTGCCGCGCCGGTGTTTGTGGACAACGACGTGAACCTGATGGCGCTGGGCGAGATGTACCGGCTGCAGCGCAATCTGCCCAACTTCCTCGTGATCAAGGTGGGCACGGGCATTGGCTGCGGCATCGTGTGCCATGGGCAGGTGTACCGGGGCGCCAATGGCTCGGCGGGCGATGTGGGCCACATCTGTGTGGACCAGCATGGCCCGCGCTGCCACTGCGGCAACCAGGGCTGTGTGGAGGCGATGGCCGCAGCGCCCGCCATGGCGCGCATGGCCACCGAGGCCGCGCAGCGCGGCGAGAGCGCGCTGCTGGCCGAGCGGCTGCAAAGCACGGGCACGCTGACCATTGAAGACGTGGCCCAGGCCAGCCGCACGGGCGATGTGGCGGCCAACGCCATCATCCAGCGCGCGGGCAGCCTGGTGGGGCAGATGCTGGCGTCCATCGTCAACTTCTTCAACCCGTCGCATGTGTTCATTGCAGGGCGGGTGACGGACATGGGGCCGCTGTTCCTCGCGTCGGTGCGGCAAAGCGTGTACCACCGCTCGCTGGCGCTATCGACGCGACACCTGGAGATTCAATATGCGCCGCTGGCCGACGATGCCGGTGTGGTGGGCGCGGGCGTGCTGGCGATGCAGGAGAGCCTGTCGCGCGCGGGCTCGGTGGTGAGCGCCGGTGCGGGTGCGGGGGTGGCGCGATGAGCGTGGCCGTCGAGTTCCGCAATGTGACCAAGGAGTTTGGCCCGGTGCGCGTGCTGCACGGCGTGGGCTTTGCGCTGCAGCCGGGCCGCGTATACGGCCTGCTGGGCGAGAACGGCGCGGGCAAGTCCACGCTGATGAAGATTCTGGCCGGGTACGAGAGCCCCACCACCGGCGAGGTGGTGGTGGACGGCGCGGTGCGCGCCCCGGGCGGCGGCTCGCGCGCGGCGGAGGCGCAGGGCATCGTGCTGATCCACCAGGAGTTCAACCTGGCGGACGATCTGACGATTGCGCAGAACATCTTCCTGGGGCATGAGATCCGCAAGGGGCTTTTCCTTGACGACAAGGCGATGCGCGAGAAGACGCGCGAGGCGCTTGCCAAAGTGGGCTTGCCGCTGGACCCGGACACGCGGGTGCGCAAGCTCATCGTGGCCGAAAAGCAGCTGGTGGAGATTGCCCGCGCGCTGGCCCGCAATGCGCGCCTGCTCATCATGGACGAGCCCACCGCCACGCTGACCCCGGGCGAGACGGAGCGCCTGTTCGCGCTGATGGCCGGGCTCAAGGCCGCGGGCGTGACCATCATCTACATATCGCACAAGCTCGACGAAGTGGAGCGCACCACCGATGAGGTGGTGGTGATGCGCGACGGCCTGCTGGTGGCGCGCGAGGCCACGGCCAGCGTGACGCGGCGGCAGATGGCCAACCTGATGGTGGGCCGCGAGCTGGCGGATTTGTTCCCGCCCAAGCTGCCTGCGCCGGAGGGTGGCGCACCGGCCATCAAGGTGCGCGGCCTCACGGTGCCTGGGTGGGCCGAGGACATTGGCTTTGAAGTGCGGCGCGGCGAGATTCTGGGCTTTGCCGGGCTGGTGGGCGCAGGGCGCACGGAGCTGTTTGAAGGCCTGCTGGGCCTGCGTCCGCGTACGGCGGGCACGGTGGAGATAGCGGGCCAGCACGTGCAGCTGAAAAGCCCGCGCGATGCGGCGCGCCACGGCTTGACCTATCTGAGTGAAGACCGCAAGGGCAAGGGCCTGCATGTGCACTTTGGCCTGCGGCCCAATCTGACGCTGATGGCGCTGGAGCGCTATGCCAAGCCCTGGCTCGACCCCGCGGCCGAGCAGGCCGCGCTGCGCGATGCGGTGCAGGAGTTCGGCATCCGCACCGGCTCGCTGGAGGTGCGTGCGTCATCGCTGTCGGGCGGCAACCAGCAGAAGCTGGCGCTGGCCAAGGTGCTGCACCCCGGCCCCAGCGTGGTGGTGCTCGACGAGCCCACGCGCGGCGTGGACGTGGGCGCCAAGCGCGAGGTCTATCACCTGGTGCAGCGCCTGGCAGCGCAGGGGCTGGCGGTGGTCGTGATTTCGTCCGAACTGATGGAGCTGATCGGCCTGTGCCACCGCGTGGCGGTGATGCGCGCCGGGCGGCTGCAGACCACGCTACAAGCGCCGCATTTGACCGAAGAGGAGTTGATCGCCCATGCCACAGGCACCCGTTAACGTACCGGCGGAAAACGCCGCAGCCCCGCAGGCAGGCGGCAGCCGCCATGCCGCAGCCACTGCGGCGGGAGCCACCGGTGTCAGCGCCTGGTGGGGCAAGCTGCACGGCCTGGGCCCGGTCATCGGCCTGGTGCTGCTGTGCATTGCGGGCACGCTGCTCAACAGCAACTTCGCCACCTACGACAACGTGATGAACGTGCTCACGCGCACGGCCTTCATTGGCATCATCGCGGTGGGCATGTGCTTTGTGATCATCTCAGGCGGCATCGACCTGTCGGTGGGGTCGATGGCGGCGCTGATCGCGGGCTCGGTCATCCTGTTCATGAACGCGATGGCACCCGTGCTGGGCTCGCCCATGGCGGCCGTGGTGGTGGGCATGCTGCTGGCGGTGGTGCTGGGCGCGGTGTTCGGGCTGGTGCACGGCCTCTTGATCACCAAGGGCCGCATCGAGCCTTTCATCGTGACGCTGGGCACGCTGGGCATCTTCCGCGCGTACCTCACGTATTTTTCGAACGGCGGCGCTATCACGCTGGAGAACGACCTGTCGGACATCTACAGCCCGGTGTACTACGCCAACCTGCTGGGCGTGCCGATTCCGGTGTGGGTCTTTCTGCTGGCCGCCATCGTGGGCGGCGTCATCCTGAACCGCACGGCCTACGGCCGCTATGTGCAGGCCATCGGCTCCAACGAGCAGGTGGCGCAGTACGCGGCGGTGGACGTGCACAAGATCAAGATCCTCACGTACATGCTGCTCGGGGTGTGCGTGGGCATTGCCACGCTGCTCTACGTGCCGCGCCTGGGCTCCGCATCGCCCACCACGGGCCTGCTGTGGGAGCTGGAGGCGATTGCCGCCGTCATTGTGGGCGGCACGGTGTTGAAGGGCGGGGCGGGCAGCATCACCGGCACGGTGGTGGGCGCGATCCTGCTGTCGGTCATCAGCAACATCCTCAACCTCACCAGCATCATCAGCGTGTACCTGAACGCGGCGGTCCAGGGCTTCGTGATCATTGCGGTTGCCTTCATGCAGAGGGGCAAGCGGTGATGGAGTGGCTGGAACAACTCTCCTGGCGTTGTTGCTGTGTCTTGCCGTGCTATTCGCACTGTCTGCGACACAGCGCCTAGCCAGGACCGCTTCGCTGAGTTTTCCAGCCACTCTTTGCGTGCATTTGTTTTTCAAGGTGTTCCCCAGCCGGCCAGCTTCTATGGCCATATTCCAAAGCAACAGGAGACAACGCATGAACAGCCAACTTTCTTCTTTCACCCGCCGCCTGGCCCTATCGGCCGTGGGCGCCGCTGCCTTCGCATTGGCCGCCCCCGCCGTGGCGCAGGCCAACAAGACGGTGGTGGGCGTGGCCATTCCGTCGGCCACGCACGGCTTCACGGGTGGCATCGTGTACTGGGCCAACCAGGCCAAGAAGGACCTGGAGAAGGCCCACCCCGGCCTGCAGGTGATCGTGAAGACCGCAGGCGGCGCGCCCGAACAGGCCAACCAGTTGCAGGATCTGGTCACGGTGAACAAGATCAACGCCCTGGTCATCTTCCCGTTCGAATCGGCGGCGCTGACCAAGCCCGTGGCCCAGGTCAAGGCCAAGGGCGTGTACGTGACGGTGGTGGACCGGGGCCTGACCGACACCAGCGCGCAGGACGCGTATGTGGCCGGTGACAACACGGCGTTTGGCAAGATTCCGGCCGAGTACATCGCCAAGGCGCTGGGCGGCAAGGGCAACGTGGTGGCCATGCGCGGCATTGCGACCACGCTGGACAACGAGCGCATGGATGCGTTCAACAGCGTGCTGAAGAACCACCCCGGCATCAAGCTGCTGGACGCCAAGTACGCCAACTGGAACCGCGACGACGCCTTCAAGGTGATGCAGGACTACCTGACCCGCTTCCCGCAGATCGACGCGGTGTGGGCCGCCGACGACGACATGGCCGTGGGCGTGCTCAAGGCCATCGAGCAGGCCAAGCGCAAGGACATCAAGCTGGTGTTTGGCGGCGCGGGTGCCAAGGGCATGATCAAGACGCTGATGGACGGCAGCAACCCTCTCATCCAGGCCAACGTGTCGTACAGCCCCAAGTTCATCTACGACTCGATCAAGCTCACGGCCGAGGCGCGCATCAAGGGCGAGAAGCTGCCCGCCAACACCATCATTCCGTCGGTGCTGATCACCAAGGAAACGGCGAAGGACTTCTACTTCCCCGACTCGCCGTTCTGATGGTGTTTTGAATCAAATAGGCCTGTAGCTCCTATTCATCAAGCGCAAGCAGCTATAAAAAGAGTAGCTGTTTGCCGCTTCGCATCTGCAACCCAACGCCCCTTGGAGCCACCATGCCAAGACCCGTCACCCTCTTCACCGGCCAGTGGGCCGACCTGCCTTTGGCTGAACTCGCGCCCTTGGCCAAAAGCATGGGCTACGACGGCCTGGAGCTGGCCTGCTGGGGCGACCATTTCAACGTGCAAGAGGCGCTGTCGTCGCCCCAGTACGTCAAAGACAAACACGCACTGCTGGCCCAGCATGGCCTGCAGTGTTTTGCCATCGGCAATCACCTGGTGGGCCAGGCCGTGTGCGATTTGATCGACGAGCGCCACCAATCCATCCTGCCGCCGCATGTGTGGGGCGATGGCGAACCCGAAGGCGTGCGCCAGCGCGCAGCGGCCGAGCTGGCCGACACGGCGCGCGCGGCCGCGAAGTTTGGCGTGAAGACGGTGACGGGCTTCACGGGCTCGTCGGTGTGGCACTCGATCTATGCCTTCCCGCCCACTACGCAGGCGTATTGGGACAAAGGCTTTGCTGACTTCGCCCAGCGCTTCGGCCCCATCCTCGATGTGTTCGAGCAGCACGACATCAACTTCGCGCTCGAAGTGCACCCCACCGAGATCGCATTCGACATCGCCTCTGCCGAGCGGGCGATTGCGGCGGTGGGCGGCAACAAGCGCTTCGGCTTTAACTACGACCCGAGCCACCTGGCCTACCAGGGCGTGGACTACATCAGGTTCATCCGCCAGTTTGGCCATCGCATCTACAACGCCCACATTAAGGACGTGTGGTGGGGCAAGGGCGACGGCACGGTGGGCGTGTTCGGCGGCCACACCAGCTTTGGCGATGCGCGGCGGAACTGGGACTTTCGCAGCGTGGGGCGCGGGATGATCGACTTTGAATCCATCATCGTCGCGCTGAACGACATCGGCTACCAGGGCCCGCTCTCGGTGGAGTGGGAAGACAGCCGCATGGACCGCGTCCACGGCGCCACAGAGAGCGCTGCGTTCTGCAAGCGGCTGGATTTCAAGCCCGCCGCCGGTGCGTTCGACGCTGTGTTTGCACGCGACAAGCAGGCCTAGCCGCTGCCCGTTTCTAAAACCCATAACAACAACACACCGCGAGCAAAGGCGTTTAGTATGTCCAGTCCTCAAAAGCTCCGCTACGCCATGGTGGGCGGCGGCCACGGCGCGTTCATCGGCGCGGTGCACCGCAAGGCCATGGCGCTTGACGGCCAGTTCGAACTGGTGGCGGGCGCGCTCTCATCCTCGCCCGAGCGCGCCCGTGCATCCGGCGCGGAACTGGACCTGGCCGACGACCGCAACCACGGCACTTGGCAAGACCTGCTGGCCGACGAACTGCGCCGCCCCGCGCATGAGCGCATCGACCTGGTGAGCATCGTCACCCCCAACCATGTGCACCACCCGGTGGCCCTGGCGTTTGTGCAGGCAGGCTTTCATGTGGTGTGCGACAAGCCGCTGGTGCACACCCGCGCGCAGGCCGACGAGCTGGTGGCGGCCGTGAAGAAGGCGGGCACCGTGTTCGGCGTGACCTACAACTACACCGGCTACCCCATGGTGCGCGAGGCGCGCCACCTGGTGCAGAGCGGTGCGCTGGGCACACTGCGCAAGATCACGGTCGAATACAACCAGGGCTGGCTGGCCACCGCAGTGGAAGAGGGCGGTGCCAACAAACAGGCGGATTGGCGGCTGGACCCGGCGCGCAGCGGCAGCGCGGGCACGCTGGGCGACATCGGGTCGCACGCCGAGAATCTGGCCGCCACTGTCACCGGCCAGCACCCCGCCTGGGTATGCGCCGACCTCACCACCTTTGGCGCCGGGCGCAGGCTGGACGACGACGCCCAGCTGCTACTGCGCTACGACAGCGGCGCACGCGGCTTCATCGTGGCATCGCAAGTGGCTGCGGGGCTGGAGAACGACCTGCGCCTGCAGGTATCGGGCACGCTCGGCACCATCACTTGGCGGCAGGAAGAACCCAACCAGCTCATCCACTCCCCGGTGGACGGCCCACGCCGCATCCTCACGCGCGGCTCACCGTGGCTCAGCCCGGCCGCGCTGCATGCCGGGCGCATTCCAGCGGGCCACCCCGAGGCCTTCATCGAAGCCTTTGCCAACGTCTACCTGGGCGTGGCGGCGGACATCCGCGCACGGCAGGCGGGCACAGCGCCCGACCCGCTGCACGCCGACTACCCGCGCGTGGAAGACGGCGCGCGCGGCGTGCGCTTTATCGAGCGGGTGGTTGCCTCTGCGGCCAGCGAGCAGAAGTGGACGGCGTTGCGTTGAGCAACGCTGCCGTCACACCGCATGGGATCTTCTGCATCTGCGATCAAAGAGATGAAACAGTGTTGAGAAGGGGCGCAACGCGCATACACCCCTGGTTTGTTATGCCGGTGGTTTACACCCACACGCATGCCTCGCAGCTGCACCCTGCGAGGGTTGGGTAGCCGCGACCATCTCCGCCCCGACCTTTGGCGGGAGGTTCTGCGCTCGCTAAATGTTGCTCACTTTGCGGAGCCTTTCCGCCTGCCTGTCCGTGTGAGGTTGGCGCAAACGCCAGGCCTGTTGGCAAGTTCTGAATTCCCTGGATTTTTTGGTCAGGAAAACCCTGAGCTTGTCGATAGCTGTTAGCTATTGAAAAGCATGACTAATTGTTTGTTTTTGTTGCTGTTGTGTCACTAATACATACGCACTATGGCTATGCGAGGGCACTTGCGCGATGCTTGCGCACCATCTTCTGAAGTTGGTGGTTAGACAAAGAATGGCCGTAAGCCATTGATTCAAATCAAAAAAATAGATGGATGGGATGCGGGTCGGATGCCACCCAACAAGCGTTGCCAGCAGTGCCGCAAGGCAGTTGAGGGATGCAAAACGCGTGGATCGCTGACGCCAATTTTTAATTGTTTACTTTCGTTACGTTTAGTAATCTCCGCGCTCACTCTTCTTTCAACGCCTGAGGAAATCATGCGATCACTTTTCTCCGTCCTGCCTGCTCGGCGCGCACACTGTTCTCCCGGTTCCCGAGCGACACAGGGTGGTTTTACCTTGGTGGAATTGGCTGTTGTGTTGGCCGTCATCGGCTTGATCATCGGCGCCGTGGCCATCGGCAAGGATGTGCAGCGCAATGCCGAGTACACGAAGATCAAGAACAAGTTCATTGACCAGTGGGAGCAGGCGTACAACCAGTACTACCAGCGCACCGGCGTGGTGGTGGGCGATAGCCAGACGGCGCCCCGCATCATGGTCAACGGTGCCGCTTATGTGGCGACCGGCAATAACCCGACTTCTGGCGGGAACATGGCAACGCTAGTTGCGGCCGGTGCAGAGCCAGCACCCGTTTGCGCGCGCAATCCGGAAGCTGGTGTTATGCGCTCCAACAACCCATTTACGGCAAATGTCAATGACCTCCGTGCGTACATGACCCGGGCAGGCATTCGCATGCCCCCAGGGCGTGCCGAGGGCCAGGAAGACGTCTACGTCTACACCGATACGAATGGCTCTCCTCAGGAGGTTCAAGTGTGTTTCCAGTGGAACCGCCCTACCTCGCCGGAAGGGGCTGGCAACGTGATGGTCATCTCGGGGCTGACTCCTGATCTCGCTCGAATGCTGGATCAAATGATCGATGGCAAGCCCGATGCGCAAGAAGGCCGTTTCCGATTGAGGGGTGTGGCCAACGGAACGCCCAATGGACCAGGGGTGGAGTGGTCTGCCAATAACACCTACGGGCGTGGAGCGGGTGCTACCACCGCCGCCGGCGCGGGCAACACTCGGGACGAAGAGCAGGTCATCACCCTGACCGCCATCTACAAGATGAACCAGTAATCAGGGCGAGGGATACAACATCATGAAATACGTATTCAAGAACATGACGCTTCGGCCGCGTTCAGTGGGACAGCAGGGTTTCACTTTGGTTGAGCTGGCCGTCGTTCTGGCTGTCATCGGTCTCATCATCGGCGCCGTGGCCATCGGCAAGGATGTGCAGCGCAATGCCGAGTACACCAAGATCAAGAACAAGTTCATTGACCAGTGGGAGCAGGCCTACAACCAGTACTACCAGCGCACTGGCGTGGTACTGGGAGATAGCCAGACAGCGCCCCAGAACATGGTCAACGGCGAGCGATATCTGGCCGGTGGTACACGTTCTGGGCGCAATATGACTGGTGTCACGCCACCAAACGCCATTTGCCGTGCAGCGCGAGGGCAGGGCATGACGCGAGGATTCACCGCTGGTACGGATCCTGACCTGCGTGCCCTGATGACGCGTGCCGGTATCCGCATGCCTCCCGGCCGTGCGGAAGGTCTGGAAGACCGCTATGTCTATCTAGACACCAATGGCAACCCACAAGAAGTCCAGGTGTGCTTCCAGTGGAACGTGCCGCTCGGTAATGGCTCTGCCGCGAATGCAGTGGGTGATGGCATGGGCAACGTAATGGTCATCACCGGCCTGACGCCTGACCTGGCACGCGCGCTGGATCAAATGATCGACGGCAAGCCTGATGAACGCGAAGGCCGTTTCCGTCGCCAGGGCGTGCTGAACAACGCTGGTGGCACCAATCCCAATGCGCCGGGGCAGGAGTGGCAAGCCTCCAACCGTGACCAGATCGGCACGACCAATGATCGTGCTTTTGACGAAGACCAGATCGCCATCGTCACGGCCATCTACCGCATGAATCAGTGATGTGGCGTGAGCCCTTCCACCATTGACTCTTTAAACAACTTATTTCCCTCGTCGGAGGTTTCAATGAAAAAGATGCACTCGTTTCGTGGGCTGGGCCGTAAGGTCCAGCAAGGTTTCACTTTGGTCGAACTGGCCATCGTGCTGGCAGTCATCGGCCTGATCATCGGTGCTGTAGCTATTGCCAAGGATGTTCAGCGCAATGCCGAATATCAGAAGGCCGTCAACAAGTTTGCCTATCAGTGGAAGATGGCCTACGACCAGTACTACCAGCGGACGGGTGTGGTGGTGGGCGACTGCCAGCAAGCGCCGACTTACATGGTGGATGGCACGGAAACTTCGATCAACGGTGGCAATGCATGTACCCGCGCGGGCTCCATGAATGTTCCAGGCATTCCAGCCAGCTTCACGGACCGCGGCCGCAAAATTTGCTCCGGTCAAGGTTATGCAGCCAACACGGTGGGTACTGGCGATGCCGCGCTGGCCACCGCGAACCTGCGCGAACTGATGACCCGTGCCGGTGTGCGTATGCCCCCTGGCCGCGGCGAAGGTCACGAGGATCGCTTCCTGTACATCGACTCCAATGGCAACCCTGCGGAGCTTCAAGTGTGCTTCCAGTTCAACGATGCTGGCGTTGCCAGCGGCGCGGGGAACGTCATGGTGATTCGCGGCTTGACGCCTGATCTGGCGCGCTTCATGGATCAGGTGATTGATGGCAAGCCGGATTCCCGCGAAGGCCGTTTCCGTATCCAAGGTCGTCTCCAGCAGACTGCTGCCAACCAAGCCAATGCGCCCGGCAATCAGTGGGAAGCCAACAACACGCAGGGCGTCGCCATCAACGTGGGTAGCGGGAACAGCACTCAGATGAACAACAGCGATGCGCGTGCGGGTATTGACAACAATTCCGGTAGCGCAGCGGGGACTGTAACCGGCCGCACCTTTGACGAAGACCAGGTCATCTTGCTGACCGCCCACTGGATCATGGAGCAGTAATTGAACGGCACCCGTACGCTCAAGCTGGCCTGTCTGGCGCTGGCCACTGCCCTGCTGGGCGGTGGAGCCTGGCTGGCGCAACGCGGTCTCAAGCAACTGGCTTGGGAGCGCCAGCAATTCGCGCAGTTGCAGCAGGGGCTCGAAAGCGCCCGCAGTCTTGTGCCTGAAGTGCAGCGGCGCGAGCAACTGGTGCGTTCTATCAAAGACGTTTCTCAGCAGGTGGAGCGCATGGGCTTTGACCCGTCCCAATGGGGCGAACGCCGGTTGCGCCGTGCCGTAGCCCCGGCGACGCGGGTCGAGGCGGCTCAGTTCCTGGGCGAACTGGGTCGTGGCGGAGCAGGGCAGATTTTTGTGGCGGACGTGTTCGAGATCGGCACGGTGTCGCCGGAAGCCAGCCTGTTCCAACCCCCGCTGCCTGGCGACCAAGGGCTTTTGCTGGGCGTCACGGGCACGCTGCACTTTCAGACGGCGTCTGTTTCTCCATCGCCGAAGGTGACTCCATGAGTGCAGAACATGTGTATCGCGTAGCCAGTTCCGGCTGGTTGCACTGCCACGGGCATCAGGTCGAAGAAGTTCCTGCATGGCCGCGTCTGACCCACAGCGCGCTGGTGGTGTTGGACATGGACGACGTCTATACCGACGTCTGGCGTTTCGAGGGCAAGACCGAATACGCAGCCGCTTTGGTTGAAAAGCGTGTGCGCACGCAAGGCCTCGTCGAAGGCGCGGCCCATGTCGTGGTGCACCGGCTGGTCAAATTGCCGGGCGGCTTTCAGGTGTTCTTCTCGGCGATTTCGCTGGATCTGTGGCAGCGTTGCACGCAATGGGCCAAGGAGCAGGACGACCACTGCCTGGTGATGATGGCTAGCGGGCTCCTGTGTGACGGCGTGGCGTCTGGCAGTGCGCGCGTCGTGCTGTCCCAGCGGCGGCTGATGTGTTTTGTGCAATCCGAAGAAGGCATGGTTTTTGGCTCTACCCAGGCGCTGGGTTCTGGGCCATCTGCCATGGCCAGTGCGGCCCAGGTGCTGACCAGCAACCACAGTACCTTGTTGATGCGGCTGGGTGCGGAGGCTGTGGAGTGGTGCACGCTGTGGTCTACGCAGCCTGCGGATGTGGACACCTGCCTCGCAGCTGTACGCAGCGTAGTGGGCGGGGCGCCAGTGATCATGCATGCGCAAGAGATGACGCTGGCTGCTGAGCGGGTACATACCGTGATGCCGACATTGGCGCGCAAGGCTGCAGGCCGCCATGCACTGAATCCTAGTCTGGAGCGGGTGGCGTGGCGTGCCGAGCGCTGGGTGGCTCCTATCACCGTGGTAACGGCGCTCGTCGGCATCGTTCTGGCCATCGTGGGCGTGCTGGTCGGGCAACTGGCGGATCAGCAGCGCAATGCGGGAATGAACCAGCGCGCTGAGCTGGAGGCGCTGCAAAGCCGAATCCAGGCGGTGTCGTTGGTGGAAGCTCCGGGGAAGCTGCTGCCGGTGGCCGAGTTCTCGCGCACGCTGGATGAGGGCGCGCGCCATGACCCAGTGGCGTTCATGGCAGTGTTGAAAGCTGCCTCCAACAAGGACATTCGGATCCAGCGAGTACGTCTGGAAACGACGAGCTCTTTAGGGAGTGCACAACCCGGTAAAAAAGCCTTCCGTGTAGACGGCGTGGTCGCACCCGGTGCCTCGGCTTCTGTGACACGCTGGGTCTCCCAGATGGCAGCGGCTGGCTGGACGCTCCGGGCAGTGGATCCCACCTTCACGCTGCCAGGTTCTTTCTCGTATGAGCTGGTGGCCAATGCAGCTGCTCCAGGAAATGTGAAACCATGAAATACGCGGCTTTACTTCTCAATGGGCTTGCCATTCTTTTGCTCGGCTGGGGGCTCTATGGCGTGTTTCAGCTCACTCAAGCGCGCACTCCGTCGATGCGTCCCGTGACCGTGGAGCTGGCGCCCTTGCCAGCCGCTTTGCGCACGGATCAGGAGCGCGTGACCGAGGCCTTTGGCGCCATGTCTCGCATCCAGGCGCAGACGATGGCGGCAGGCACCGATCCGCAGCGTCTGATCGCGCTGCCAGTGCCTGGCAGTGATGTGGTGGGCAGTGTGCAAATGCCGCGCCGCTCCCTGTCATTGCATTTGGACGATCTGGCCTCTGAGCGGCAGTCTGTGGTGATTGACGGCCAACTGGCACGCCAGGGTGCACGGCTGGAGGGCGGTGGGCGTGTTGTGCAGGTGCGCCCCAGCGAGGCGGTGGTTACCGAGCGGCTGGGGCGTCAGACTTTGACGCTGCCTCAGGGGGAACTGCGGGTGGGAACGCTGCGCTGGCCTGACGGATCGCTGGCAAGCATTAATACCCAGGAGTTCCGCTCGGGTCTGCCGGGCGGACAACCTGGCCCTATCAAGAGCTTGCCATGACCACGAAGGTCCGCTGGCAGCAGACAGACAACGTGACTCGCGGTTCGGCGTGTGCATCGCGTTGTGGGCCCCCGTTGGCTTCTCCTCATGACCATTTCAAGAAATCACGCTAGTAGCGCCAAGGACAGCGACATGAACAATCCTCCATTTTTCAAGCCATTGGCGCTGGTATGTGCCGCCCTGGTGCTGGCTGGTTGCGCCAGCCCTTCGCCCCGCAGCGCTTCCAGCCTCCCGCCGCCAGATACCACTGCAGCAGACCAGATGCGCGAGCACGCTGCGCAAGAGGCCCAGCGTTTGCTGGTACATCAGCAGATGTTGCTGGCCGAAATCAACAAGACGGCAGCGGCACCGGTCATCGCTCCGGTGGCCCCGGTGTTTGATCCGCTGGAAGGCAAGCTGATCAATGTGGCCATGTCCCGAGCCAGCATCAGCCAGATCTTGAGTGCGTTTGCCGACGCAGGAAACCTGAACTTGATCGTTGATCCCAATGTGCTGAAGGGCGGGCAGCTTGCCGACATGCACTTGCGCCAGGTGACACTGCGCGAAGGCTTCAACGAAGTGCTGCGCACCTATGACGTGGCTGGCGAGTTCCGTGGCAATACGCTGCGCGTGAACCTTACCGAGGAGAAGTTCTTTTCATTGAACTTTCTCAACACCAAGACCAGCATCCAGATGGGCTCTGGCGGTAACGTTTTCGGCAGCTCCAATTCGGGCGGCGGGGGCGGAAGCGGGAGTGGGAGCAGCGGGGGCGGCGGATCTGGTGCCCAACAGGGCAGCCTGACCATGTCGGGCTCTGGCGGCGGAAGTACGGATCCGTACCTGGAAATCGAAACCGCCCTCAAGTCGGTATTGGGTGACTCGCACCAAGACCGCCTGGCCCAGCAGCAGCAGAACCTGAGCATGACGACCCCGGGCTCGTCCTCGTCGCCTTGGATTGGGAGTGGGGCCAACCCAACACGTCCCGCCCAGTTGCCGCAAGCGCCCTTGGCCACGATGAATGAAGACAGCGGCTTCACATTGAACAAGATGACTGGCACGCTGTACGTAAAAGCCCGTCCCTCCAAGATGCGCGCCGTCGAGAAGATGTTGGCCCAGGTGCACAAGGTGCTGGGCAAGCAGGTGTATGTCGAGGCGCAGCTGATCGATGTACAGCTGTCTGACAACTTCGAGTTCGGTGTGGACTGGACGTCTTTGCGCAGCCGTCTGGCGGCAGGCTTTGGTTCGTCGCCCATGCAGCTGGGTGGCAGCTCGGGTACGTTGCCGAATGCCGGCACGGGCTACCCTTCGCGGGCCATTTCCATCCCCGCAGCGCTGATCGGTAGCGTGGCTGGGCCTGCACTGGGCATGTCTTACCAAGGCAGCAACTATGGCATTGTGATCAACGCACTGCGCTCCTACGGAAATCTGAAGGTACTGTCCAATCCCAACGTGCAAGTGCGCAACGGCACGCCTGCATTGCTGTCCGTTGGCACTAGCTCGCGCTACGTGTCGCAGTCCGCATCCACGCAAACCGTTCCTGGTGGCGGTGCGTCCACCACATCTTCCAGCGTACAGACTGACACCGTGTTCTCCGGTGTCATGGTGGGGGTGCTGCCCATGGTCCGTGACGATGGCCGCATCGAGCTGTTGCTGAATCCCATGCAGAGCGATGTCGACCCTGCCAGCCTGCAACTGGTGGCTGTGGGGGGAGACAACCTCGTCTCCCTTCCCAAGGTGAGCTACAAGGGGCTGACCACGACCTTGAACGTGGGCGATGGCGACGTGGTAGTGGTCGGGGGGTTGATCGACCAGCGCAGCTCCAATAACGACCGTGGAGCACCTGGGGTGTCTGACGTGCCTTTGCTGGGCAAGCTGTTCGGCAATGAGAACAAAGTGCACGGAAGTCGTGAGCTGGTGATCGTCTTGCGGGTGCGTGTGCTATGAGCCTCATCCACGACGCGCTGAAATCCATGGATGCGCCTCAAGATTCCAAGCCTGCCATGGCAAGGGCTTCCAAGGCGGCGGTGCGTGGCCGTCCAGCATGGCTGGATGCCATGCTGGCTTTCGCCGTCGTATTGGGGGCGGGGATTCTGGGGTGGTTTGTCTGGCAGACCCAGATGAAGCCCAAGGCATTGCCGCCGCCGATGGCTGCTGCGCCAAGTCCGGCCCCCGCTGCAGCGCCAGCCCCGGTGGCGGTCGCTTCGCCCGTCGCTGAAACGGCTGCGCCTGCTGCGGCGTTGCCAACGCCAGTGACGGTATCCGCTGCTGACCCTGCTGCGGCCGCCAACTCTGCCATGGCTGCTGCTCCTGCACCGGTAGTTCCTGCGCCTGTTGCCGTGCCAGCTCCAGCAGTCGCTGTGGCTGCTCCCGCAGCTGCGCCCGTGCAGTCAGCGACTCCCGCTCCGGCTGTTGCCATGGAGCCCGCTGCGCCCAAGATGGTCGTGGCAACCAGCCCACGCAGTGGTGTTGCTACGCACGCACCGGCTGCGGTGACCCGCAGCAGTGCGATGCGACAGGCGCATGGTGCAAACCGCTCCAATACGGCGACTGCGCCCGCGGTGGCGACGGCCCCGGCCGTGGATGACACTCCGGTGGAGCTGCGCTTTGCCCGTTTCGTCGCCGCCATGAAAGAGTCACGTACGGCCGATGCTGAACGTGAATTGGCTGCGTTGAAGGAGCGTCTGCCGGCAGGGTCTTTGGGACTGTTGCGCGCGCAAGCCTGGTTTGACCTGCGCGCCGGCCGCGATGCTGCTGCTGCAGACGGTTATCGCGTCATTCTTGAGCGGCTGCCTGGCGATGAAGAAGCTGCCATCAACCTGGCCAGCATTCAGTCGCGCCAGCAAAAGACTGAAGAAGCCCGCGCAACCCTTGATGCCGCATCGCGACTGCAACCAGATTCGGCTGCGTTGCGGGCCGCATTGGCCCAGTTCACCCCTGCTGCACGCCAATGACGGCCAATTCCATCTATGCCACGCTGGGGTTGTCACGCAACCCGTTTCCGCCGACGCCGGATGCGGGTTCGTACTTCTTCACGCCTCGGCTGGAGGAGGATTTCGCGGAGATCGTGCACTGCATCGAGGCGCGCAAGGGCTTTGTTCTTCTGACAGGAGAAGTCGGGCTGGGCAAGAGCACTTTGGTGCGACGCCTGCTGGACACCCTCAGTGGCAAGAACTGCCACTCAGCGCTGATCCTGAACACCTTTTTGCAAGACAGTGCTCTGTTGTCCGCCATACAGTCGGACTTCGGTTTGCCCCCCTCGGACTCCGTGGAGCAGGGACTGGCGCGACTGACCGAGTTCCTGATCGCGGGGCACCAGGCAGGCGAGATCAGCTTGCTGGTGATCGATGATGCGCAGAACCTCAGTGTGGAATCGCTCGAGCTGGTGCGCTTGTTGTGCAATTTGGAAACCGGCCAGGAAAAGCTGTTGCAGATCCTGCTGGTCGGACAGTCCGAGCTGGAGGAAACCCTGGCGACGCCGGAGTTGCGTCAGCTCAAGAGTCGCATCATCAAACACGCTCGGCTGTCGGGTCTGCAAAAGGATGAAGTCACCCGTTACTTCGACTTTCGCGTGAACGCTGCGGGCGCAGAGGGGCGCCTCTCCATCGAACCTGCAGCTGCGGACGTTTTGCACCGGGCCACGCAGGGAAACCTGCGGCGCATCCATCTGGTGCTGGACCGTTGTCTGTATGGTTTGGCGAGTACCAGAGCATCTGTGGTGACCGAGTCCCTGGTTCAGCGTGCGGTGGCGGATCTGCCTGCATTGGGGGATGAAGCCGCAGTGTTCGCCAAGGTGACTGGTAGCCATCGCGGTCGCAAGGCCTGGGTGCTCGCCGGCCTGCTGGCGGGCACGACAGCAACAGTCGCGCTGGCCAGCTGGGGGTTGGCTACCCAACCCAGCGAGCATGTATCGCCAGCAGCCCCCGTGGTGGCAGCTCCCGCCCCCGAGGTAGTTCGGCCAACGGTGTCGGGCGAGGCCTCAGCCTTATCGCCCAATGGCAGCTCTGCGACCGCCTTCGTGGCGACTGCACCGACACCCAAGGCGCAGCCTGCGGCTGCGGTACCTGCTCGCCAAGCCTGTGAAAACCAGCTCAAGGCGGCCGCTGCTGCGGACGAAGTGGTGCATGTTTACCGCCTGCCCGATGGCATGGCCGACAGCCTGAAACCGTCGACTCGCCTGTGCCGCTTCAGTGTGGACAAGGAGTCCTGGGTCGCATGGCTGAGTCGCAACAACACCCGCAACATCGAGGCCGCCGAGCAGGTCACGCGCAAGGTACAGGGCAAGCTCAAGGGCATGGGCCTTCTGGACAAGCGTGAGCCTGACGACGGTTTTTTTGGTTCGAAGACTGGAGAGGCGTTCGCCCGCTTTCAACTGCAGCAGGGTCTGCCGCCGACTGGCAAGCCCGACGAACTGACCTTCTTACTTCTGGAGCATCAGGATGCATCCCCCCGCTGAATCATTGCTAGAGGCCTCGGGCCAGTTGCAGCCCGCAGGCCCTACGGCCGAGGATCGCCTGGCGGTGCTGCGTGACAAGAGTCCTTCCCTGGGCGCTGCATTGGTCAATGCCGGCCTTGTGTCTGCAGTCGCCATCGACTATGTGTTGCAAAAACAGAAGATCGAGAAGGTGCCTATGGGCAACCTTCTGGTGGAGCTGGGTTTCGCAAGTGCCAACGAGGTCGCACGCCAGCTTGCTGGCCAGCGCGGACTGCGCTTTGTCAACGCCGATGAAATGCCGGAACCCGATACTGCGGTAGCGGGCATCTTTAACCGATCGTTGTGCCTGACTTATGGCTTTCTGCCTGTGCGGGAAAACGACGAAGGCCTGATCGAGGTAGTGCTTGGCGACGCACAGCCTGATACGGTGACCGAACTTGTGCAGCGCAAGCTGGGCAAGGGATGCCATTTTTTCCAAGGTGAATTCGATAGTGTTGCCCAGGCCATCCAGCAGCACTATTACTTCGCAGAGCACCCGCCGGCACGCCTGATAGAGAGCGAGGTCCGTAAGCTTGAAGCCGACGTGGATCGTGCTTACAGCCCCGCCCGTTTGCTGGAACACATGCTCCACCTGGCGGTGCGCGAACGGGCGACGGATATCCATCTGGCGCCCACGGCGCGTAGCCGTTCGGTGCTGCTGCGCGTAGACGGTGTTTTGCGTCCGGTGTTCGCGCTCTCGCCGGCCCTGGACCGCCTGGTGGTCTACGTCAAGCTGCAGGCCGACATGGATGCCAGCGAACAGCGCCTGCCCCAGGACGGTAGCTTTACGGCACAGGTGATGGAGCACAACTTCACCATCCGTGTCTCCACCTTGATCTCTGAATTTGGCGAGCGCATGGTGCTGCGCCTTTTGCCCGAACGCAGCAACCTGGACAAGCTGGCAGACCTCGGTTTTCTGGAGGAGGATGTCGCCGTCATGGCCAAGGCGTTCTCGCGGCCGCACGGCCTCATCCTGATCACAGGCCCTACCGGCTCAGGCAAGAGCACGACGCTGCACGCCGCGCTGCGCATGCAACCTTTGATTGAGCGCAACGTGTTGACTGTGGAGGATCCGGTGGAATACCGTGTCCCGGTCGCCTGCCAGACCGAAGTCAACCGCCGTGCGGGCTACGAGTTTGCCAACGCCATGCGGCACTTTCTGCGGCATGACCCCGACATCATCCTGGTGGGTGAAATCCGGGACTCCGAGACTGCACGTGCAGCGCTCGACGCATCCTCTACCGGGCACCTGGTGTTGTCTACCTTGCACGTGGGCAGCATTTTTGGGGTGATGCCTCGCCTCAAGCTGCTAGGCGTGGACACAGAAACGATTGCCGAAAACCTGGTGGCAGTGATCAACCAGCGCCTTGTGCGCCGCATTTGTCCACACTGCGCCAAGCCACGTCTTGCGACTGACGATGAGCGCCGCTGGCTGGGGCAGGGCGCTGCGGGCGAAATGCTGCAGGTGTTCCATGGTGCCGGCTGCCATCACTGCCGCGACACAGGGTATCTGGGCCGCCTGCCGGTGTACGAAATGCTGGTGGTTAACCGTGATCTGGCGGACGCCATCGCCTCTGATGCCACGCGGGCCGAAATGCGGCAACGCGCACTGGCAGCAGGCATGCGCCCCATCTTGACGTTGGCGCGACACCGCGTGTTGGCAGGTGAGACCACGATGGAGGAAATCCTCCGCACCGTGGGCGAGGACTGAGCCGCTTTGGCGGAAGCATTGAATGGCCAATCTCAACACTTATTACTACCGCGTACTGCTGCCCCATGGCGGGGTGCGCTCGGGTCTGTTGCGCCTGGCAGTCAAGCGCGACTTATCGGCTCGCATGCGGCTGGAGGCCGACACTGACGGCACGGTGATCAGCCTGTGGCGTTTTCCGGCCTGGCTTGCAGTGGTGGCCGATGCGCTGTTGCATCTGTTCCGAAAGCAAGTGCGCGGCGAGGACCTTGCGGGCTTCCTTCGCGACTTGGGCCTCATGATGCGCGCAGGCGTTCCCGCCCTTGATGCGCTGACCACCCTGGTGGAAGAAAGCCATAGTGTTGGCAACCCTGCCATGGCGTCCGTTGCACGCAACATGCTGGACGACCTGAACGCGGGTGTGGGCATGACCGAAGCTTTCAACCGGCACCCCAATGTGTTCCCTGAGACGGTGCGTAACCTCATCTCCATCGGGGACCAGACAGGTACTCTGGACCGCATGCTCGGCGAAGCGGCGGAGCACGTGGAGCGCATGATCAATATCCGGCGCGATATCAAGACTGCTCTGATCTATCCGGCGTTTGTGTTCGCCTCCATCATTGGCGTCGCCATCTTCTGGATCTACTACGTTGTGCCCAACATGGCGCGCCTGTTCAAGCAGCTGCAGGCGAAACTGCCACCCATCACAGAAGGGCTGGTGGCCTTTGCGAACTTGCTGTCCACCCATCTGCCCTGGGTGCTGCTGGTCACGGTCATCGTGGTGTCGATCGGCGTCATTGCCTTCAGGCGGTCCGAGCGATTCCAGCTTGCAACCTATACCTTCATGCACCGTTTGCCGATTGCTCGTACGTTGCTGGTGTCTTCCGGCATGGCACATATCACCGAGCATCTCTCGATCCTCGTACGTGCGGGGGTAGACATGGTGTCCAGCCTGCGCGTTCTGGGGCGGGCCACCAAGAACCGCTACTACCGCACCCGTCTCATCCATGTGGCGGAATCGGTTTCGCGTGGGGAGTCCGTGTCTTCATCGATGCGGCGTGTGGGCGGTTTTCCTGCGATGGCAGTTCGCATGATTTCCGTAGGGGAAGAGTCCGGTAGCCTGGATCAGCAGCTCTCTCACCTTGCAGCGGACTATCGCAAGCGCCTCGAGGTGTTGGTCAAGTCGCTCGCGGAAATCCTCAAGCCTCTGATCATCTTGGTTGCAGGGGGCTTGTTTCTTTTCCTGATCGTTGCGCTGTTGTTGCCTGTTTACGACCTGGTGCGGCAGTCGGTCACTCAAAGCATGGGTGGTTGAAGATGCGTAGCGTTGCGATGTCCACCGCTTATCGTGGCCAGCGAGAAGCACGGTTGGGTGGTTTCTTGGATGCAAAGGCGTGCTTTGCGCTCAACCAGTGCAGTCAGTTGATGTTGGCGGGGTGGCCATGAAAAGGCCTGTCTTGATCGGCGGCGGCTTGGCCGTACTGGTACTGGTTGTCGTGTTCTTCGCCGGCTGGGCTGTAGGAGGGCGGGACGGCTCTGTGGCGGTGGGATCTGTCCCACAGTCGACCACGGGTTTGCCGGCTCGGTCGGAGCCACCGGGCTCGGCCGGTAGTTTGTCGGGCTTTGCGAGTGAGCCGCCTTCGTCGATGACTCCCCAGATTGCCGGGACGCAGGCGCCTGCTGCTGTGGTTCCGATCACGGCTGACGAACGCCGCAAGCGTTTGGCCCAGGTGCGCTCTGACATTTCGGCCATGATGGCTAGCGGAGCACTCGGCTCACCCGAGAAGGCGCTCCCGCTTATCAACGAGCTGGAGCAACTGTCGCAGGGGAGTGCCGATCCACGCTATTTCCAGGCGCTTCGGAGCATGCTGGATAGCACAACCAAGGTCCAGGCGCTTAGCGCGGAACTCCAGAAGATATCGGGAAGCTCAAAGCCCGAGGACATTGCGCGTCGCCAGGAGGTACTGAGTCAGTTGCAGCAGCTCAGCACACGCATCAGTGCGGAGGCCGCCGATCTGCAATCCGGCGCGCGGCGCGCAGCCAACGCGGGGAAGTCGTGATGACTGGTGCAAGGTTGCAATTGCTTCAAAGGCGTGGTCGCAAATCGCAGGCGGGCCTGTCGATGATTGAGTTGTCCGTAGCGTTGGTCGTGGCGGGACTTTTGTCCTGGGCCTCGTTCAGCGCTTATGAGACTATCTCCCAGCAGCAGCAGATCGAGAGAGGTCGCGCACAGGCGCAACAGTTGCAGTCAATATTGCGTGCTTTTGCGTTGCGCAATGGGCGCCTGCCGTGTCCCGACGTAAGCGCTGTGGCAACCGGGTACGAGTCGTTCACTGCGGGGGCTTGTTCGAGTGGAAACCAGCTGGGTTGGTTTCCCTACGTGAGCCTCGGGCTTGAAATTCCTACCCAGGAGCTGCGAGCGCGCTATGCCGTATTTCGCGCCTCCAACGCCAATGTCTTGCTGGACGCAGACCTTGCCGTTTCCAAAGAACGCACCGGTGACTCCGTCAGCGAGGCCAATTATCTGGATGTCACCGACTTGATCGCGGCGCTGGTGAATGCATCTGCACTCCCTTTGTCGACCGCGCGGGCCTACCTGACGGGGGATGGAGGGGCCGCTGGGGCCATTGATTGCGTTTCCAACGCAGTTATGTCTGCTGCCTATTGGGTGGTTGTGCCATTGCAAGACCGCGACAACGATGGCAGCCGTCTGGACCCCCCCCACACGATGACCAGCCTCTGTGCAGCCAGCCCTTCTGCTCCGTTGCGGTTTGCCTCCGATGACGTGGTCGTGGCCGAGTCACCGGCACAGCTGGCTGGCTGGTTGCGTGCGAGTCTGCCGTAGCCGAATTCGGGACTGATAACTCATGTTCATGTTGATACTTGCCGTTGCTCAGCTTATGCCGAAGCCGTCGCAGACTGCTTCTGGCTCAGGCGCTGGCATTGTGGAACCGCAAGGGCAGACCCTCGGGGGGAGCCGTTTGCCTCAGGTGGCCAGTGAGTGCTGCGGTTTCTTTGGGGCTCGTTCACGCGGCTTTGGGATGGTGCAGGTCTTGCTCCTCATCGCCGTTCTGGCGGGCCTCGCGACCATGGGCTACTTGCAATGGCGCGAGCGGTCGGCGGTGGATTCTTCACGCCAGGAGCGGCAAGCGCTCTCGCAAGCAGACCGCGCCATTGTTACCTTTGCTACGGTAATGCGGCGGCTGCCTTGTCCTGACACCAACCGTGACGGTATCGAGGACTGTGGTGCTGCTGACCAGAAAGGCTGGTTGCCTTCCGTGTCGCTTCGTTTGGCCGGTGCAGACCCAGGCGTGGATGTGGGGCAGTTGCGCTATCTGGTTCAACGAGGCGGTGGGAAAAATGATCTGACCTTACTGGATGACGCCTGGCGGCCTCTCGAATATGACACCACGGGCAAGACATACGCCAGCATGCGTGCTACCACCGCGACCGGAGGGGATTACCAAGCAGATATTCTCACCTTGACGGACCTCTGCCAGCGCCTGGATGATGGGCGTACGACCCCATTTGCGATTGGCATGGCCGAAGTGCGGTCGTCGCCGGTACGCACCACTGCGTACGCGCTTGTCCACCCGGGTAACGATGACGCAGACGGAGACGGATCGCTCTTCGATGGGGCGAATGCGTCCGCCGACAGTGCCGTGGAAGATCCGACCCTTCGGCCTTTGCTGTCCCGTTACAACGACATCGTGCTGGAGCGTTCCTATGCGAGCCTTCTGGCCGGGCTGCACTGTGCTCCGCTGATCGACTCCATCAACACCGTGGCGTTGGCGCATGACGTGGTCTTGCAGGTGGATGACCTGAAGACCGGAAACATTGCTGCCGCAAAACAAGCTATCGTTTTTGCCGCGCTGGGGGCTGCGATCACGGCAGCGGATATGACGGGCACGATTCTGGGCGGAATTGCAGATGCCGGGAATGCGGCCGTAGAGTGGGCGCTCTGCGCCGCAACGCTGGGGCTTGCGGTAAACGCCTGCGCCGCGGCTCCGCAACATACCGCTGCCGTTGCGCTGACCGGCGGTGTGCTGTACGCCAACGGCGTCTCCGTGGGGCTGAACGTCGTGGCAGCCATCATGGCCGGCAATGCGCTGGCGCTGGCAGACAGTTCGGTGGATTCGTCCACTCTCACATGCCCATCCACTGATTACACGCAGGCACTCACCGCAGCAAAGAAGGAGTGGGACGACGCTGTGGCGGCTCGCGATGCGCTCATCACCAAAATCAATGACAAGACCAATGAGTTGAATGCAGCCAACATCGCGCGCACCAATGCCATCAACAATCTGGTGGCGCAGGTGCGCGCCGGTGGCAGCAGCACCAGCATTGACTCGCGCATACAGCCGGCTCTGGATGCGGCAACCACCTGGGAGTCCAGTTCGTTCTCCCTGAATGCAGCCACACAGCGCCGCGATAACTACCAAACGGCAGTGACGCAGTGGACCAACCAGGTGGCGACCTATGCTGACATGCTGGCCAACCGGACCACGCTGATCACCCAGCTCAATACGGACATCGCCGCGCTGGATGCCCAGATCGCTGCCACCACCGACCCCGCAGTGAAGGCCACGCTGCAAAAACAAAGGCTCGAGAAGACTTCGCAGCTCACGCTTCTGAACGACCCTGTTGCACTGCAAGGTGAATATGACAAGGCGGTCACCGAACGGAACAATGCGCAAGCCAACCTCAATGCAGCGCAGGCCGATCTGTCGGCGGCTCAAGCGAGCGTTGGGTCGGCGCAAACGAGTTTCCAAACGGCTTATTCCAACTTGCGCAATGCGGGGCGCTACACCATTTTTGTGGGGGCGTCACCTGCAGCGATTGGCTGCACGACCACAGCCAGCGGTGTTTGCCAAGCGGGCGACATCGTGACGTCTGGTGGTATCCAGGGGGCGTTGGTGGACCTCTTTGGCGGTTCATCAGTCAGCCCAGATCCGGATGCCAAGTACCTGAAGCCCATCAAGCTGCAGAGGGAGCTCAATGCCCTTCAGAGCCAGCTGGGCGAGGCCAACAAACGAGTGACTGATGCACAGAACATATACAACCAACTCAAGACCCAGGCTGACAATCCGCCCCCTTGCAACATCACTGGAAAGGGCGTGACACCCATGCCCCCTAGTGCTGCTTTGGATATCCTCATCAAGGTGGACCAGAAAGGGGGCACGCGATGAAGCGCTCCCTGCGGAAGGAGAATGGTTTCTCCATGGTGGAGTTGGCCGTGGTTCTTGCGATTGTCGGAATCATCGGTATTTTTGTATGGCGCTGGGTGGTGTCTACCCGTGAACCGATGCAGAGGCCTGCGATGTTGCGGCAGCTGGGCGAGGCGCAAGCGGCTGTGGAGGGCTTTGTGCTCGCGCATCACCGACTGCCTTGTCCGGCATCCAATTCGGGTGGCGGTGAAGCCTGCAGTGATCCCACCGCAGTGCGACTGCCTTGGAAAAGCCTGGGGTTGAGCAGCCCCTTTGGCCAACTTCACTACGGTGTCAATCGAGGCGGCAGCGTGGATCTTGCGGTTGCGCCAGTGGCGTCCGTGTCTCCAGACCTGAATATCGATTTCACGGACATGCCGGTGATACCGACATACCCTACGTTCTCGCCACCTATCGCGGCGTCGGCGACCGTCAACGCAGCCGCTGCTCGCGCAACGGCCGCCATCACGGCTGCCAGCGCGCGCCGTGTTGTGGCGAATGGACTGGATTGGTGCCATGGACTGCGTCGGTTTGCTGCCAACCCGGCAGCGGCCGGCATTCTGAGTGCTGGCAATGTGTCCGACAGCATGCCAGTTGCCTATATCTTGGTTCATCCGGGAGAGAACAATCAGTTTGACGGCAATAACGCAGTGGGGGCCAGCGCCACCTGGCGATTCGATTTCCCGGGACGGCCGCAAGACGCAAGCTATGACGACTTGACTGTCGCTGTGGGGGCTTCGGATCTGGATGCACGCATTGGATGCGTGGGACGGCTGAGTGAAATGCAGGCCACTGCACAAGGGGCTTACGCGGCGTACGACAGTGCGCGCGTCATGCAGGAATATTGGTCGTTGCGTGTGTTCGACATCACCGCGGCAGAGTCTGCCGTGCAGTCGGCAGAGTCGGGAGTTGCCACAGCGGCCCTGGCCCTGGCGGTGGCCACTGCTAGCGGTGTGATCAGCATTGCATCTGCGGCCAACTCGGAAGGGGTCACCGCTTTTGTGGTGGGTATTGCTGCAGCCAACTTGGCGGTGGCCATTGCCCAAACCGTGTATGCGGCCAAGGCGTTGGACGAAGCAAAGGCTGCACTGCAGGTGGCTAAAGAAAAGCAGGCGGCCACCGATGCCTACGCTGCAAAGGTGTACGACACGTTTACGCAGGCACTGTCCAGTGCCACCAAGCTGGATGTGAAGGGACTCAACCCATGAAGCGCAGCATGCAAGGGTTCACCCTGGTCGAGGTTTCGGTCATCCTGCTTGCGCTGGGTTTGATATTGCCCGGTGCTATTGTCTTCTGGCAGCTTTCGGAACGTCAGCGCGTCACCACTGTGCAGGTGGATGTTCAGCAGCAAACACGCGATGCCCTGGTGGGTTATCTGCACTCGAACTATCGCCTTCCCTGCCCCGCTGCGGATACAGCAGGTGTGGAGTCATGCACCGAGGGCGGTGGCTTGCGCCAGGTGGGCTTCGTTCCATGGCGCACGCTGGGACTTCCCCGGCCGGAGGCGGGTGCTTTGCGCTACGGTGTCTACCGTGAACCATCGGCCACCCCGCATGAAGACAGGGATCTGGCCAGCGCCGTTGACCGCATGAATCCGCTGCGCGTGCGTACCCCCAACCCCAAGCCGCAGAACCAGGACGCGCCTAACGGAAAGGCGCCTCCAATCCCTTCCGTGTCCACGGTTCAGTTGGGGATGACTCAGTCCGGCAACGACGCTGCTCCTCTGAACACTGCGTGCAACGCTGCTGATAGCCCACCTTGTCCACTGGGTGTTGCGAGGGCGGTTAACCTGGTGGATGTATGTCTCGCGCTGAACACCGCCAATGACGCGTTGGTTGCACCTGCGGGTCGGTTGGGCGCGAAGATGCTGGGAACCCGGCGCTCGATAGCCTTTGCCCTGGTTGCTCCCGGCATGCTGGACGCAGACGGCGACGGCAAGGCTTTCGACGGTGCGAATGCCACTGCCAGTTCGGCAGATCCTACCTTCGAGGCACCAGGTACCGTTGCGACCAGCATCTATGACGACTCTGTGGTGGCACCCAGCCATGCGGAACTCTTTGGCGAACTGCACTGTGGCGCTGCGTTGTCTGCCATATCGCATGCGCATTTCAACGCAGCCACGGGTGCGTTCGTCATGGAGCGGGCTTTGTATGACTACCGAGACCAGTTGTTCGTGGCCGTCAAACTGGCAGAAGCTAACGAGGCAGCCGCCTTTGCAGGGGTTGCCGGTGCCGCGGCTGGCGTTTTGAGTGCGGCCAAGGAGATGGTGTCAGCCACTGCGGACACCACGATGAGCGCTGGCGCCCGGGCTGTGCAAATCGGACTGGCTGCCGCAGGCATCGTGGCGGCCGCTGTGGGTGCGGGCTTGTCCGTGGTGACGACGGGGCTGGCAACAGCTGCACTGATCGAGGCCAAGCAGGTGCACTCGGACTTCGCTACGCGAACCACTGCCATGACGGAACTCGCCATCTCTATCAACAACAACACGCTGAAGGCGGATGCCATTGGCTATTGAGACCTTTCGGTCAAAGAGCGACATACCATGACAACGAAACCAACGAACTATGGGGTTATGCCTGCGAGGCGGCAGCGCGGCTTTTCGCTTCTTGAATTGAGCATTGCGTTGGTCGTGATTGGCCTCGTACTGGGTGCGGTGGCGGTAGGACGGGACTTGCAGCGGTCTGCTGCCAACCAGCGTCTGTCCACCGACTTCATCCAGGGGTGGCAACTGGCTTACGAGGCATTCTTCAACGGTGTGGGCTACCCTCCCGGTGACAACCCCACCAATCCCACGGGCCGAGTCAATGGCAACAGTGTCACGCCGGGCTCGGAGCTGTGTGGCGACGCGATGATCAACGCCTTTCTGGCAGCCGGTATTCGTTTACCTGCGGGGCGTACAGAAGGGCAGCAGGACCGTTATGTGTACCTCGACAGCAACGGGAACCCGCAGGAAGCGCGGGTGTGTTTCCAGAGCGTGAATTGGGCGGAGCCTGATGTCACCGTTGGCAACTATGTCACACGTTCCCGCAACGTGATGGTTATTCGTGGTGCCACGTTCTCGTTGGCGGCTGCATTGGACCAGCAGATTGATGGCAACAGCGACGCACGGTTCGGGCGTCTTCGCGACGTTTCCCTTGCGAACGACGTCACGGCCAATACGCCCGGCAAAATCTGGCCTATCGACGACCGCATGGCGTTTGGTAGCACTACGCCCACGTCGCTGGATGAATCGCAGGTCGCCATCACCACCGCGCTCTTTAAGATGATGCGCTGACTCTCGGACCATACCCGGCATGGCGCCACAACCGGGCCTTCTTTCGGCCTACATGCGCCAGGCCGGATGGGGTTAATGAGTCACATGCCTGCCAGCTGAAACCGCTGGTCAAAGTTCATCTTGCCCAGCACGCGCAGCGCCGCGTTGCGGGTGGCGTTGTCCACCTTGCTGATGTCCAGGCTGTAGCGCTTGGCGGTGGACACCACGTCCACACACTTGTGACCCCATTGCACCGCCACGAGCAGGGCGGGGCGCTGGCCTGCCTCGGCGCCGACTGATACGCCGCGCTGCTCGGGCCGCAGCATGAATTCGAGGTGGGGGGTGCGCACCAGGGTGAGGCGGTCGGCACCTTGCGGACCCAGGGCGAACGAGACCACCCAGTCGTCTTCGTCTTCCACCATCACAAACGGAACATGCTGGGGTGCGGCCATGGTGCTGGGCGTTGGGGTTGTAAGGCGGGGCGGGTGGACCGCCGTGGTGCATCGCCCGGAGTGCGGGCGGGCGCCAGTATGCCGCTGCAAGTGCTGTGCCTGCTGCGGGAGAACCCGAGGTTGGGCCTTTCCAACGCGCGGTGTCGGTGTCAGCCCGGTGCAAGGCTGGCGCGGTGTGTGCTGGGTTGTGCGATGCAGTGTGGTCGGGCGAGGGGGCTGCACGCCGGGTTTGGGGTCAGGGTTTTGATAACAATCGGCCTGTGCGCTAGTTCGGTATGTCTTTGTAGCTATTGTTTGGATAGCATTTTTGGCCGCGATGGCCTCCCTGCCACGGCGGTCGCCAAGCCCGTGGCCAGTTGGCCCACGGTGCGCAGCGCTGGTTCCAGCCGTCCCTGCGCTGGATGCCCGTAGTTGATGCGTACGCAGTGCGCAAACCGCTGGTCGGCCGAGAAGATCTGCCCGGGCGCGATGCTAATGCCCTGCTGCAGTGCCAGTCGGTGCAGTTCCAGCGCGTTCACTTCAGGCGGCAGCTCCACCCACAAGAAGTACCCACCCTCAGGCCGCGATACGCGGGTGCCGGGTGGGAAGTGCTGCGCTAGGGCCGCCAGGGCCATCGCCTGCTGCTCGGCCAGGCTGCGGCGCAGCTGGCGCAGGTGCCGGTCGTAGCCGCCCTGGGCCAGGTATTCCGACAGCGCCTGCTGTGACGGCGTGGCGGTCGACAGCGTGGTCATGAGCTTGAGCCGCTGCACCGCCGTCGCAAACCGGCCCGCCGCCACCCAGCCCACGCGGTAGCCGGGCGCCAGGCTTTTGCTGAACGAGCTGCAGTGCATCACCAGCCCTTCGGTATCAAACGCCTTGGCTGGGGGCGGGCGCTGGGGGCCAAAGTGCAGCTCGCCATACACGTCGTCCTCGATCAGCGGCACGCCGTGGCGCGCCAGCAGGGCGACCAGCTCGCGCTTCTTGTCCTCGGGCATCAGGCTGCCCAGCGGGTTCTGAAAACTGGGCATGAGCCAGCAGGCCTTGATGGGCTGGTGGGGCTTGTGCGAGGACTGGCGCTCCAGCGCCTCGGCCAGCGCGGTCAGGTCAATGCCATCGCGCGGGTGGGTGGCGACTTCCAGCGCCTGCAGGTTCAGCCGCTCCAGGGCCTGTAACGCGGCGTAGAAGGTGGGCGATTCGACCACCACCACGTCGCCGGGCTGGGTGACGGCCTCCAGGCAGAGGTTGAGCGCCTCCATGGCCCCGTTGGTGATGATGATTTCTTCAACATCCACCGCCATGCCGTGCACGCCGTAGCGCAGTGCAATCTGCTGGCGCAGGCGTTCGTCGCCGGGCGGCAGGCTTTGCACGATGGTCCACGGGTCGAGCTTGCGCAGGCCGCTGCCCAGGCAGCGCGCCAGGCGCTCCAGTGGAAACAGCTCCAGCCCTGGAAAGGCCGAGCCCAGCGGCACCAGGTCGCGGTCGCGCGCCAGGCCCAGCACCTCGAACACCAGGTCGCTGATGGCCACGCCGGTGGAGGTGGCGGCGGGCTGCGAGGGCTGGGGCTCCGCGGGTCGAACCTCGGCCGTACCCGGTAGCCGGGCGCTGACGTAGTAGCCCGAGCGCGGGCGCGCATGGATCAGGCCCTGGGCCTCCAGCAGGTAATACGCCTCGAACACGGTGGACGGGCTGATGCCCCGTGTGCGGCTGGCCTCGCGCACTGAGGGCACGCGGTCGCCAGGGCGCAGTGCGCCGCTGTGGATGAGCTGGGCGATGGCGTCGGCGTGGCGTTCGTAGCGCTTCATGGGCAGGGCGAGGTTGATGCAGGGCAAACTGATCTGTATTTTTAACTCGAAACTGAATCTGTACTGTTTTTATGGTCGGGCGTAGAGTGGCGGACTGTGTGGGCGCACGCCCACCGACTGTTTCCCCAGAGATAAAAAGCCATGATCGATTGCCTGCGCAGCCTGCTGCGCCCCGTTGCCTTCCTGCCTGCGGCCGCTGCCGTGCTGGCGCTGGCCTTGAGCGCTGGCGCTGTGGCCCAGACCGTGCCTGCCAGCACCACCCCTGCAACCCCGGTGGCCACTGCATCCACTGCGGCCGCGGTGCCCGTGTCTTCCATGTCTTCACGCGTGCTGGCCTGCACCGCCTGCCACGGCAAGGAAGGCCGTGCCACGCCCGATGGCTACTTTCCGCGCATTGCGGGCAAGCCGGCGGGCTATCTGGCCAACCAGCTGCTCAACTTTCGGGACGGGCGGCGCAGCTACCCGCAGATGGGCTACCTCATCGAGCACCTGACGGACGATTACCTGCGCGAGATGGCCGAGCACTTTGCCGCGCTCGACTTGCCGTACCCACCGCCGCCTGCACCACAAGCACCCGCTGCCGCGCTGGAGCAGGGCCGCCAGCTGGTTCAGCAGGGCGACGCGGCGCGCCGCATTCCCGCCTGCGTGGCCTGCCACGGTGCGGCCATGACGGGCGTGGCACCGTCCATCCCCGGCCTGCTGGGCCTGCCGCGTGACTACCTCAACAGCCAGCTGGGCGCCTGGAAGACCGGCCAGCGCCGCGCGCATGTGCCCGACTGCATGGCCGATATTGCCCGCCAGCTCACGCCCGATGACGTGAGCGCTGTCTCGGCCTGGCTGGCCGCCCAGCCCGTGGCGGCGGGTGGCAAGCCGGCCCGCACGCTGCCCGCCGCCATGCCGGCGCGCTGCGGCGGTGTGGCGGAGGTTCCCGTCGCTGCTGCAGCGGCACGCTGAGAAGGGATGCACCGATGAAACGCATCCTCTGGACGATTTCTTCCGTTCTGGCCGCCTTGGGCATTGCGGCAGCACTGCTGATCAGCCTGAACCTGCGTGGCGAAGAGCCTCTGCCCGCCACCGAGACGCTGCAATCCACGCCCGTGCTGGTGCAGCGCGGCGAATACCTGGCCCGCGTCGGCAACTGCATGGCCTGCCACACCACCCAGGGCGGCGCGCCGTTTGCAGGCGGGCGCGGCATCGAGACGCCGTTTGGCGTGGTGCACAGCTCCAACCTCACGCCCGACAGGGTGCAAGGCATTGGCAGCTGGACCTCGGCCGAGTTCTGGCGCGCCATGCACCATGGCCGCAGCAAGGACGGGCGGCTGCTGTACCCGGCCTTCCCGTACCCCAACTACACGCAGGTGACGCGCGAGGATTCGGACGCCATCTTTGCCTATCTGCAAAGCGTGCCCGCTGCGCCAGATACCAACCGCGCCCATGCGCTGCGTTTTCCGTACAACACGCAGGCGGCATTGGCCGTGTGGCGTGCGCTGTTCTTCGCACCCGGAACGCCTCCCACCGAACCCACGCAGACGGCTGAATACAACCGGGGCGCCTATCTGGTCAACGGCCTGGGCCACTGCACCGCCTGCCACACGCCCCGCAATGCACTGGGCGCCACGACGGACGCCAAGGCCTTCACCGGCGGATTGATCCCGGTGCAGAACTGGTATGCCCCCGCACTCAATGCGGCGCACGAGGCGGGCGTGAAGGAGTGGCGCACCGACGACGTGGTGGCACTGCTCAAGACGGGCGTGGCCCCGCAGGGCTCGGTGCTGGGCCCCATGGCGGAGGTGGTGTTTCGCAGCACGCAGTACCTGAGCGACGCCGATGCGCGCGCCATGGCCGTGTACCTGCAGGGCCTGCCGCAGCAGGATCGCAAGGCGCCTGCCACCGTGGCCGCCCCCCCGGCCAGCGCGATGGCGCGGGGCGGCAAGGTGTACGAGCAGCAGTGCGCGCAGTGCCACGGCGACCGGGGGCAGGGCGAACCCGGCGCGTTTCCGGCACTGGCGGGCAACCGCGCCATCACGCTGGCCGATCCCACCAACCTGGTGCGCGTGGTGCTGCAGGGCGGCTACCTGCCCGCCACCGCAGGCAACCCGCGTCCGCACGGCATGCCGCCGTTTCAGCAGACCTTGTCGGACGAGGAGGTGGCGGCGGTCACCACGTTTGTGCGCAACAGCTGGGGCAACCAGGCGCCAGGTGTGGGTACCATCGAGGTCTATCGCGCGCGTGAGCGCCGCGGCATGTAGCGCCAGGCCCGGGGCCCGCGCCCGCCGCCCCGCAGCGCGGCCCTCCAGGAGCCCTTTTGATGTCCAGTCCCGCCGCACTGCCCGAACCCACCCCCACGAGCCCTGGTGCCGCCACGCCCAGCGGCTGGTGGGCCGTGTGCCTGTGTGCAGCGTGGTGTGGCACCTGCGGCATTTATCGCCCCTTGTTCGACGAATTGGCCCGTGCACACCCGGACGTGCGGTTTGAATGGGTGGACATCGAAGACGAATCCGATCTGGTCGGGGACCTGGATGTGGAAACCTTTCCCACCCTGCTGATTGCCGACGGCGAGCGAGCCCTGTTCCTGGGCCCGTTGTTGCCGCAGGCGCCAGTGCTCACGCGGTTGTTGACCAGCCTGCAGGCGGCAGCGCCCGGCAGTGCCGGGGCGGGGGACGAGGCCCAGAGCGTTTTCGAGCGGGTGCGCGCAGGACGCCGCGCCTAGCGGGCGGGCTTGCGGGCTGGCAGCGGTGGTTACCGCACCTTCGTCCACATCTTGAATACTCTTTTTTTGATAGCTGACGGCGCATGATTCACTAGCGCTACAGCCACTTTTGCTCGAAATCTGTGTCCACACCCCATCCACCCTGGTTCCCGCTCAACTCGCTGCAGGCCCAGTGCGACAAGGGCACCTGGGAGCGGGGCATGGAGCTGTACCGCCAGGCAGATGTGGTGCGCGTGGGGCTCCAGCAACAGGCCGAGGGCCGCTGGGCCTTGGCGGGTGAAGTGCAGGGCAGCTCGCCCGATCCGTACGAAGTGTCCGTGCAACTGGTACTTGCGCCCAATGGCCAGGTCAAGCAATGGTCGGGCGATTGCAGTTGCCCCGTGGGGGCAGATTGCAAGCACGCTGTGGCCCTGACCCTGGAGGCCGCGCACCGCGACCCGGCGCAGGGCCCGTCGTCCACGCGGGCCGCCGATGCGCTCAAGACCATGCAGGAGCGCAAAGAGGCCCTGGCGCGCGCCGAGGCCGAGGCGCGGCTGGTGCACTGGCTGCAGGAGTGGGACCGCGCTCTGGGCGGTGCTGTGCCGCAGGAGCCAGTCGCACGACCGGGGCGGCCCGAGTGTTATCTCTATCTTGTCTCTACCGTAGGGCGGGCGCGCACCAGCGTGCCGCAGTTGCAGCTGGAGGCCGTGGTGTCGTACCCCAAGCTCACGGGGGGGTGGGCCAAGCCGCAACAGATCCGCACCCAGCCCGCGCCCGGCCAGGCGGTGTACGACCGCGCCAGCGACGCCGACCGCCAGGTGCTGCAGCTGCTGCGTGCCATGCCCCGCAGCGTGGGGTACTACTCGGCCTACAGCGTCGCGCCCATTGGGGTGCTGGAGGGTGCGGTGGGCTTGCTGGCGCTGGAGCAGGCTGCGGCCACAGGCCGCCTGTTTGTGGATGCGGGTGGGTCCACCGTGGGTGAGCCTTTGCGATGGGGCGGCGACCCGTTGCCGATCACGCGGGCATGGCAGGCGTCTACGCCTGCGCAAGGCGGCGAGGCTGTCTGGGGGCTACAGGCACAGCTGCCGGGCGACACCGCCATGCTGTGCGACAACCACCCGCCGCTGTACCTGGACGCCGTCCAGGGCGTTTGCGGCCCGGTGCACGCGGAGGGCCTGAGCCCGGCCCAGGTGGCCATGCTGTTCAAGGCGCCCGCGCTCACTGCTGCGGCCCTGCAAAAGCACCATGCCGAGGTGGTGCGCCGCATTGACGGCGTGTTGCCGTTGCCTCCGGCGCTGGGGCCGCTCACGCAGGTGCGGGGGCTGAAGCCCGTGGCGCGCTTGCATTTGGCACCGTCGCCTGCCGACAGGGTGGCCGAAATGGGGCTCATCACCGCGCAGTTGCGGTTTGACTACCAGGGCCATGTGGGCTGGTGGGCTGGGCAGGAACTGGCGGTGCTGGTGCCCGGTGCCGACGGCGGCCAGGTGCTGCTGCAGCGCGATGCGGTGGCTGAACGCCATGCCGTCGAGCGTCTGGAAGGTCTGGGTCTCCTGGCCACTGACGACGGCCTGTTCGGCATCCCTGGTGAGCGTGCGCAGGACGACTGGATGCATTGGGCGGACAACGGCTTTGCAGGGCTGTGCGAAGCGGGTTTTGATGTGACGCTGGACGCGGCGCTGCATGGCTGGGTGCAACACGCCGACCGACTGGATGTGGTGCTGCAGCCTGAGGGGGATGACGCGACCACATCGCCCTGGTTTGCGCTGTCGCTGGGCATGGAGATCGATGGCGTGCGCCACAACGTCCTGCCCTGGCTGCCCGATCTGATTGCCGCCGCGGCGGCGCAGCCGCTGGACCCTGCGACGGGCTTGCCCCAGCTGCCGGAACATGTCTACATGCCGTCGTTGACCGGTGCCGGGTTTGTGCGCCTGCCGACAGATACCCTGCGGCCCTGGATGGCAGCGCTGCTCGATCTCGCGGGCGACCGCGCGCGTGACTTCAACGCCGACCGCCTGAAGCTCTCGCGCCTGGACGCCCTGCGCACCAGTGCTGCGCTGGGCGAGGGCGCGGTGTGGCAGGGCGCCGGTGCCTTGCGCGACATGCTGGCCCAGCTGCGGGGCGCCAGCGCCTTGCCCGAGGTGCCGCTGCCCGCCAGCGTGCGTGCCACGCTGCGGCCCTACCAGCAGCAAGGCCTGAACTGGCTGCAGTTTTTGCGGGCCCACGGCCTGGCTGGTGTGCTGGCCGACGACATGGGCCTGGGCAAGACCCTGCAGACCCTGGCGCACATCCAGGTCGAAAAAGACGCTGGGCGGCTGACGTGCCCTGCGCTGGTCATTGCGCCCGTGAGCCTGATGGGCAACTGGCAGCGCGAGGCCGCTCGCTTTTGCCCGGGCCTGCGGTGCCTGGTGCTGCATGGCGCGGATCGCCATGAAGTGGCCGATGAAGTCACCGAGCACGACCTGGTCATCGCGCCGTATTCACTGCTGCAACGCGACCGAGACCGCTGGCTGGCGCACCAGTGGCACCTGATGGTGCTGGACGAGGCCCAGAACATCAAGAACGCCAGCAGCCAGGCCGCACAGGTGGTCAGCGAACTGCAGGCGCGCCACCGGCTGTGCTTGTCGGGTACGCCCATGGAAAACCACCTGGGCGAGGTCTGGAGCCTGTTTCACTTCTTGATGCCGGGCTTTTTGGGCAGCCAAACGCGCTTCAAGGAGGTGTTTCGTACGCCCATCGAAAAGCAGGGCGACGGCGCGCGCATGGCCCAGTTGCGCGCCCGCATCACCCCCTTCATGCTGCGGCGGACCAAGGCGCTGGTGGCAGGGGAGCTGCCGCCCAAGGTCGAATCGGTCATGCCTGTGGAGCTGACCGGCGCGCAG